>OLRX01000103.1_pt1 | contig 75356 bp, 70 predicted proteins | sample 1672991 | NCBI WGS metagenome assembly OLRX01 (sample SAMEA3136744, study PRJEB25190) | human gut metagenome | biome: human gut; feature: human-associated habitat; material: faeces | place: Austria | collected 2013
GACACTTGCCTGTCCCCCTCGCCTTTTTCGCTTCCTTTTGGCAAAAAAAGGAAGATTCCTCGTTCCTCTATGCGCTGTAGATTGAATCAATGCCGTGGCTTGCATTTGCTCTCGCCCTATCCTAGGTATTTTTCTTCTATCCACCTTCCGCACTCGCCCTGTCCTAGCTTTCCTTCTTGTCCCTCTTCCTGACAGGAAATGACCAATTCTTCTCCCTCTCTTTGCATCTGTTGCAAGGCTTCTATCAAATCGGAAATCTGGTTGAACAAATGAAAATACGCCGTTTTATACATATCCATATAAATCACCCCATTGAAGTATATCATATTTGAATTCATTTTGATATCAAATTTGAATTCTTATAGATTCTTATTCTTTGGGTATCCTGATAAAAAAACAAGGAGGTTTTCCCATGAATCGATATGGAAACTATTATCCTCCCTTTTCTTTGCGCATTTCTGATGAACTGCTGGCAAAGCTAAAATATCTGGCTCAGGAAAATCATCGTTCCACGAACAAACAGCTAGAATTCATTCTTGCCTCCTATGTAGAGCAATACGAAGCCGCGCACGGTCCCATTCCTGTGCAGCAGGAACCATAAACGCCGCACATCAAAAAAGGCCCCTTTCGGAGCCTTTTTTCATTTCATGATTTTGTGCAGCACACCGATCATCTCGTCGATCTTTTCCTCTGCGTTGCCCTGCTCAAACGCCTGCTTTACACAGCTCAGCATGTGCGCGCGCAGCACCTCCTCGTTGGCGCGCTTTAACAGCGCCTGCGTGGCCAAAAGCTGGTTGGAAATATCCAGGCAGTATCGGTCCTCCTCCACCATTTTGATCAGCCCGTCGATCTGCCCACGTGCCGTTTTCAGCCGCCGTTTGATGGCCTCATGATCCGCCTGCACGTTACGCTTCCTCCACGCCGTTGGCTTGGTAGCCCGCGTCCGTCACCGCATCCAGCAGTGCCTGGTCCGCCGCATCGCCTGTTACCACTGCCTGCTTGTTTTCCAGGCTTACCTCTACCGATTCCACGCCCGGCACCGCGCGCAGCGCCTTTTCCACATGCGCCACGCAATGCTGACACATCATGCCCTCTACCTTTACGATCTTTTTCATTTTGCCTTGCTCTCCTTTATTTTCCGGCGCCATCGCGCCTTTTTCCCTCTCTACGGACAGCGCCTCGTACCCGGCGCCTCGTACCGCCTCCAGCAGCGCTTGATCGGATACCGGCTTTGCCAGCCGGACGCGCACCGTCTGCCCTTGCAGCTCCGCAGCCGCGCTTTCCACACCGTCTACCGCCAACAGCGCCTTTTCCACCGCCGACGTACAGTGCCCGCAGCTCATGCCGCCTGCCTGCACCACCGCATCCGCCGCTTTTTCTGTCCGCTCTGCCGCCGGCTGTGTCACGGCCGCAGGCTCTATGCCCTCCGCCGGGCCGGCATCCTGCCGCCCTTCGGCAAACTTAGGCTTGAACCCGCGCAGGCGCAGCGCATTGGTCACCACGCAGACAGAGCTGAGGCTCATCGCCGCCGCGCCGAACATCGGGCTGAGCCGCCAGCCCAGCGCCCCGTAAAATACCCCGGCCGCCAGCGGGATGCCCAGCGTATTGTAGAAAAACGCCCAAAACAAACTGAGCTTGATGTTGCGGATCACCGCCCGGCTGAGCTGGATGGCGGTTGCCGCGTCCTTTAGGTCGCTCTTCATCAGCACAATATCCGCCGATTCAATGGCAATGTCCGTGCCTGCGCCAATGGCAATGCCCACGTCCGCCCGCGCCAGGGCCGGCGCATCGTTGATGCCGTCGCCCACCATCGCTACTTTTTTGCCCTCTGCCTGCAAAGCGCGCACATGCGCTTCCTTATCCTGCGGCAATACGTCGGCAATGACGGTATCAATCCCCAGCTGCCTTTGGATGGCCTTGGCCGTGCGTTCGTTGTCGCCCGTGATCATGACAACCTCCAAACCCATCTGCTTGAAGGTTTCTATAGCCTGGGCGCTTGTCGGCTTAATGGTATCCGCCACCGCAATCAAGCCCAGCAGCCTGGTCTGGTCCGCAAAATACAGCGGCGTTTTGCCGTCGTTTGCCAGTTTCTGTGCCCTGTCCTCAAAATCCTGCAGATCCAAACCCTGCTCGCGCATTAGCTGCACATTGCCGGCATAGTAGCGCACGCCGTCTAAATCGGCCTGTAATCCGCGTCCGGCCAGCGCCGTAAACCCTTTGGCCGCCGTAAATGCAAGGCCCAGCTCCTCCGCCCTCTGGAGGATGGCACGGCTCAGCGGATGCTCGCTTTTCGCTTCCAGGGAAGCTGCCCTTTGCAGCAGCTCTGTCTGCGCTATGCCTTCGGCGGCTACAATATCCGTCACCCTGGGCTTGCCCTCCGTGACAGTACCGGTCTTATCCAGCACCACGGTATTTACGGTATGCGCCGTTTCCAGCGCCTCGGCGGATTTTATCAATACGCCGTACTCCGCTCCCTTGCCGGTCCCCACCATGATGGCCACCGGCGTAGCCAGCCCCAGCGCGCACGGGCAGGAAATGACCAGCACCGCAATCGCCGTGGACAGCGCAAATTCGCCCGTCTGCCCCAAAATCAGCCAAACTACCGCCGCAATGGCCGCGATGGAAATGACCACCGGCACAAACACGCCGCTGATCTTATCCGCCAGCTTGGCGATGGGCGCCTTGGAATTGGCGGCCTGCTCCACCAGGTCTATGATCTGCGAAAGCGTTGTATCCTTGCCCACCTTCTGCGCCCGGCATACCAGCGCGCCCGTTTGGTTGACAGACGCGCTCAGCACCGTATCCCCCTCGGCCTTTTCCACCGGGATGCTCTCGCCGGTCAGCGCGCTCTGGTCGATGGAGGAATGGCCGCTGACCACCACGCCGTCCACCGGCACGCTGGCGCCGGGGCGCACCAAAAACATGTCGCCCACCACGACCTCCTCCAGCGGAATCTCCAGCTCCTGTCGGTCCCGCACCACTGTGGCGGTCTTGGGGGCCAGGTCCATCAGCTTTTGAATGGCTTCGCCCGTCTTGCCCTTGCTGCGCGTTTCCAGGTATTTGCCCAGCGTGATCAGCGTTAAGATCATGGCTGCCGATTCAAAATACAGATCCATCGCGTAATGGTGCACCACGTCCATCTGCCCATGCCCCAGGCCAAACCCGATGCGGAAAATGGCAAACAGGCCGTACACGATCGCCGCCGCAGACCCGATGGCAATCAGCGAATCCATATTGGGTGCGCCGTGGAACAGTGTTTTGAACCCTACCTGGTAATAGTTTCGGTTGACATATACGATGGGCAGCGCCAACAGCAGCTGCACCATGGCAAAGGTAACGGCGTTTGCATCGCCATGCAAAAACCACGGCAGCGGCCAGCCGAACATATGCCCCATCGAAACATACATCAGCGGGATCATAAACGCAAACGACACGATGAGCCGCCGCTTCATTTCCTTCAGCTGCTCGGCCATGCCGTTTTGCGGCTTTGCCTCGGTTTTCCCGGGCAGGGCTGCGCCATAGCCCGCTTTTTGCACCGCCGCTATGATGGTTTCCGGCGAAACAGCCGCCTGGTCGTAGGTCACGACCATCGAATTGCTCAAAAGGTTTACCTGCACATCCTGCACGCCCTCGGTATGCTTTACAGCCTTCTCCACATGGGCCTGGCAAGCCGAGCAGGTCATCCCCGTTACGGAAAATTTCTGTTTCATTTTGCTCTCCTTACCCCACCCCCCCTGGGTGTATTGTTAGTATATTCTAACTTTCTTTCTTATGCAACCCCTTTTTCAGCTTTGCCAAAAATCCGCCTGCCATACCGCGCCTTCCAGAAAGAAAAAGACGGGCTTTCCCGTCTTTTTTGTCCGCATGCTTCCCCGCTGTTTCAGGCCGCCCTTCCCGCTTGCCCCTGCCAAAGCCTCCTGTAACATCCTAGAAGCATCTAAATCGTCAAAGTGCGTTGGGGCCTCTCGGCAGCCCGCCGCCAGCGCCAGCAGCAGGGCCGCGCCTTGTCTTAGCCTTGCACTTTTCATTGTTTTCCCCCTATTTTATGTTTGCTTGCTTTTGTCCCCTTTCGCGTTTGCTTGTATCCGGCGCGTTTATGCCGCTCTATACACCGGCACGCTGCTTATCTGTCCGCCATTGGCCTCAATATAGGCATCCACCGCCTTTTCAATACCCTCCTTGGTAGGCAGCGCCTCCAGCACGGCCCGGTGGAATTCCCTATCGCTAAATTCGCTGCCCAGCGCTTCCGAAGCCCTGTCATATGCCTTTTCGATCTGTCGGGCAGTATAGTAATACTGTAAATATTCGCCCGGCGTGGCAACGAAGATCTGGTACATCTCCTCTACCCCCTGCGCATCCACCTCAAAATACGCCTCTGCAAACTCCATCAATTCCTCGGTATCCCAGCCCAGATAATTCACGCCAATGTCCATCTGGCAGTACAGGTTCAAGCTCAGCTGGCTGTTGATCCTGCACAGCTGCGCCGCCGTCTCATTCTCCGTCAGGTAGCGATAGCTGTAATTCTCCACATAATTGGCCCAGCCCTCGCTATACCCCGTCGGCGTTAAAAGCTGGCCCAATACGCCGTCGCCGGTCTGCCGGCTGTAATTGGTCTGGTATAAATGCCCCGGAAAGCCTTCATGCGCCAAGGTTGGCAGCACGCTGTCCCCCATATGCTTTGGGTTGATATAGATGTGGTTTTCCACCCCCTCTTTGTCCACATACGGGATCATGTAAAACGCTGGGTTTTGGATGGTATCCTCCAGCGCCGGGGATACCTGGCTCACCGTATACGGCACCTCGGCCAAAAGCGCCGGGAAATCCGCCTGCATCTTCTCCCGAAACCATGTTACGCTCTGTTCCGGCTCCTCCGTGCCCAGGTCCATCAGCTCCCACGCCTGGTAGCCGGCCGGGTCCTGCCAGATAGGGCTGCGCATCTCCGTCATCATCGCCTCCTCATCCTCTTCGAGCTCCTCCTGGATCTCCTCCGGAGAAGCCTGGCTCAGGGTATATTGGCGCACCAGCGTCTTGTACACCATGCGCCCCTGCGGTAGGCTGGCCAGCGAACCATCGCTGCTTTCGTCCTTGGCGTTTTCCAGCCCCTCCGCCATCGTCTGGTACGCCGGCAGGCAATAGGTTTGCACCGCCTCCCTGTTGCGCTGCTTATAGCTCTCCTTCTGCGCCTGGGCCAAGCCCTCCATGCCGTCTATGCGCTCGTCAAACGACCGCAGCAGAATGTTCTCCTCCCCGGCCTGCAAAAACGTTTCGCATTCTTCGATCGCCAGTTCCGCTTGCTCGGCGCTGATGCCCAAGCCCGCTTCCTTCTTCTCCTGCTGATATTGCATCAGCTCCTCGGCATAGCGCGGCATATCGCTGAGCAGCGCCAGATAGTTTTCCACGTCCTCCTCTGTATCCAGCGCCAGCTCTGCCAGAGAAATCTGAATCTGCGCCTGCCAACCGAAATTGGGCGCATTGGGGTTCTCATAATACATCGGCGCAGCCGGCACAGCGCTTTGGAGCGTCCAAAGCAGCAGGTCATACGTTTTCTGCTGGCTTTGGGAGAGCGTATCCCTGTCATACCGCATCAAATCGCGGATCATCGCCGCGCTGCGCTCCGCCTCTTCCTCATCTGCCTCCGCTGTATAGCGGCCAAAGGTCGGCGCTACATCGCCCAGCCCCAAGGCGTCCGGATCGTCAAAGAAAAAGTGGATCGTTACATAATCCTCCCCCACCATCTCCCGAATCACTCGCGTACAAAAATCATCAAAGGAATCCGCGGCCAGCTTTGGCCCCGTGCAGGCCGACGCCACCGCCAATAGGCATACCGCCGCCATGGCCAGGGCACGCTTTGCACCTCGCATCATTCGCTGCTGCATCTTGTTCCTCCTCATCCTTTTTTTCTACTTTATCATGCCCGTTTTTTTCTGCCAAGCAAGGGATGCTCTCTTGTTGGCATATTGAAAGAATTTTGTTCCTTTTTTGTCTCCCTGCCATAATATAGACGATTTATGCCGAAAACGCCTTGTATATCATCTATCTGTCGGATATAATAAAGGCATATTAAGAATATATTTGTTTCTTTGTTCCCTTTTGTATCTCATGCGGCCATACATAAATTCTTAGAAAGGAAGGTACTGCAATGAGAAAACGAAAATTTTGGTCTGTGGCGCTGGCAACGGCCGTGGCCACCATGCTCCCCGTCTCTGCCCTGGCAAAAACCTGGGACAATGTGGATAGCTGGGATAAGCTGGCGGAGGCGTTTGGCGATACCGACGCGGACGTCACCATCATCCTCACCGGTGATATCCAGTTTGCCGGCTCCTTGGAGGCCAAAGAGGGCCAGACCTACATCCTCAACGGGCATACGTACACCCTGTCCGATGTCGCGTTCCATGGCAAAGGCACCGCAGAGGTAAACGCTGACGTTCAAAACCAAGCAACCGATACGGCGCTGGCCGTTGAAGATGCCAAGGTCACCGTCAATGGCGATGTCAAAACCGATGAAAACGGCGGCGGCGTGGGCGCTCTTGGTACAGCGGACGTTACCGTCAACGGCAATGTAGACGGCACGCTGGGCGGCGTGGCCGCTACTGAGGAATCAAAAATCACCGTCAATGGCGATGTGGATTCTGACGGTGTAGGCGCGCTCGCTACCGACAAGGGCGAGGTCGTCGTAAACGGCGATGTCAAAGGCGGCGAAGTCGGCGTGGCCGCAGAAGGCGAATCCACCGTAAAGGTAGAGGGCGATGTGGCCGGTAAGGACGGCGCCGAGCAAGGCGGTTACGGCGTTGTTTCCACAGAAAACGCCCAGGTAGAGGTGGCTGGCGACGTCAAAGGCGGCAATGCGGAATCCGATACCGACCAAGCTGTGGGCGGCACAGGCGTCATCGCGGCCGGCGAATCCGAGGTCACCGTGGGCGGCAGCGTCCAGGGTGGCGATGCCAAAAACGACACCGTTGCCATGGCGGGCGATGGCGTTGGCATCGAAGCTACCGCGGATGTAACGGTCAAGGGCGATGTCAAAGGCGGCAACGCTGCCTCTAAAAAGCAGGCCGTAGCCGGCGACGGCGTCGTTGTGCTCTGCCTGAAAGCACAGGATGAGGAAGCCAAACAGGCCGGCAAGCTGGTCATCGAAGGCTCTGTGTCCGGCGGCCAGGCCCAGGGCGAAGACGCCATCCAGGGCAGTGCGCTGTATTATTTCTTTAACCAGACGCAGGTACCGGAGGATATCATCATCCCCAAATTGGACAGCACCTCCGGCCAAACGCTCGTGGATTCCCTGGATGGCTATCTGGATGGCCTAATCGCCTACCTAGAGGAGATCAGCGGCGAATCCGTGTCTCCGGAAGACAGCGAAGCGTTGCATCAATCCTTTACCGATATTTTGGTGCAGCTAGTGCTCATCAACCATCCTGATGCCGTCATCGCAGACGAGCAAGCGCTCATCTCCTTCCTGGATACCCTGCCGGCTGAGGAGCGGGCGCTGTATGCCAGTGTATTTACCGACGCGATCAAAGCTGCATACGATCCCCTTGTAAAGCAGATCAACGTCGAGATCCTATCCCAGTATCTGCGCCCCACCGTCACTGTACACGCCTTGAAAACGGAAAACGGCGTCGAGGCCGTCAGCTCCGATATGGGCGCTTTCATGAATGAGCTTCTCTCTGCCGAGATCAACTACATCGTTCGTGTGCTGCCCAGTGAAAACGGCGTGCTAACCGTGGATAAGGAAACCGCCAAAGCAGGCGAAACCATCACCATCACCGCCAAGGCCAACGAAGGCTACCGCGTATCCAAGGTCTTTGTCAACGGGGAAGCTCTTCAGGGCAAAGACGGCGTATATACCTTTACCATGCCGGATCATGGCGATGTGGAGGTGTCGGCAGAATTTGTTTCCACCCAGAGCGGCGCACCCAAAACCGGCGACCAAAGCCAAACGGCCCTTTGGGCGGCCCTCTTGGTGCTCGCAGGCGGCGCGGCGTTCCTCACGATGAAGCGCCGTACAAACGCATAAAACCCACCAAAAAGCACAGGCAAATCGCCTGTGCTTTTTTCTTTGCCCTTGCATCCTGGCGCTGTTGCGGCCCCCGCCGCCCTTGCCCTGGTTTGTCTTAAAACGCCTTTACTCTGAATCGGCCAAGCATGCCAGCTTTCCGTTGGCGGCGTCTTTTGCCTTCCCTGCCCAAAACAAAAAGCCCGGCCTATCGCCGGGCTTTTTCATCGCCATTGGAATGGTTGTGTTATCTGCGCTTTGCCAGTGCCGCCGTGCCCGCGCCGACCAGCGCCAGCACCGCCACCGCAATCCACAGCATCATGGACGCCTGCGCATCGCCGGTCTGCGGAGAAGCCGCGGACGGGCCTGCCGTTTCTCCCGCTGCGCCGGAGATCTGCGCTACATCCGTCATGATGTAAGAGGAGCAGTGCGTCGTTTCATAGACCGCCGCCCCCTGCTCAATCATGCTCTTGGCCGGGGCGCCGTCCGCGCCGGCGCCTACCAGCTTGCCATCCTTGAGCTCATACAGATACACCGTTTCGCCGTCTGCAAACACGGACAACGCCGGGAACGCCACCACTGTGCCTTGCGGCAGCGCCCCTTCATGCGCAAGATCGATGCGTACTGCCTTGGCCTCGCGGCCCAGCAGCGCCTGCATCTCTGCATCCGCGCTTACATCTGTAAACGATGCGTACAGCTTTACATCCATGGCCTTTTGCTGCGTCGTCTGTCCATAGGCATTGAAAAGCCACATATAAATGCTGCCGTCCTCATTTTGCAGCGCCGCTACAAGCTGTTTGCCGTTGGCCTGGGCCGCCTCAATAACGTCCGCCGGCATCACGGCCGCTTTGTCCGCTGCGGTAAACATGATACATACCACAGGCTCTGTTGTGTTCGCCAAGCTGTCCAAAACGGCCTGCTTGTTGTTTTTCAGATCCTCTGCGGTAAAGATGGTCTCGGGCGCCTGCGCGTTGGCCAGAATCTCCTCTTCCGTCAGGTCGCTCAAAACATACACACCGCCGCTGGAAAGCGATAACCCAATATCATTCTCCGGATAAGTGTTCACTTCCTCCACAGCTACAGCTTTGTCCCCCGTTACTTTGTAGAGCGTCAGCGTCTCTTCTCCAAAATATTTGTCATGGCCAAAATACAGAAAAGCTCCCTCTGGAAATGTCTTTCCCTTTACGTCTACAACCAGGCCTTTTCCCCCTCGAAATAGACGGGCCAGCTTTGTATCCTCCGACGCCTTGTGAATATCTACCGCCAAATCCACTGGAGCAGACAACGTTTGGTTCTCCAGCGCTTCCAGCCGGAACGAATAGGCCTCGCTCCCATCTGCGTTAAGCATATTCGCTTCCACTGACAGCTGCACACTCCACGCCTTGTTGATGATCTCATGGGACAGCATCATGCTCTGGCCATTTGGCATCATTTTGCTCTCGATGCTCATGCCCTCTGTTTCCATCGGCCCCAGCACCTTTTTCAGAGTTGCCAAGATCTCGTCCTGATCCAGATCCGCAAAGGTATCCGCCGTAAAACGGACTGGTACTTGGACGATCACCAAAATCTCTGCCTTTACACCGTCCGCCTCAGCCGACACGAACGCTTCGCCGCCGGCTACGCCATGGATCTTCCCTTCCTGATCCACCGTGACGATCTTTTCATCGCTGCTCTTCCATTGGATCTCTTCCGGCGCTACCTCCGGCGTTACCTTCACATTGAGTTTCTGTTCCGCCCCAATGTTGATGAAAACATCCGGGCTGTCAAATTCCACCGTCGTTTCCTGCGGCGCAGGCGGCGCGCCCGCCGGTTCTGTTGCCGGGTCTCCTTGGGCAAAGGCCGTAGCCGTCATGCCTGCCATCAGGCACAGCGCCAGCAGCATTGCCCCCAGCTTTCTTTTCATGTTTTACCCCCTCTGCCTGCATTTTTTATATTTGGTATACAGGCTGTTACCATCAGTATAACTTATGTCAAAAATGTGTCAATCCAAAAAAACCTCTTTTTTTCGTTATTTTTCTGTATTTTCCTATAAAAAAACGCCGCGGCAGCCATTCTGCCCCGGCTTTTGGCCCATTGTCCGCCTGTTATCAGCGTTTGTGAAAGCGTACATTTGAAAAATAAATTTTGTCACACCTATGCCTCTATTATACAGGAAATATCCTGCAGTACAATGTCAAATTTTGTCCTTTTTGCAGAGTTTGCAAAGGTACACCTTTACAAACTTAAAGGAGGAATATGGTTTGAAAAAGGCAAAAAAAATGCTGGCTGTATGGCTCTCTGCCGCCCTGTTGCTTACCCTGGCGCCGCTGTCGGCGCTGGCCGCCCAGCAAGGCAGCGCAAAAGAGCAGTCTTGGGATGTATCCCGCTCTAAAACAGCCACAAATCTAGACCAGGCATACCGTTCACAGGTTACGCTTTCGCTGCCCTCGCACGAGGAAAAGCTGGTCACGGATGTCGTCTTTGTGCTGGATGAATCCAGCTGCAGCGAGCCGGTCAAGGCAGAGGTGGCGCAGATGCTTCAAGCCCTGTACGCCCAAGCCGAGGAAACAGGGGCCGTCATCAAGGTGGGCGCCGTGCAGTTTCGCGGCGAGGTCACTTCTCTGCCGTTGACAGAGATCACCGCCGACACCAAGGACGATGTCGCCGATTTTATGGGGCGGCGGCCTGCCACGGGTGGCTCCAACCTAAGCGCCGGCCTGTTGGCCGGGGAAAACATGCTGGATGCCGATGCCGCCGTATCGCGCGACCGCAAATACCTCATTCTGGTCAGCGACGGCATCACCTATATTTGGGATGATGCGGACACCGGCGCCCAGGAGAATTACGGCGTCAACTTTGCCAATGCCGACGCCCCCCATACGCCGATGCTTGCCAGCCCGGATGGATGGGATGTCAAGCACGGCAGCGGCTATGTGCCGGAAAGCTGGCCCGCCTGGCTCAACGAAACCAAGGCCCTGTACCAGAAAACCACGGCGGACAAGGCCAGCCTTTACGTGCGCGGGGCGGATATCTCTGGCGATCCGTTTGTTTCCTACGATGAAAAGGCGTCGTATGCTTCCACGGTGGACCTGGCCCTCTATGCTTCCTATCAAGCGTATCAGCGCATTGCCGCCAAGTATCCGCATACCTATGCGGTGATGTCCGGCGTGCAAAGCGAAATGGCCCTCTACCCGTTTGGCCCCTCCTTCATGCGCTTTTTATCCGGCGGGGCGCAGGCCAGCTTTGACGGCATTTTGAACGAGATCCTGTACCTTGTCGATGCCGGTTCCTATGTAGAGGATTTTATGGGCTATGTCCAGGATGAGTACAATTTTGATTTTGTCAATGATGCGGCCGCACTCTCCCTTTCCGTCGGCCAAGAACGCTATGAGGCAGTCCGGTTGGCAGACAACGAATACGGCTTTAAGCCGCTGCCCGATGGCGGCTATGCCCATACGCTGCGCTATACCCCCGGCAACCTGGCGGATACCGAGCATTTTACCTGGACGATCCACGAGCCCGTTACAAACTTTGCGCCCGTGCAGCTTACCTATACCGTACAGCTGACAAACCCCAAAACGCAGGCGGGTACCTACGGCGCCTATGACGCCGACGGCAGCCAGGGCTATGCCGGCCTGTATACCAACAACAGCGCCGTTTTAACCCCGGTGGATTCCAACGGCGTCCAAGGGGCCGCGCAGCCCTTTGCCAAGCCTACGGTATCGTACACCGTCGAAGAGCAGTCCGTGCCCAGCCCCTCGCCCGAACAGACGGCGGTGCCGTCCTCGCCGGCGGCCTCGGCAGCGCCCACGCCCACACCCGCCAGCCCGCAGACCGGCGACAACAGCAGCCCCGGCGTATGGGCCGCCTTGCTGAGCTTGGCCGCCATAGGCGCTGTATCAACGGCCTGCCTGGCCTATCGCAAACGCAAATCCGCATAACCGTCTAGGCTTTTTGCGAATATGCTGCGTATTTTGGCCATTTGCATCAAAAAAAAGGAGACCCGTTCACAGGGTCTCCTTTTGCTTTGCCTATCGTTTCTTATCGTTTGCCAACGCCTTCCAGTGCGGCGCACTGCTCAATGAACTGCCGCGCCGTCCGTGGGCTGCGCCCATTGCGGCGCAAAGCGTGCGCTTCCGCCTTTTGGATCAGCTCGTCCTTGTCCATCGTCACACCGTACTGCTGCGCCAAATGCAGTACGATCTCCAGATATACGTCCTTTTCCGGGCGCAGGAAGGTGATAAGGATGCCGAACCGGTCGGACAGCGACATCTGTTCCTGGATGGTATCGCTCAGATGGATCTCATCGCCTGCCCGCGCGCTGGCCGTCTCGCGTACCAGGTGCCGGCGGTTGCTCGTAGCATACACCACCAGGTTTTGCGGCCGCCCGGACGCAGAGCCTTCCAAAATCGCCTTCAGTGCGGCAAAATCGCCGTCGTCGCGGTCAAAGCTGAGGTCGTCGATAAACAGGATGAATTTCAGCGGGTTTTTGCTCAGGCGGTCCAACAGCATAGGCAGCTGGTACAGCTGCTTTTTCTTCAGCTCGATCATCCGCAGGCCCTTGCCGGCAAACTCGTTGACCACCGCCTTGACGGTGGAGGATTTGCCCGTGCCCGCGTCGCCGTACAGCAGGATGTTGGAAGCCGGCCGTCCCATCAGCAGCGCCTTGGTGTTGTCTATCACCTGAGCGCGCTGCGCTTCGTATCCGCTCATCTCACTCAGCCGGATGGGGTCTGGCGACTGAATGGGCACGATTTCCTCCCCTTTCAATACAAAGGCGCGGTATTGGGCAAAGATGCCGTACCCGTGAATTTCGATGTTTGCCAGCCTATCGCGGTAAACCGAGCCAAAATGCAGCGGTGTGGTGTTCCATTGCGGCAAAAAGCCGGAAAACCGAATGTCCCGTTGTACGGACTCGCTGGTTACCTGGGCGATCTCGTCCAGCACGCGCAATTCATGCTGCACGGCCTGCTCCACCACCGGGGCCGCCTGCTTCCCTTCGGCGCGCAGCAGCATATAAAAGTTTTCATCGCACAGGATATAGTGCAGCAGGTATTCGCTCCAGTTGTCGCCCCTTTGATACAACGCCGCCACAAACGCCGCATAGGCGTCCACCGCCTTTTCCGCGCCATCCCATACCGCTTGGAGCATGGCCGCAAATTTCTGGAATACCTCGTCGCCCCAAATGCTGCGGAATACCACCAGCGAATGTATCTTTTGTACCATGTCCTTCCAGTTCATGGCCCTTCCCCTTTCCAGGCCGCGCCGAAAAACGCGCCTATAAACCGAGAAGCGCCCCCTTCCCTGGCCCGGGCCGCTGCATGGCCCGCCCCAGAAGAGAGGACGCATCCGTTTTTTCCGTTATACCAAATGGAACCCTGCCTCGCGCAGCGCTTTGCAGATTTCCTGTGCCTGTTCGCCGTTTCTTGTTTCCATGCCTATGCGCAGAAAACAGGCGTTGATGGCCATATTCGCCTCGCCCCGGTCATGGTGTACGGACACCACATTGCCGCCGTACTGGGCAATGATGCGGCTCACGCCTTCCAGCTGGCCGGGCTTGTCCGTCAGCGCAATGGTGATGTTGCTGTTGCGCCCGGCCGTGACGAGCCCACGCTCGATGACCTTGCTCAGGATATTTACATCGATATTGCCGCCGGATACCACGCAGCATACCTTTTTGCCCTTGAGCGGCACCTTATTGTACATCGCCGCCGCCACCGAAACCGCGCCCGCGCCCTCGGCGATGAGCTTCCGTTCCTCGATCATCGCCAAAATCGCGTTGGCTACCTCGTCATCCGTGACCGTCACGATATCGTCTACATAGTTGGATACCAGCTCATACGTCAAATCGCCCGGGTGCTTGACGGCAATGCCGTCGGCAAAGGTATCCACCGTTTCCAGCGTTACCTTCTCCTTTTTGCGGATGCTTTCCAGCATGCTGGGCGCGCCTGCCGCCTGCACCCCGTATACCTTCACGTTGGGCTGCATGCGCTTGATGGCGTACGCCACGCCGCTGATCAGCCCGCCGCCGCCGACGGGCACCAGCACTGCATCCACGTCCTTGAGCTGGTCTAGGATCTCCAGCCCGATGGTGCCCTGGCCCGCGATCACGTCCGGGTCATCAAACGGGTGGATCAGCGTGCGCCCCTGCTCCTCTACCAATTCCAAGGCGCGCTTGTAGGAATCGTCATACGCGCCCGAAACCAGCTCTACCTCCGCGCCATAGCTCTTGGTGGCCTCCACCTTGCTGATGGGCGCGCTGTCCGGAATACAAATCAGGCTGGAAATGCCGTTTTTCGCCGCCGCCAGCGCCACGCCCTGGGCATGGTTGCCGGCCGACGACGCCACCACGCCGCACGCCTTTTCCTTCTCGGAAAGCTGGCTGATCTTGTAGTACGCACCGCGCACCTTAAAGCTGCCCGTCACCTGGAGGTTCTCCGTTTTTAGATACACCTCGCATTCGCCGTTCAGCTCAGGGGCATGGATCATCTCCGTTTTTCGGATCACATCCTTCAATACATACGACGCATGGTAGATCTTATCCAGCGTCAGTTCACGCTTTTCCGCCATCACGGCATCACCGCCCCTTTGTTTGCCCCGCTGACCAGCTTGGCGTAGCGGGCCAGATAGCCGGTCTTTACCTTGGCCTCCGGCTGTACATAGTGCTTTTTGCGCTCGGCAAAGGTTTCCTCCGATACCTTTGCGTTGATGCGATGGTTGGGAATGTCGATCTCGATGATGTCCCCTTCCTCCAAAAGGCCGATGTTGCCGCCCATGGCAGCCTCCGGGCATACATGGCCGATGGAGGCGCCGCGGCTGGCGCCGGAAAAGCGCCCATCGGTAATCAGCGCCACCTCTTTGTCCAGCTTCATGCCGGCCAAAGCGCTGGTGGGGTTGAGCATTTCGCGCATCCCCGGGCCGCCCTTGGGCCCTTCGTAGCGGATGACCACCACATCGCCCGGCTTGATGCGCTGCCCGTAAATGGCTTGAATCGCCTCTTCCTCATCGTTGAACACGCGGGCCGGGCCGCTGTGCACCAGCATCTCCGGCGCAACGGCGCTGCGCTTTACCACGCAGCCGTCCTGCGCGATGTTGCCCCATAGGATGGCAAGCCCGCCGGTCTGGCTGTATGGGTTTTCCACCGGGCGGATCACGCTTTCATCGCCGTTTTCGGCCTTTTCGATGTTTTCCGCCACCGTTTGGCCCGTCACGGTCAACGCCGCGGTATCCAGCACACCGATCTTTGTCAGCTCCTTCATCACCGCCGGCACGCCGCCTGCGGCGTCCAGGTCTTGGATATAGGTCGGCCCCGCCGGCGCCAAATGACAGAGGTTGGGCGTTTTTTCGCTGACCTCGTTAAAGGTGTTCAAATCCATCTCCACGCCTGCCTCATGCGCAATGGCCAACAAATGCAGCACGCTGTTGGAGCTGCACCCCAGCGCCATGTCGCATGCCAGGGCATTTTTCACCGACACCTCGTTGATGATGTCTCTGGCCTTGATGTCCTTTTCCACCAGGTCCATGATGCGCATGCCCGCCTTTTTCGCCAGCATGGTGCGCTTGGCATAGACGGCCGGGATGGTTCCGTTGCCGGGCAGCGCAATGCCAATGGCCTCGCACAGGCAGTTCATGCTGTTGGCCGTGTACATGCCGGAGCACGAGCCGCAGCCCGGGCAGGTGCCGCGCTCAAACTCCTCCAGCTGTTCGTCGCCGATCAGGCCCGCCTTGCGCGCGCCCACCGCCTCAAACATCTTGGACAGGCTCGTTCTCTCGCCCGCCACGTTTCCTGCCAGCATCGGCCCGCCGGAAACGACGATGGAGGGCAGATTCAGCCGCACCGCCGCCATCACCATGCCGGGCACGATCTTATCGCAGTTGGGGACCAGCACCAGCCCGTCAAAGCAATGCGCCAATGCCATCGTCTCGGTACTGTCCGCAATCAGCTCCCGGCTGGCCAGGCTGTATTTCATGCCCAGATGCCCCATGGCGATGCCGTCGCATACGCCGATGGCCGGCACCTCAATGGGCGTGCCGCCCGCCATGCGCACGCCGGCCTTTACGGCCTCGGCGATTTTGTCCAGGTGAAAATGCCCGGGGACGATCTCGCTGTGCGCGCATACCACGCCAATCAGCGGACGGTTGAGTTCTTCATCGGTATATCCCATCGCGTAGAACAGCGAGCGGTTCGGCGCCCGCTCTACGCCCTGGGTCACATTTGCGCTTCTCAGTTGCATGCCTGTGTGGCCTCCCTTATCGTTTCAAAATGGCTTATTTTTTCAGCCAGCTCATCATATCGCGCAGCTCTTTGCCCACCTTTTCCAGCGGATGTTCGGCTTCCACGCGGCGGGTCGCCAAAAATTTCGCCTTGCGCCCGGCGCTGAATTCCTGCATGAATTCGCTGGCAAACGTGCCGTCCTGGATCTCGCGCAGCACATTTTTCATTTCCTTGCGGGTCTCTTCGGTGATCAGGCGGCGCCCGGTGCGGTAGTCGCCGTATTCCGCAGTGTTGGAAATGGAATAGCGCATCATCGCAAAGCCGCCGGAGTTGATGAGGTCTACGATGAGCTTCATCTCGTGGATGCATTCAAAATATGCCATCTCCGGCTCATAGCCCGCCTCTACCAGCGTATCAAAGCCGGCCTTCATCAATTCGGTGACGCCGCCGCACAGCACAGCCTGCTCGCCAAACAGGTCGGTCTCCGTCTCTTCACGGAAAGTGGTTTCCAAAATGCCCGCACGGCCCGCGCCGATGCCGCAGGCATAGGCCAGCGCGTAATCCTTCGCCCGGCCGGATACATCCTGGTATACCGCGATCAGGCTGGGCACACCCTTGCCCTCTACATACTGGCTGCGCACGGTGTGGCCGGGGCCTTTGGGCGCTACCATGATAACGTCTACATCCTTCGGCGCCTTGATCAGGTTAAAGTGGATGTTGAAGCCGTGGGCAAACATCAATACGTTGCCCTCTTTCAGGTTGGGGGCAATCTGGGCCGCGTAAATATCCGCCGCCAGCTCATCCGGCACCAGCATCATAACAAAATCGCCCGCCTTGGCTGCCTCGTCGACCTCCATGACCTTCAAGCCGGCCTCTTCCGCCTTTTTCCAGCTGGCAGAGCTCTTGCGAAGGCCTACCACTACGTTTACCCCGGACTCCTTCAGGTTCTGCGCATGCGCATGGCCCTGGCTGCCATAGCCGATGATGGCAACGGTCTTGCCGTCCAACAGCCCCAGGTTGCAATCGTGGTCATAGTATTTTTGAATCATTTCAAACATCCTTCTTTCTTTGGATTTTTTATATAGATGATAATATTGGGGGCCTTTATTCCTTGCACCGGTGCTCCGCCGGCGTGCCGCGCTCCAGCGCCGTAACGCCGGTGCGGCACATTTCCAATATGCCGTATTCGCCGATGACGTTCAAAAATGCGTCTATTTTGGTGGGGATGCCGGTAAGCTCTACAATCATGCTGCCTACGCTCAGATCCACCACATGCCCGCCATAGATGCGGGCCACCTCGCTGATGGCGCTGCGCGTCGTCTCCGTGGCCTTGACCTTGACCAGCAGCAGCTCGCGAAACAGGCTCTTGCCCTCTTCCAGGCAAAATACCGTCCTCGTCTCCTCCAGCTTAAAGGTCTGGCTTAATATCTGGTCGATCACCTGCGCATCCCCGCGCACCGAAATGGTGATACGTGAAATTTCCGGGTCGTTTGTGGCGGACACGGTCAGAGAATCGATGTTAAAGCCCCGCCTGGCAAACAAGCTGGAAACGCGTGCCAGCACGCCAGAATGGTTGTATACCAATACGGACAATACCTTATTTGTCATCGTTTCTCCTCCTCAGTCCATGATGATCTCATCGATCGTCTGCCCCGGCGGGATCATCGGCAGCACCTTTTCATCCTTGTCGATGGGGCATTCGATCCAGCAGGGGCGCTTGCTAGCAAGCGCGTCTCTTAGCGCCTGTTCAAATTCCTTTAGGTTTGTCACGCGATAGCCCTTGGCGCCAAAGCCCTCGGCCACCGCCTTATAGTCTGTTTTTCTCTCCGGGCTGGTAGAGCAGTACCGCTCTCCGTAAAACGCCGCCTGCCATTGGCGCACCATGCCCAGTACTGTGTTGTTCATGATGACGGTTACCACCGGCAGATTGTAGCTTACCGCCGTGCAGCATTCGTTCATGTTCATGTGAAAGCTGCCGTCGCCCGTGATATGGATGACAGGCCGATCCGGAAACGCCACCTGCGCCCCCAGCGCCGCGCCATAGCCGTAGCCCATGGTGCCCAGGCCGCCGCTGGTCAAAAAGCTGTTGGGCTTTACACGCTTGCAGTATTGAATGGCCCACATCTGATGCTGGCCCACATCGGTCACCAAAATGGAATCATCGCCCGCGATTTGGCAGATCTTTCCAATCACCTGGTGCGGCTTTAGCACCGTATCGTCGTCCGCCGGCTTATAATCCTCCGCCCGCCAGGCCTGGATGCGCTGCTTCCAATCCGTATGCTGCTTTTGCTCGATCTGCGGCAGCAGCTTTGTCAGCACCTGTTTGATATCGCCCACCAGGCCCAGGTCTACCACCACGTTTTTGTTGATTTCGCTCTGGTCGATATCGATCTGGATGATCTTGGCATCGTGCGCAAATTTTTTGGTATCCTGCGCCACGCGGTCGGAAAAACGCGTGCCCACCGCCAAAACAAGGTCTGCCCTGTCCACCGCCAGGTTGGCCGTCCGGCTGCCGTGCATGCCCAAAAGGCCCAGGTTCATCGGGTCGTCATAGCTTAAAACGCCCGCGGCCATCAGCGTATGCACCGCCGGGATCTCCGCTTTTTCCATGAGCTGATGCAGCTCTTCCCCAGCCCCGCTGGATGCTACGCCGCCGCCGAAATACAGGACCGGGCGCTGGCTTTGGTTGATCATCGACGCCGCCTGTACCAGGTCCGCCAGATCCACCTCCGGCAGGCACAGCTTGGCCGGCTGCGGCTTTTTCGGCACAAACTCCGCGACCGCCGCCGTCACGTCCTTGGGAATGTCCACCAGCACCGGCCCCTTGCGCCCGGAAGAGGCAATTTGGAACGCCCGGCGCAGGATCGGCGCCAGGTCCTCTACCCGCCGCACCATAAAATTATGCTTAGTAATGGGAATCGTCACCCCGGCGATATACACCTCTTGAAAGCTATCCTTCCCGATCAGGTCGGTGCTGACATTGCCGGTGATCGCCACCATCGGCACGCTGTCCATATACGCCGTGGCGATGCCCGTAACTAGGTTGGTAGCGCCCGGGCCGGATGTCGCGATTACGACCCCCGTTTTCCCCGTTGCCCTGGCATACCCGTCCGCCGCATGCGCCGCGCCCTGCTCATGCGCGGTCATGATATGGCGGATCCTATCCCGATATTCATACAAAGCATCGTAGATATTCAACACTGCCCCGCCCGGGTAGCCGAATACGGTATCCGCGCCCTGCTCTAAGAGCACTTCCGCCATAATCTGTGCACCTGTCAGCTTCATCTTCATCGTCCTCTCGTTTCCCCGGCAGCCGCCCGGGCCGCCCCCTAAATTTTGCCTATGCCTCCGCACAATACGCCCGTATATCGCCGTTTTTCCCGTCTCCACTGTATAAAAAAACAGCCCTCGCCTCTAAACAACTAGAGACAAAGGCATACAAGCGCTCTGCGGTACCACTCTATTTGCTGCGCCGTTGGGCGCAACCCCTTACTTGCCACGGCACGCCATGGCAAAACACGATAACGGATGTTGGCCGTCCCCACCTACTAGGTGCTTCCTTTCAGCGGGCAGCTCTGGGATGAGACCAAGCTGGAATGCGCATTGCCTTTCACCCACCGGCAACTCTCTAAAGCGTTGAGACCAGATGACAGTTTCCCTTCATCGCTTTTCTGTTTTTAGCTAGTGTAGCAAAAAAAAGCGGTTGTGTAAAGTATCATTTTGCAAAATTTCATAGGTTTCGCAAAAAAATGCTTTCTGTCTGCGCCCTCGTCATAAAACGCCGCCTTTGTTTCGGTTTTTTCCGCCGTATCGGCCATTTTTCGCCGTTTGCTCTGTTTTTTCTTTCTTTCAGTTGGGGTATACTAAGCACACGGCATGGCATTGCCTGCCAGGAAAAGGAGGTACTCTATTTATGAAAGTAATCATCGTTGGCGGGGTTGCCGGCGGCGCCAGCGCCGCGGCCCGTCTCCGCCGCCTGGATGAGCAGGCCGAAATCGTTCTCTTGGAACGCGGCCCCTATATATCCTTTGCCAACTGCGGCTTACCTTATTATATAAGCGGTACGATCCGCGATCGGGCCCAGCTTTCCGTGCAGACCCCGGAGGGCTTTGCTGCCCGCTTTGCCGTGGATGTCCGTGTCCTGTCCGAGGCGGTGGATATAGACCGCAACAGCAAGACCGTCACCATCATGGACCATGCCACGGGCCGCCGCTACCAGGAGCGGTACGATAAGCTGCTGCTCAGCCCCGGGGCGGAGCCGGTGCGCCCGCCGCTGCCCGGCGTGGATCATGCGCGCATCTTTACCCTGCGCACCATCCCGGATGCCGCGGCCATCCGCACGTTTCTGGAAACCCAGCACCCTGCCCAAGCGCTCATCGTAGGTGCCGGCTACATCGGCATGGAAATGGCGGAAGCGCTGCATGCCGCTGGCCTCAATGTCACGGTCGTGGAAATGCTGCCCCACGCCATCGGCCCGCTGGATTATGAGATGGCCTGTCAGGTGCACCAGTATGCCCGTGAAAAGGGAGTGCAGCTCAAATTAAACTGCGGCGTCTCCTCCTTTGAGGAAAAGGGCAGCGCCCTGTTTGCCCAGCTCACAGACGGCAGCCTCTTGCCCTGCGACCTGGTGGTTTTGTCTACCGGCGTGCGCCCGGATACCGCCCTGGCCAAAAAAGCGGGGCTGGAGGTCAACGAAAAGGGCGCCATCCTCGTCAACGACGAATTGCGCACCAGCGCGGAGGACATCTATGCCGTAGGCGACGCCATCGCCATCCGTGACGCCGTGACAGACCTGCCCGGCTATGTGCCGCTGGCTGGGCCCGCCAATAAGCAGGGCCGTTTGGCCGCGGACAATCTCTGCGGCGCGCACAAGCGCTACCGCGGCACGCAGGGCTCTGCTGTGCTCAAGCTGTTTGACATGACCATCGCTACCACCGGTCTCAATGAGCGCGCCGCCCAGGCGGCCGGCCTGCCCTTTGACGCCGTGCACCTTTACACGCCCAGCCATGCCAGCTATTACCCCGGCAGCACCGGCCTTTCGCTCAAGGTGCTGTTCCATACCGAAACGGGGCGCATTTTGGGCGCGCAGCTCGTCGGCTTTGAAGGGGTGGATAAGCGCTGCGACGTGTTGGCCGCCGCCATCCGCCATGGCTTGACCGCCTCCGACCTGGCAGAGCTGGAGCTCTGCTATGCCCCGCCCTATTCCTCTGCCAAGGACCCGGTGAACCTAGCCGGCTTTGCCATCGAGAATCTTTTGGACGGCAAGGTAAAGCAGGCGCACTGGCAAACAGCCTTCCCCCTGCCGGAAAACGCGCAGCTTTTGGATGTGCGTACCCAGGAGGAATATGAGGAAGGGCATATCCCCGGCGCCCTGCACATTCCGCTGGATGCGCTGCGCAGCCGCCTGGATGATCTGGACCGTACCCGCCCCCTTTACGTCCATTGCCAAAGCGGGCTCCGGAGCTATGTGGCCTGCCGCATCCTGAGCCAGCACCGGTTTCACTGCCTCAACCTTTCCGGCGGCTATCGCCTGTATGCCCTGCTCTGTGGCGAACAGCCGGACGACGCCCCCATCCATGCCTGCGGCGTAAAGATCCCCTCTTGATAAGGAGTAAGCACCATGGAATTTTGCCACGCCCCGGGCCGCCTCTATGCGGAAGATGCAAACGGCGTGCTCCTGGCTGAAATCACGTTTCCTACTGCCAGCGATGGCATCGCCGACCTCAACCATACCTTTGTCCACCCCAGCCTGCAAGGGCAGGGGTTGGCAGGCAGGCTGGTGCGCGCCGCAGCCGAGCATCTGCGCCTTGAAGGCCGAAAGGCCCGTGTTTCCTGCTCCTACGCCGCTCTCTGGTTCCAGCGCCATCCGCAGTACCGCGATGTGCTCTTCTAAGACAAGCCGCAAAAAAGCAGCCCTATGGCTGCTTTTTTCATGCAGAAGCACCAAACCTTCGTTTCAGCGCCCGCTCTGTCAGCGGCACCGTTCCCAGCGTCAGCGCCGCCTGGGCCAAAACAAAGTAGATGACGGCGGTCTCCATCCAGGGATACACCATCACGCACAGCACTGCCGACACGCACAGCATCGCCGCGCCTGCCGCCATCCATAGCCGCCCGGCCGTTTTCTGCGCAAAGGCCCACGCTTCCTCGCTTTGCATCGCCCTCCGTGTGCGATAGCCGACCCATTGGTTTTGTACGATGCACGCATGCCGCATCATCGCACCCAGCCACAGCACCAGCAGAGGGATACACAGCGCCAGCGCCGCTGAAAATGCGTTCATTGCCCCGCCTCCCTTTGGTTTTTTCTCTGTTATACATCTTTTGTACGCCGCATGCAAGCACGGCGCTGGGCCTCCAGTGCCTGCTGCTTGGCCTTGGCCTCATCCTCCCAGCGTTTTTTGCGCTGCTCCTTTTTCACCAGCCGCCGGTAATACACAGCACCGGCCAATCCCAGCACCACCGAGCCTACAAAAATCCATACCGCCATTTTATACTGCCCGCTGCCCAGCGCCGCGCCGCCGGAGGTGCTCATCAGCGCGCTGGGGATGCGTGCAACGGTAGAGATCGCCAAAAAAGCCGGCAGCTTCATCTCCGTCAGCCCTACAAAATACGTCAGCACATCCTTGGGTACGCCGGGGATCCAAAACAATAGGAATACCAGCACATGCAGCCGCCGGTTGTTCTGTAAAAACTTGAGCTGGCGGATCTTTTCCAGCGGCACAAACACCTCTACCAGCTTTATCCCCAGTTTTTTGGTGAATAGAAAGATGATGGTGCTGCCCAGCGCCGCGCCGATGAGGCACAGGCCCAGCCCCTGCCATACGCCAAAGGCAACCCCTGCCCCGATTTCGATGGGCTCCCCGGGCAGCACTGCCACCACAACCTGAAAGCACATCAGCCCGATCAGGCACAGCGGCGCCCACGGGCCGCAGCCGTCGATCCAGGCGCGGAATGCCTCCGGGCGGCGTGCCAGGCCAAGCAGCTGCCGCCCTGCCGTCAGCGATAAGAACACCGCCGCGCCCAGCATCAGTACAATGCCGCCCGCCGCCAGCACCTTTTTCTTGTTCGTAGCCTGCTTCCTCCTTTCCCGCCTATGAAAACACCCTGGGCACGGCTCTTGTCCCCGTTTGTTTTTTCACAAATAGGCATGCCTGTCCCTTGGTAAAAAAAGTTTGGTAAACACTCAATTTTATCTTGACTTTCCGCCCATTTCGGGCTTACGCTAGTACTATCAATTTTCGCTAAATTCGTTCTTTTTATCCGGGATTTTTTCAAGTGCCTGTGCGTGGCCAGGATGGATGTATTTTATGTTTTTGACCCGAAACGGCTGTGTCCGTTTTTATAATTTTTTTCACAGGGGGGTCTCATCTTGCAACAGTCCAACAGTCTTGAACAAAGGCAAACGCAGCGCAGAGGGGTCTTTATCGGGTTTGCCTCTCTCATCTTCATGTATTGGGCCGCCATGGGTCCTATGGGCTACAACACCTTGCTCTTGCAGGGCAGCGGGTTTTCCAGCGCCGAAGTAGGATCAATTTTGGCAGCTTATGCTGCCGTCGGTATCGTGGCGCCGCCGATCTGGGGGTATATTGCGGATCGCATTGGCTCTGCCTCCAAAACTTTTATCCTTATTATTGGTATCCAGGCCGTAGTCGTTGCCAGTCTTCCGCTGTTCGGCGGTATTAAGGTTGGCGGGTTCGTGCTGCTGGCCGCGGCCATGCCGCTGTCCAACTTTGTACGCACCTGTTCTCAAAATCTATTGGATGCCTGGACCATGCAAAACACTACACGCACCGGCATTTCATTCGGCTCGGTACGTTTGTTTGGCTCTCTGGGGTGGACGGTCAGCTGCGTAGGCATGTCCATCTTAGCGAGTGTGACAAATGCCTCCATCGCCTTTTACCTGGGCGGTATTTTCAGTGTGATCGTCTGCGCTATGGCTTTGCGCCTCAATCGAAAGTATCCCTCCCAGCATACTACGGATATTGTCGAGAAAGTCGTAAAGACTGCTAAAAAAATCAATCCTTTCCGCCTGTTCAAAAATTATTATTTTGTTGTATTGCTGGTTTATGTCTTGCTTAGCCAAATGATGTTCAACTGCACTGCCTTTTTACCTTATCTGCTAGAGCATCTGAATATTGATGCAAACTTTACCGGCACGCTGATGGGCCTCCGCAGCCTAACGGAAGTTCCGTTCCTGTTGATGGGCGGCCTCTTGCTGCGTCGTTTTCCTCTTCCAAAGCTTTTAGCCGGCGTCAGTATCTTATTGACGATCGAACAACTTTGCTATAATTTTGTCAGCACTCCGATCGCTGTTATCTTCATTGTATTGATTGGCGGCCTGGGTTCCGGTCTATACTTCAGCACAACCATCGAATACGCCTTCCGCCTGGCTCCCCCGGAGCTGGCCTCCTCCGCCCAGACCTTTTTGGGCATGGCCACCGCTGTGGGTATGGTATGCAGTTCACTGTTAGGCGGTTTTATGGTGGATACCTTCGGCGTTCTCAGTTTCTATACTACTGCCGGCATTATCATCTTCAGCGGATTCGTTTTCTTTGTGCTCTCTTTCCCCTTTGCCACCAAAATCCTGAAAAAACCCATTCCCGAAGATCTTTTGCGCAAGGGCTGATCCCCTTGCTTGGGCGCGGCACCTGCCGCGCTCTTTTTTTTTTAAAAATTTTCTTGTCGATTTTTGAAACTTTTTGCCGGCTCGTCCGTCTAATAAGTACAACATCGGGCAGGCCGGATACAGCCGTCCTTGCCATCATTCAGGAAAGAAGGGACCCCTATGCAAAGACGCGGTACGCCGTATAAGCGCAGGACCAATCGAGATAAAATACGAAAAAAACGCCGCCGCATCGCCATTATAAGCACGCTGGCCGTCGCGCTGGCTGTCTTTGGCGCAGCGAGGAGTTTGGGCGGGCCCGCCGCGCCCAACGAGCCGGTGGCGCTGGCCACCGTTTCCCCCACCCAAACGCCTATGCCTACCGCAGCCCCTACCGCAACGCCCAAGTCCACCGCCGCCTCCGGCACCGGGCAAGAGGATTTTTCCGACGCCGTCTTTATCGGAGACAGCCGCACCGTCGGCCTTCAGCAAAACGGCGGCCTGGCAAACGCCAAATTTTTCTGCGGCACGGGCTTAAATGTGGAAACCGCGATGACAAAGCCGGTCGTCACGCTGGCGGACGGAAGCAAGGGAACCGTCGTGGATGCACTGCGCCAAACGCCTTGCCAGCGCGTGTATGTGATGTTTGGCGTCAATGAGCTCGGATGGCCGTCGGCCGGCAGCTTTAAGAAAAAATACGTAGAGTTGATCCAGGCCCTTGGCCAGGCCCAGCCGGAGGCGGAGATCTATGTGCAGTCCATCCTGCCCATTTCAAAGGAGAAATCCGAAAGCAGCGAGATATACAAGCAATCCAAGATCAACGACTTTAACCAGGCGCTCTTACAAATGGCCTCTGAAGAAGGCGTGCACTACTTAAACGTTGCCTCCGTCGTTACCGGCAGCGACGGCTACCTACCCAAGGATGCTGCCACCGACGGCGTACACCTTACCAAATCCTACTGTAAAAAATGGGTGGATTATTTGAAAACCCATTCGAAATAACCCATGAAAAGGAGATTTCCCCCGATGAAAAGAAACATTGTTCTGTGCCTATCCCTTGCGCTTTGCCTCTTGGCGGCCGGCTGCGGCGGCCAGTCCGCCCCTGCGGCCGATGCCGCGGAGCTGGCAGACCGCCTATCCACCCAGATCCAATTTGAGGATACCCTGTCCCCGCTGGAAGGAGATATGCTCTATACCCTGTACGGCATCGACCAAAAGGATGTGCAGCAGGGCGCAGCCTATGTAAGCACCGGCGCTACGGCAGAGGAGATCGCCGTCTTTTCCTGCACGGATGACAGCGCGGCCCAGCGGGTAGAGAGCGCCTTAAAACAGCGCGTAGACAGCCAAAAGCAATCGTATGTGGATTATGTGCCCAAGGAAATGACAAAGCTCAACGACGCTGTGCTCATTCGCCGGGGCAATTTGATGGCGCTCTGCATTTCCAACGATAACGCCACCGCCAAGCAGCTGATCCAAGGATAACGGCCCATGGTCTTTGCCAGCGTTCCCTTCCTCTTTGTCTTTCTGCCGGCAGTGCTGGCCGCTTACTTTCTGTGCCCGCGGCGTTGGCACAATGCCGTGCTGCTGGTCTTTAGCCTGTTCTTCTATGCCTGGGGAGAGCCCGTATACATCCTCCTGATGCTGTGCTCCATCACCGTCTCTTTCCTGGCCGGGCGGGCGCTGGGCCGCGCCCATACACCTGCCCGGCGGCGTGCCGTGCTCTCTGCCTCGGTGGCCTATCATCTGCTAACGCTGGGTTTTTTCAAGTATGCGGACTTTCTCATCGGCACGGTCAACAGCCTGTTCGGGCTTTCGCTGCCGCTGCTCTCTTTGCCGCTGCCCATCGGCATTTCGTTTTATACGTTTCAAACGCTCAGCTATATTGTCGATGTATACCGCGGCGTATGCGCCCCGCAGCGCCGGTGGGATTGGCTGGCCATGTATGTCTCGCTGTTTCCGCAGCTCATCGCCGGCCCCATCGTGCGCTACCAAACCGTGGAGCAGCAGATTGCCCACCGCACCGTATCCCGGGCCCAATGCGCCGAAGGGGTGCGGCGCTTTACGGTGGGCCTGGTAAAAAAAGTGCTCTTGGCCAACAACATCGGCTTGGTCTTTACCCAAATTTTGGGCAATGGGGCGCTGCCGCAGAGCGTGCTGGCGGCCTGGGTGGCTGTGGCGGCGTATACGTTTCAGATCTACTTTGATTTTGCGGGCTATTCCGATATGACCATCGGCCTTGGCAAGCTGTTTGGGTTTACCTTTGAGGAAAACTTCAACCTGCCGTATCTATCGCGCAGCATCACGGAGTTTTGGCGCAGATGGCATATTTCGCTCGGCACCTGGTTCCGCGATTATGTGTACATCCCGCTGGGCGGCAACCGCTGCGGCTGGGGCCGCCAGCTTTTCAACATCGCCGTGGTATGGCTGCTCACCGGCCTGTGGCATGGCGCCAGCTGGAATTTCGTGTTGTGGGGCGCGTACTACGCCGTGCTGCTGATGGTGGAAAAGCTAGGCCTTCTGCGCGTGCTGGCCCGCCTGCCCCGCATGCTCCAGCATGCGTATGCGCTGTTTTTCATCGTGGTGGGCTGGGCGCTGTTTGCCTGTACCGAGCCTGGGCAGCTATCCGGGGTATTTGGCGCTCTGTTCGGGCTGTCCGGTGTGCCGCTGTACGATGTGTCTTCGCTTTTCTTGCTCAAAAACAATGTGCTGTTGTGGCTGCTTTTGGTCTTTGCCAGCACCGCGTCGTTTGCAAGGCTGCATACGCATCTACTATCCCGGCACTGGTATGCGGAGGTACTCTGTCCGCTGGGGCTGGCAGCCGCGCTTTTGGCCTGCACAGCGTTTATCGTCAGCGGCTCATTCAACCCCTTTTTGTATTTTCGGTTTTAAGGAGGTGCGCTCTTGCGTCAAGATACAATCACCCTTGCCATCTTCGGTGGCTTTCTGGCGGTGTTTTCGCTGGGCATGCTGCTTCCCAAGCGCACCTTCAGCCAAATGGAAAATCGGCCGCTGTCTTCTCCGCCCCAGCTTACGCTGTCCTCTGTGATGGATGGCAGCTTTGCCAAAGAAAGCGAACGCTATCTTTCCGACCAGGCGGTGGCCAAGGATGCCCTTGTCATCTTAAAAAATGATCTCTCCTTTGCCATGGGCCAGCGCCAGCTGGGCGAGGTATACGTGTCCGCAGAGGGGGCTTACCTTTCCCGCTACCAGGAAAACCGTGCGCAGATCGACCGCAACCTGGCGCAGATCAACCGATTTGCCGCGTCTGTGCCCGAGCGCTTGCCAATCTCCCTGCTGCTTGTGCCCAATGCCGTAGGCGTGTACCCCGAAAACACCCCTGCGCTGTCCGATTGCGGCAGCCAGGCCGATACCCTGGCCTATGTAAAGCAACGGCTTTCCGGCCGCGTGCAGCTTCTTTCTCCGTATGAAAAGCTGGCCGCCCATAAGGAGGAAGCGCTGTACTATCAAACCGACCATCACTGGACCATGCGCGGCGCTTATTACGGCTATGCTGCGCTGATGGAGGGGCTGGGCCGCGAGCCGTTGCCGCTTTCCGCCTTTGGCACTTCGATCTTGGCGGATGAATTTCAGGGCAGCCTGTATTCCAAAGCGCCGGTCAGCTTTGCCGCGCACGACGAAATGCCCTATTACCAGGCCCCCGGTCTCCGCGTGCAGCTGACCTATGACGACGGCACAAAAACGGATACGTTTTTACACCCCGACGCGCTTTTGCAAAAGGACAAATACACCGTGTTTACCGGCGGCAACCAGCCGTCGCTGCAGGTATCCTCCAACGCAGCCGGTACAGAGCGCGTGCTTGTGCTCAAGGACAGCTATGCCAACTGCCTTTTGCCCTACCTAGCCACCGCCTTCCCCGAAATGTCCGTGTTGGATCTTCGGTATTTTCGCGGCGATCTGGCCGCCTATATCCAAGAACACAGTATTACGCGCATCTTGCTATGCTATAATATAGACTTCCTGAATACCGACGACCATTTTATTTACCTGAATCAATAAAAACCGGCCATCGGAGCAAAAGGTGTGTGGATGCGTGTGAAACCGACGATGGAGGAAACAGTGGCACAGGAGATCCTTGCCCATTACCAAAGCTATTACCGGCTGTCTTACAGCTATTTGAAAAACAAAGAGGACGCCATGGACGCCGTGCAGGAAAGCGCGTATAAGGCCATGGTAAAATGCGGACATTTGAAAAACCCGGACGCTGTTTCGTCCTGGGTATACCGCATCGTGGTCAATACCTCGCTAGAGCTCTTGCGCCGCAGGGCCAAGCGCCCTCTAGTCCTCTCCGAGCAGACGGCGGATCTGTCCTGCGCGCAGCCGGATGAACCACCGGACAAGGTAGACCTTTCCGCTGCGCTTTCCCTTCTGGATGAAAAGGAGCACGCCATCATCGTGCTGCGCTTTTATGAAAATAAAAAGATTTCAGAGATTACACAGATTCTGGGGGAAAACGAGAATACCGTAAAAAGCAGAATGTACCGCGCCTTTAAAAAAATGAAGCTGGAATTGGAACAGGAAGGCGCGCTGCCGCCGTTTGAGATTGGAGGCTGAATGAATCATGACTGTCTCTGACTTTGTCAAAACCAAAACCGAATACGAGGCCATTCCCGTGCCGGAAGAATTGAACGGCCGCCTTACAGAGACGCTGGCCCGCGGGCAGCGCCAAGCGCGTAGGCGGCGGCGTCTGCATCATCTGCTCAGCGCTGCCTCTGCGGCCGCTGTACTGTGCCTGTTTGCCGCCGTCAACCTCAACGCCCCGTTTGCCAAGGCCATGCAGAGCCTGCCGGTGGTGGGCCCGGTGTTTCGCGTCATTACATTCCGCCAGTATACCGACGACAGCGGCAACTACGGCGCCGAAATTGCCGTGCCGCAAATTGCAGACAGCGATCCCTCTACCCCGCTGGAGGACAGCCTGGCACAGATGAACCAAGCGCTTTCCGGTTATGCAGACAGCATCATCGCCCAATACGAAGCGGATCTTGCCGCCGGCGGCGATCTAGGGTATGAATATGTCTACTCGGATTTTCAGGTGCTCCGCGATTCTGACCGTTTGCTGTCCGTTTGTATCCGTACAGACATCGTCATGGCCAGCACCAATTCCTTTGTCAAAATCTACCATCTCGATAAAACTGCCGGGCAGCTGATAGAGCTTTCCGATCTGTTCCAGCCGGGCAGCGGCTACGTAGAGCGGCTCAGCGGCCTGGTAAAGCAGCAAATGCGCAGCCGCATGGCCAAAGACCCGTCGCAAAGCTATTTTATCGATCGTAACAATGGGCTGGATTTTACCTCCATCCGTCCAGACCAGAGCTTTTACATCAACGCGGACGGCGCGCTGGTGCTCGTGTTTGATAAATACGAAGCCGCTCCGGGCTATATGGGCGTGGTGGAGTTCACCATTCCCCTTTCCGATATCCAAGACCTGGCAGCCGATCATTCCCCGCTTTTGGCGCCGTAACGCCCAGCCTTTCCCCGGAGGTGCTTTGATGCGCAGAAAAGATAGAGAGCTTACAGAATAGGCCGAGATCCTGCGCCTGCTCGCCCGCTATGATACGGTACGGCTCGGCCTTTGGGACGGTATGCGCCCCTACGTTGTGCCGGTGTCCTTCGGGCAGGCGCCGGATGCTTTGCAGCCCCTTTTGTATTTTCACTGTGCCAAGCAGGGATACAAGCTGGATTGCCTTCTGCAAAGCCGCTCCGTCTGTATCGAGGCGGATATTTTCTACAAGGTAGAGCCGTGGAGCATGGGCATCACAGCGCGCTATGAAAGCGTCGTCGGCTTTGGCACGGTTGTTGAAACGTCGGGGAAAGAAAAAGAGGTTGGCCTTCGCACCATTTTGGCGCACTACGGCTTTGCCTCGCATCCCCTGACCCAATGCAGGGGGCTTTCCCATGCGAACGTGTACAAGGTCATCCTCCATCAGCTGACAGGCAAGCGCAATTTACCAAAGGATTGCTAGTGCCCCTTGCAAAAAAAAGGACGGGATTCCGTCCTTTTTTCTTGGCTCTTTTATTTTATTCTGCGCCATAAAATGCTGCCAGCGCCGCCGATAGCGCTTCCGGCGCCTCGCGGTTTGCTTCATGCCCCGCCCCGTCGATGGTTTGCATCGCAGCGTTTGATAGACCCTCTTGCAGCTGCCGGGCTGCTTTTCTGTTCGCCCGGTCCTTTTCACCGCAAAGCACCAGCGTACGGCAGCGTACACGGGGCAGCAGCGCCGGAATCTCCAGCGTTGCCATCGACAACGAAAGGCCCCGCATCTGCCGTTTGGTCAGCCCCAGGCTTTCAAATGCTGTACGGGGCGTTATCGCAAACAATAGGTCTTGCAGCTTTAGCAGCCGTTTGGGCATCGTGTACGGCGTGCCGATCAGCACCAGCGACGCTACCCGCTCCGGCCGGTGCGCAGCATACGCCAGCGCCAGAACGCCGCCCAGCGAAAGCCCACAGAGGTGCAGTGGCGCTTTTTCAGCATCATAAACGGCAAATAGGGCGCCCCGCAGCGCTAGATAATCCGCCCTGCCCGCCAACATGGCGCCAAGATCCGGGATCACGGCGTCAACGCCCGTCAGCCGCTCGGCCACCGCCCGCCAGCTATCCGGCCCCTGCCCCAGGCCGTGTAAAAACAGAATCCTTTTCTTTGCGTTCAACAGTTCACCCCTTAAAAAACATATACAGCGCGCCGTATAGGTTAAACAGCACGGCAAATGCGCCCAGCAGCAGTTCCCACCGCTTGGGCATTTTGCGTCCGCAGCGCATAAAATACCACAGCACGTACGGCAGCAGGTCCACCGTGTAACGCGCGCCAAACTGCCAGCCGCCAAAGGTCTTATGCACCATCAGCAGCACCAGATTGAAGCCCAGCGCCGCCGTAATCAACCACTTTTCCCCCGTCATGCGCTTTTTGGCAATATCCTGCGCCAGGTAGACAAACCACACGAGAAAGATGGGGTTGGCGATGTAAAACATAAATCCGTCGAACAGCGGAAACGACAACGTACCGTCGGCCTGCACCGTTACAGGGCGCAGCAGGATATTGTAGGCGTTCTGCCATAGATATTTTCCGCCAAACTGCTCGCTGCCCTCGGCGGAAAACTCCGGCAGATAATTGTGCCCAAATTCCAAGGGATTGCCAAACCGCGCGTAATTATACCAGGCATAGCATAGCCCGATGGCAAGGGGAAGGATCAAATATTTTGCCTGGCGCAGCGCCGCTTTGTGCCAAGCAATGCCCGCCTCCTGCTTGTCCTGCATGCAAAAATACACAAACGCCGCCCCCAAAAGGCACAGCGAAAACGGGCGGCAGCCCACTGCCAGCGCAATCAACGCCAAGCACAGCGTCTTTTTTCTGCACAGCATGGCCCACACCGCACCAAAACACAGCGCCAGATTCAGCCCCTGCGCCAAAAACCAAACCCCGCCCGTGGTAGACATCCACAGCATGTTGCTGCCCATCACAAAAAACACAGCCCAAAACATCGAAACCGTGTCCTTCGCGCCCATCTTACGGAAGCATTCATACGCGCATACCACAGCCGATAGCGCAAACACCATCACCACGATATTGTTTGGCGTATCCGCGCCCCAGATATAGGTCAGCGGTAGCATCACCACCGACGGCAAAGGCGGAAAGGAAACGTAATACTGCCCGTTGTACACGGCCAGCTCCAGCCAGCTGTAATTCTGCGAAAGCGCCATGCGCCCCTCCCGCCAGGCCAGCGCCTGGCGGGTATAGCTGTCCCAATCGTTATGGCGGAACAGCGTGCCGCCCAAAAGATCATGCAGCATCACATAGCCTATGATGAGCACACACAAGGTGCCGATGAGCAGCCAATCGATACGCCCTATCCATTTTTTCAGCCTTGTCCCATTCTTCATACAAAGATTGTAACACATTTCCGGCCGCCTACAAACCATCGGCGGCCATTCCCTAAAAAGCTCATTGTTTCGCCATATTTTGCGTCTGTGCCCATTTGCCGAGCCCCAACGGCTTTTTCCACCATCCGCCAAAATACCGCACCAGCAGCAGGATGCAGCGCGTCACATTGTCCGCCACCATGCACATCCATACCTGAGGCAGGCCCAGGTGCAGGAATTGTACTACCACAAACGTGCACACGATGCGCACGCCCCACATCGTGGCCAGCGAGATGGCAAACGGCATTTTCACATCGCCCACGCCGTTGAATACGCCCTCCATGATGATGGCCGCCGCAAAAAACGGCTCGGAAAATGCCACGATGCGCAGCAGCCTGGTGCCCAGCGCAATAACCGCTGCATCGCGGGTAAAGATGGATAAGATCATCCCCGGTGCAAAGAACAGCAGCGTGCTCATCAGCCCCATCAGCAGCACCGCGATAACACAAATCGCAGAGGCATACTGCATCAGCTTCTTTTCATCCTTTTCGCCGGCGGAAAAGCCGCAGAGCGTGGCCGCTGCCATCTGCATCCCATAGCCGGGGATGTAAAAGGCCTGCTCTGCCGTGATGGCAATGGAATGGGCGGCCACAGCCACTGTGCCCAATTTGGCAATCAGCGACGTAAACACCACCTGCCCCAGGCAGGCCGTTACACGCTCGCCCGCGATCGGCGTGCCCACCGCCACGCATTGTCGCATCACCGGGCCATCCAGCCGTTTATCCATAGCAGACAGCTGTAAGACAGGATGGCGCATCACCGCCCAAAACATCAAACTGCCGCCTACCACATACGAAACCGCCGTCGCAATCGCAGCGCCCAGCACGCCCAGCCCTGCCGGGCCGATCAAAAGGAAATTCAAAAAGATATTCAGCGCATTCATGATGGTGTTAAAGATCATCGGCGTGCGCGTATTGCCTGTTGCGCGCAGCACAGAGGCCATCAAAATGCTGCTGCTCCGAAACAGCATCGGCAGCGATACCACGCCGAAATACAGCGAGGCATCGCGCCGTATCTCCCTATCTGCCCCCAGCCAGGCCGGCAAAAACGGTGCAATGGCCAACGTCACAACACCCAGCCCTACACCCAAAAATACCATCAGCCAGATGGCCTGGATGCCCGCCTTGCGTGCCGTTTCCCGGTCGCCGCTGCCAAGCGCCCGCGAAATGACGGACAGCACCCCCATGCCAAAGGCAAACAGCGGCGCGTTTACCAGCCACATCATGGAGGTTGTCAGCCCTACGGAAGCAGACGCCTGTGCGCCGATGGCCCCCACCTGCGCCGTGTCCGCATACGATACCACCGTTTGCAGCGCCTGCTCCACCACCGTAGGCCAGGCCAAATGCAAAATGGTGCGCATCCGTTCCCCATCGCCCAGTATCTCCCGCAAGCTGCGCCATAGCCTCATTGCAAAATCCCCCTTATCTCCCTTCTAAGAGTGATGATACCATTGCCCACGCCCGGCCCACAAGAGGGAAAAGAAAAAGCGCGCCATAGGCACGCCCTCATCTACTTTCGGATCGCAGTGGTATGGTACGCATAGGTGTGCCAATCCGGCTCGTACGCTTCTGTTGCCTGATCGCCCCACATATCCCAGTTCTCCCTATCTCCCCTTGCAAACAGTTCCAAATATGGACCAGGGGAACAGCTTTCAATAAGTGAAATAAATTCATCCGGCTTTCTTGAATGTTCACGCTTCATAGCTCGTATTAAGTTAACCTGAGATCTTCCTGCTTGCAAAGTTCTATTTTTATCTCCTTTAATACCAAAAAGGAGAATCTCCGTTACATTTCTAAAATAAAAACCTACTCCTCTACCATCTGGCATTCCATCCTTACGCACTTTTTCCCAAATAAGGTTTGTCTTATATTCGAAACCCCATGCCTTCATAACTTCAAGCCCTTCGGGCAACAGCGCATTCGGCACCCACAGATAAAGATGGCTCTTTTCATCTGCCACTTCAGAAACAGGTAGTTGCTTTATTTCGTCCAGTTTCATTGTTCCATAACGCGTTAGCCTCTTATGCTCCGGTGCCACTTTTCCTGTTCTGTTCTGAAACTGCCAGGGTGGATCGGCATAGATTGTTCTATATCTTTTCTCTGCTGTAAATCGCCTAAAATTTTCTATTGTCAGATCCAGTTCAGTTTTCCCCATATTTAATACCCCTCTACGCAAGGCTTGCGAATACCAACAGCCAGAATAGGACATCCTCCATTTCTGCGAGATCTTAGCCTATATTCCAATTTCCCCATCCAGGTAGTGCTCGCGCCATACTTTTGTATCAACGGCTTCCCTCTATGATCCGTAATCTCCTTAAAAATATCGTTGAGTTCCTCAGATCTCGTAACGATGATTCCTACATCGATTAAACCGCAATCAAAATATGTCCTCATTGCCAACAAGTCGCGATCAAAAGTTTGATCCTTACTATTCCATTCAAGGTCAAACGCAACCTTTCCCTTGATAAAGTCAATGTTATGTCCATCAATATATCCCTCCAAGATTTTTTCATCAAATGGCTGCTTGTCAAATCGTCCTCTTTGATTCTTCCTTCTTGGATACATTTTTACCAATAAATCCCCAGTAATCCTGATCTCCCGCCAACCGAGGGGATACAGAACATCATCAAATTTTTTCGGTATCGCCGTCTCATTTCCTCCGGCCGCCCTTAATTCCTCTACAGAAATCTGTAGCCGTTGTAAACAATCCTGGATATCATTCCATTCAGTTGAAAAGGCTTGTCCTAGGATCTCCATCGCATGCCCATAGTTATGAAACTCAAACTTTTGTAGCAAATCTGCTCGTATATACCGGGTTAAGCTTGACATTTTATCCCCCTAAACTTTTTGTATATTTTTTAATGTATCATAATACTGGCAGCTTAAGCAATTTTCTTTCTGATTGTGTAAATCAATTTATCAAGTTCATTCATATCTTTGTTCCACGGCTTTGCCGTTTTCCAGCCGAATGATGCGGCTGCAGCCTGTCAGCGTAGACATGCGGTGGGAAATGATGAGCACGGTCTTGTCCGCATACTCCCGTTTCAGCGTATCCAGCAATTCCTTTTCGTGGAGGGTATCCAGGCTGCTGGTCGGCTCATCCATCACAAGCACATCCGGGTCCGTCAGCATGGCGCGGGCGATGCCGATTCGCTGCCTTTCCCCGCCTGACAGCCGTGCGCCCATCTGCCCCATCTGCGTTTGGTACCCCTCCGGCAGGGTCTGGATAAAGTCGTGGATGCCGGCGCGCCTGGCCGCCTTTATGATCTCCTCCTGCGGCGCCTCCGGCCAGCCCAGCGCGATGTTTTGCGCAATTGTCGTATTGTATAAAAACGTATCCTGCTCCAGTACGGCGATCCGCCTGTGCAGTTCAGACAACCGCGTATTTTTTAAGGATACGCCGTTGAGCTTAATATCCCCCTCCGTGGGGTTCCAAAACCGTAGCAGCAGGCGTAGCACAGTGGATTTCCCAATGCCGCTTTCTCCCACAATGCCGATCTTTTCTCCCCTTTGGATATGCAGCGTAAAGCCATCCAAAATCTTTCTTCCCTGCTTGGAATATTGAAACCCGGTGTTTTCAAAATCAATGGTTTCAATCGGCCCGATTTCACAAGGCTCGTCTGCCTCCTCTACTTCCGGTTGGGTATCCTCCAGGGTAAACAGGCGCTCTGCGGCGGCATAGGTTTCCAGCAGGCTGGAAACCACCGTCGTCAGCGACTGTGTGGAGGAAAACGAAGCCGTCGCCAAAAACGAAATGAGGATGGTCCCCACAGGGTCTGCCTGGCCGCTGGCCGCCAGGTATGTGGCTGCCACCAAAATCAAAATGCGGGCCAGGTACACAAAAAACGTCGGCGCCGAGGAAACCGTCTGCCGGTGCAGCGTAATGCCGTGCGCGGCGCGGTTCACCTGCTTGTTCTGTACCAAAATACGGGCCAGCTGATCGTCCGCCACCCCAAAGATCTGAATATCCTTGATGCCGTATACGCTTTCCAGCACCATGGATTTGATTTCTCCCAGCCGATCGCGGTAGCGCATGCCGATGGGACGCCCTGCCTTGATGGCGATCAACGGCAGCACGATGCTGACGATAAGGTAAATGGGCAGCAGCACCGCGGCAAACAACGGGCTGAACGCCAGCGCCAGTGCCAGCGTCGTACAGGGCAGCAGGATCACGGTAAACATCGGGCCGATGGTATGCGCAAAGAAAAACTCCACCGTCTCTATGTCGGATACCGCAATATTCAGCAAATCGCCCTTTTTCCTATCCATCAGGCAGGCAGGGGCCAGGCGGCGGATGGTTTCAAACAAATGCACCCGCATATTGGCCAGCAGCCGGTAGGAAGCCGCATGCGAGACCACGCCTTCTCCATACCGGCCCAGCACGATCATTAGGCCGCTGAGCCCGGTGAGCACGCCGTACAGCACAGCAGAGCCGCCTACCTTGCCCGCGCAGGACAAAATCCACAGCGCGCCGAAGCCCATCAGCCCCATCTGCGAAAGGTTGCCCACCACGCTTGTCAAGGTGGACAGCGCCAGCATGCCCTTTACGGGCGCAGCAATATGCAGCAGCCGCTTTGTCATCGTCCAGATCGAATAACGAAACCTGCGTCTCATGCTCTGCCCTCCTCTGCCTGCTCTTCCAGCTTTTGCTGCTCTGTAACCAACCGATGATACAGCCCGTTTTTCTTCATCAGCGCTTCATGCCGCCCGCTTTCCTCGATTTTGCCGCCGCTGAGCACATAGATGCAGTCCGCCTGGCGGATGGTGGAAAGCCGGTGTGAAATGATGACCAGCGTGCGCGTCTGCGCCAGCTCGTCGATACAGCGCCAGATCTCCTCTTCGCTCTGCCGGTCTACGCTGGAGGTCGCTTCGTCAAAGATGATGTACGGCGCCCGGCACAAAAGCGCGCGGGCGATGCCGATTTTCTGCCGCTGCCCGCCGGACAGCTTGCCGCCCGCGTCCCCTACGCTGGTTTGCAGCCCCTTAGGCTGGGCCAGCACCCAATCCTTTAACCGCACCTGCTCCAGCGCTTCCAGCATTTCTTCCTCCGTAGCATCCTTTTTGGCGATGCGGAGGTTCTCTGCAATGCTGCCGGAAAACAGGCTCACCTGCTGCGGTACCATGGCGATGTGATGGCGCAGCTGTTCCGGCGTCATGCTCAGGTAATCCCTGCCTTCAAGGAGGATGCGCCCGCCGGAGGGGTCAAAAAACCGCATCATCAGCCCGGCCAGCGTGCTCTTTCCGCAGCCGGACAGCCCCACCAGCGCCGTGACCTTCCCCTTTTCCACCGTAAGGCTCACATCATCCAGCGCCTTATGCCGCCCGGTATACCCGTAGGAGATATGCTCCATCCGGATGCCGCTGTACGGCGTTGTATCCTCTGGGGTTTCGGGCGCATACGGGCGCGTGGTATCGATATCCAGCAGGTTTGAAACCTTTTCCGCAGCCGCCACGCCCGCCAGCGCCGTATGCGTGGCATTCATCAGCTGCCGCACCGAGGAGAAAAATCCGTAGGAGAGCAATAGCACCATCAGCGCCGAGGCAAAGGAAAGCTGCCCCGCGATCAGCCCGCCGCAGGCCAGCCCCGTGGCCAGCACGATGGAGCCGTATACCAGCCCATCCGTCAGCAAAAACGAGGTAAAGTTTACCTTCATAACCTCCATGATCTTATCGTTGAAGGCAAAGGCCTTTTTCCTCAGCACCTTGGTGCGCGCCTCATCCTGTTCATAGAGCTTCAGCGTCGTCAGCCCCTGCACGCTTTCCAGGTAATAGCCCGTTAGGTCCTCCATGCGGGCCCAGTATTCCGTTTTCAGCTTTTCGATATGCGCGCGGAAAATGTTGTTGATGGGCAAAAGGATCATCGCAATGGCGCAGAGCACCGCGGCTACCGCCAGCGAAGCCTCTTTCATTTGGAAAAATAGGTAGATCGGCGCCAGCACGCTGTATACCAGCCCGGGCAGGTACTGGCTGTAATACGTCTGCATGGACTCTACGCCGTCCACCGCCGAGGTAATGGCGGATACGGGGCCGATTTTTTCGATGTTGCCCACATCCAGTTCCATCACCTTGGCAAAAATACGGCGCCTTAGGCCGGTGCGCGCCTTGGCCGTGCAGCGGTATTCCGCCTCGCCCGTCAAAAGCTCAGAGGCAAACATCAATATCGCTGCCAAAAGCGCCGCCAGTATGGCAGAGCCCGCCTCCGCCCAGGTCAAATTGGGCGCATACAAATTGCCCAAAAATTGTGAGATGGTCTTGGCAAACATCGTCGTCCCTACCAGCGTTACCATCTTCAGCCCTACAATGACCCCCATCCAGCCCCACAGGCCCTTGGCCATTTTCATCAGCGTTCGATTGAGCAGCAGCATTTTTTTGATCCTTTCTCTGTAAATTGAGAGTTCGCTAACCTTGCAAAAAACAGCGGCCCCGCCATGCAGCCTTATAATTTATACGGGAAACTAAAAAGGAATTGATAGACTGATTTTATTCTAGCACACTTCCCCTGCATTATCACTGCTAAAAAACAACGCCTTCCGCTCTTGACAAATGCGGACGGCTTTCTATAATAAACTAGGAAACGGTTATTTGAGCAAACCGTTTTTAAATAAAACTAATTTTGAGGAGAATGATACGGCATGTCCAAAAATTCCGAAGTCCTGGTGGGGTTTCGCAATATTTTGAAGTATTACGACAGCCTGCGCCGGCGCGTCTGCAAACAGCACGGCCTTTCCCAAACGGAATTTGATGTGCTCGCCTTTTTGGGCAACAATCCCGGCCTGGATACCGCGCGGGACATCGTGGAGCTGCGCCTGCTGCCCAAGAGCAATGTCTCCGTGGCGGTGGAATCGCTGATCCAGCGCGGCCTTTTGTGCCGCCGCCAGGACACTACCGACCGGCGCCGCATCCATCTATCGCTGACAAATAGCGCCCCGCCGCTTTTGGAAGACGTGCTGTCCGTGATGCCCCGCTTTACCGCCTGCGCGCTTTCCGGCTTTACCGCAGAGGAAACGCGCGATTTTGAGCAATTTTATACCCGCATCGCACAAAACATCTCCTTATGCTTACAGAAAGAAGGAACATTCCATGAATGAAGACCAAAATCAGCTCGGTACAGCGCCTATTGGCAAGCTGCTCTTTCAGATGGCTCTGCCCTCCGTGGTGGCCCAGCTTATCAATATGCTGTACAACATTGTGGACCGCATCTATATCGGCCACATTCCGGAGGTAGGCGCTCTGGCCCTGACCGGCGTCGGTGTATGCATGCCCATCATCATGATCGTATCCGCCTTTGCCTCCTTTGTGGGGGCCGGCGGCGCGCCGCGTGCTTCCATCTTTATGGGCCGGCAGGATCATGAGTCCGCCGAAAAATCGCTGGGCAACTGCTTTACCGTGCAGCTCATCATTTCCGTAGTGCTCACCGCTGTGCTGCTCATCTGGAACCGGCCGTTGCTCTTGGCCTTTGGTGCCAGCGTAAATACCATCGGCTATGCCACCGAGTATATGAACATCTATGCCATCGGCACGCTGTTTGTGCAGATCACGCTAGGCATGAATATGTTTATCATCGCCCAGGGCTTTGCCAAGACCGGCATGCTGTCCGTATTGATCGGCGCTGTTACCAACATCGTATTGGACCCCGTCTTCATCTTTGGCCTTGATATGGGCGTAAGCGGCGCGGCGCTGGCCACCATCCTGTCGCAGGCGCTGTCTGCGGCATGGGTAATGCTCTTCTTAACGGGCAAAAAGACGCATCTTAAGATCCGTATCAAACAGATGCGCCTGCAATCCTCTATCATCCTGCCCTGCCTGGCGCTGGGCACGGCAACGTTTATCATGCAGGCCAGCGAAAGCGTCATTTCCGTCTGCTTCAATTCCTCCCTGCTCCGTTACGGCGGGGACATTGCCGTCGGCACCATGACGATTCTTACCAGCGTGATGCAGTTTGCCCTGCTGCCGCTGCAAGGCCTGGGCCAGGGCGCACAGCCCATCATCAGCTACAATTACGGCGCGCGCAGTGCGGATCGTGTTAAAAAGGCCTTCGGGCTGTTGCTGCGCAGCAGCTTGGTTTACTCCACCCTGTTATGGCTGGCGCTGCTGCTTTTCCCCGGCATGTTTGCCTCCATATTCACTTCAGATGCCTCGCTGATCGCATTTGCTACGCCCGCCATCCGCGTGTATTTCGCCGTGCTCGTGCTCTTCGGCGCGCAGATCGCCTGCCAGATGACCTTTACCGCACTGGACCTGGCCAAGGAATCCATCCTCGTCGCCGTTACGCGAAAATTCATCATCCTGCTGCCTCTGATCTATCTGATGCCGCATTTATTTTCTGCCAACCCCACCATGGCCGTGTATATGGCAGAGCCCTTTGCCGACGCCATTGCCGTCACCTTTACCGTACTGCTCTTTGCCCGCCAGTTCAAAAAGGCGCTGCAAAAGATTTAAGCCATGCCATACAAAAAGCGCAGAGAAATCTGCGCTTTTTCTTTGTCCTTTACGCTGTATACATCGGATATTGCGCCTTGGCCAGGGCATAATCCTCGGCTTGGTAGAGCACCAGCGCCACTTCCATCTCATCAGCCTGCAAAAATGCTTCGATGCTCTCCACCGCTGCGCGCAGCGCCTCCGCCTTTGGATAGCCGTAAGCGCCCGCCGATATCAGCGGGAACGCTGTGCTCCGGCATCCATGCGCCTTGGCCAGCGCCAGCGACGTTTGGTAGCAAGAGCAAAGCACCTGCTCTTCGCCCCGGCCGCCGCCCTGCCATACCGGCCCTACCGTATGGATGATATACCGGCACGGCAGCCGGTACGCGCCCGTGATCTTGGCGGCGCCCGTCTGGCAGCCGCCCAAGGTTCTGCATTCCTCTAAAAGCCCCGGCCCTGCGGCCCGGTGGATGCACCCATCTACGCCGCCCCCGCCCAGCAGCGTCCGGTTGGCAGCATTGACAATCGCATCCACCCGCATCTTGGTAATATCTCCGCACACAAATTTCAACGCCATAGCGTCTTTCTCCCTTCTGCCGCTATTTTGCCACTGCGACTGTGGCAGAAAACATTGGCAGGCTCCCCTCCAGCGCCGCTTGCGAATCGCAAGCAAACTCCTCATTGAGCATAAAGCTGCCCGTCGCCAGTACCGTATCGCCCTCTCCTTTGAGGAATACCACCATCGCCGGCGCCGCCGCTTCATAGGTGTACAAGTATACGGTATCCTCCCCCAGCCCGGCTTGCACAAAGGTCTGTCTGGCTGAGCATATGCTGGCCGCCGCCAGAGCGGAAGCCCCCGCCAGCCCGTTGATCTGATTGAGCAGCGCGCCCAACGTCGTCTGCTTTATTCGCAATGCTTGTGCGCCACGGTGCGCTGTTTTAGCTTTGCTTCCTCCGGCACATAGGCATTGCCATGCGCCATAGACGGGCGCATCTTGGCCGGGCTGGAAAATACGACCTCGTTTTGCGAAATCTCCTCTGTGTAAAACCGGCTGGAGGGAAACAGGTCGCTGGGATATACCATGTTGTTCATCGCGGCCAGCTCTACGCAAATGCCCGCGCCCACCGCGCTTTCCAGCATCCCGCCGATCCAGCAGCCGATGCCCGCCTGCTGTGCCAGCTGGTTGATGCGCTGGGCATTGTACAGCCCGCCGCATCGCCCCGGCTTTATATTGATAACTTTGCATGCGCCCAGCTCTATCGCCTTTTCCGCCATGTATATAGAGGAAATGCTTTCGTCCAGACATATGGGCGTCTCTAGGCGGCTCTGCAGCTTTGCATGGTCGATCACATCGGCATGAAACAACGGCTGCTCTATCATTGCCAGGCCCAGCTTATCGATCTTTTCAAACATCGGCAAATCGTCCAGCGTGTAGCCGGCGTTGCAGTCGATATGAAAGGTAAACTTCGGAAATGTGCTGCGCACCGCCTGCAGCATTTCCAAATCCCAGCCCGGCATTGCCTTGAGCTTGATGCGCTTATAGCCCTCGCGGATCGCTCCATCGATGCGCTCCATCAGGCGGTCCAGGCTTGGCTGCCGCCCAAAATCCGCGCCGGTATCAATCTCGTCATCGCTGCCGCCCAAAAGCGTATGCAGCGGCGTTTTCGTCAGTTTGGATTGCATGGTCCACCAAGCAATTTCTATGGCCGCATGCGCAAACGGATTGCCTTTCACGCACGCCATCGCCTGGTTGATCTCCTCCGCCGACTCAAAGGACTTTCCCAGTACCAGCGGCGCCAAAAATTCGCTGGCCACATAATAGGCCCCGTAGGCGCATCCCGGCGAATAGGTCGGCGCCAAAAACGGACAGGATTCGCTCCAGGACGTTTCCCCGCCGCTTGTCAGCTTTACCATCACAGAATAGATCACAGGGTCAGAGCCATACGCCGTCGTCCATGGCTCTATCAACGGATGGGCCACATAGTACACATCCAACGCATCGATCCTCATTGCCAATTCCCTCCACACCGCATTTTTCTTCATCATATAATCGCTGTATGCATCTGTCAATTCCATGCTGTTTTATACGGCAAGGGCGCCGCGTGGTATCCAAAAGCAGCGGCGGCCGGGCCATCAATTCAGATTGCGTTTTCTTTGCTCTCTGGCGCATACGGGGCATCCGCTCCCTTGGGAACGGCTGTCCAGCGTCGCCTGCCACCGGTGGCCCTGCTTGCATTTCCACCATACCTTGGCATTGGAGCGGGCGGCATATTGTTCGGGCGGGCGGTCATTTTTGCCAGCATCCCACTCAGCAAGCAGTTCCGGATGCTCCTTAGCAAAGGATTGATGCCGGATCTGTTCATGATGGCACACGGGGCAGCCCTTGCTATGGATGCGCCCATCCACTGTCGACTGCCATGTATGCCCCTGTTTGCATTTCCACCAAACCCGCTTGCCGCTTCCGGGCGTCACATCCTGCGGGGTCAGCGGCGCATTCTTCTCCCCATCCCACTCTTTGGCAATTTCAGGATGTATGGCCGCAAGGCAGTTCTCTGCCGAGGCCCTGTGGCCGGAGCAATACGGGCACCCATCTCCGCGCAGGTGCCGTTTGGCCGGTGTTGTCTGCCACTCGTGCCCTTTTTTGCATTTCCACCAAACTCGTTTGCTGCTCCACGGAAAAATCTGTTCCGGCGTCAACGGCGCATTTCTGTCTGGGTGCCAATCCGCTACCAACTCGGGCGCAAGATATGCCAGCGAGTTTCCAACCCAAACCTTTCGGTTATTGCAGTAAGGGCAGGCCTTTTCTGCGCCCCGGCCCTGCATCTGGCTTGGACTTGCCTCCCACTCATGCCCTTTTTCGCATCTCCACCACACCTTTTTGTTGGAATAAGGTGCAATCTGCTCCGCAGTGCAGCTGTTTTTCAGCGGATGCCATAGCCGGGCAAGCGGAGGATTCGACGCCGCCAGGCAATATTCCCTGGATAGTCTTCGGCGGTTGCAGTATGGGCAGATGCGGTCCGGCACATGCTTTTGCAATTGGTTCGGCGCCTCCTGCCATTCGTGGCCCTCTGGGCATTGCCACCAATACACCTGATTTGAGTTGGGCGCAACCTGCTCGGGGGATACCGCATTTTTAGACGGATGCCAGTATTGTGCCAACGCGGGGGTTTTCCCTGCCAGCGATGTTTTCGGCTCCACGGCATGCCCCTGGCAGTATGGGCATTTTGTGGGCTTAGGCCCCGTGCGCGTATAGATCAAGGCCCGCCAGCTATGGCCCTTTTTGCATTTCCATCAAACACTCTTATCTGTGCCGGGCAGCACATCCGTCGGCTTAAGCGGCGCATTTTTGGCCTCATCCCATTCCGCGGCTACTTCCGGATACACAGCCGCCAGGCAGTTTTCCGGCGTCGCTCTTAAATGCGCGCAATAAGGGCAGGAAGAATGGTGATAGGTACGGTTATGTACTGTGGCCTGATACTCACGATGGCATTTTGGGCATTTCCACCACCGCTTTTTCCCCAGCCCCGGAGAGACCACATCCGGCCCCTCCTCGTTTTTCTCGCTCCATTCCTTCGCCAACTCCGGATATTGAACGGCCAGAGATCGCTCCTTTCGTGCATGGTTGTAGAAAGCCTCTATTTTCCAATGGTCTTTTATATGGTCCGGCTCTATATGAATGCCTGCGATGAATACCAAAAGATATTGGATGACACGGTCCAGATGGCGGTTTTGTTCGGAAAAGGGATAGGTGATCGTATCGCCGTCCATTTGAATCCCTTCATCCTGCTCCGGCCTCTCCTTCACCCGAATCACACGGTATCCCTGTTTTCGCAGATATTCGTCTTTCCGCGCTTCACGGGCAGCGGCCTCGGCAGTCTTATGATGATGGTATCCATCGATTTCCAATGCAAGCGGGCGGGAAGGCAGCGGAGGCGATTGTATTTCAATATCGATGATATACCGCCCCGCCTGCACCTCGCAGGCGCAAAGCACCTGGTTTCGGTACAAATAGTAATATATGGCCCTGGCCGTATACGAAATGTGAAAATGCCTAGAACAAATAGGGCATCCTCTAAGCAGTTGTGTGCGGTTAGAGATACGGTCCGCCCAGGTATGCGCCGGATTAAAAGCGCAGCGCCAAAATACCTTTTTCTGGCTGGAAGGAGAAACCATCCGCGGGGTTAAAGCCCCATTTTTGCTATAATCCCATTGATCGGCTATCTCCGGATGTATCACTGCCAAATTGTAAAACGATGAGGTCCGTCTATGGCTACAGTATGGGCATAGCCCGCCGCTTGGCGGAGAAGGGTTGCGCCGGTATCGTTCCGTAGCCTTTACCTGCTCGTCGATGGGGCGTGTCCAAGCATGTCCCTGCTTGCAGCGCCAATGTGCATTGTAGCCGGATTTTGGCAGATAATCCTCCAGCCGCCCTTGGTTTTTCTCTACGTCCCAATAGTGGACCAGTTCAGGATACAGAACCGCAGCATTGTAAAATGCGCTTGGCCGTTCATGGCTGCAAAACGGGCATACCGTCCGATCCTGGCGTTTTCGGTTCATTTTATTGGGGGTAGCATACCATTTTTGTCCACAAACGCGGCATTTCCACTCGACCAGTTTGCCGGACGAAAAGCCTATGCATTCCGGCGGCAGCGGGTTGTCCGCTTCCATATAACAGCCAAGCAGTTCTTCCCAATGACGGCTTTCACACCAGCTCTTTAAATCTATCATCGATACGCCCATCCTTTTACTTTCCTGTTCCTGTGCCCAAGCACATCCACATTCCCTCCATGCCCCGCCGTTGAAGCGCAGCATGCATGCTTTCCTTCACCGCGCACGGGGGAATCTCTTGTTTATCCCGCTTTGCTCTTCGGTATGCACAGTATAGCATACAGCTTTATTTATATGCGCAGGGCGTATACCGTAAGGCACTGCAACACACTCTCAGGCAATTCGGCGCCGCGGAGACTGCCGAAATGGATATTTCTTTCGGGCAACAAAAAGATCGCAGCCCGCCAACGTGAATTGCGATCTTTTTGTTGCGGCAATCTGCCGCAGGGAAAGGCACAGGAAAAAGACATTTTTGCATGCCCATCACATGGAATCGAACCTTGATCACTCGTAAAAGCAGCAACGTCAAACCGTCTTGAGCTCGTTTGCAGCCGAACAGGCGAGCCGAGCGTGACTTTTTGCGAAAGAGAAGGAGAAGGCGCAAGGAAATGGGCGAATGGCTTATTCTTCTGCAAAAGGCAAAAAACAAGTCGGAGCAAAGTTTGCTTTACTCCAACGTGAGAAGCATTGAATAAAAGATACCCGGCATTGTAATCAAAGACCGAATCGAAGCGGGTTGGATTCGGAGAGGATCTGCGACAGAATGAGTGAGAAGAGATTTTGAAAAAAGATCGCTGCGAACGATATACCGTCCGCAGCGGCGCGGCAGAAGCTGTCGGAATGGATATTTCCTTTCGGACAACAAAAATATCGCAACCCACCAACGTGAATTGCGATATTGGTTGCGGCAACTTGCCGCTGGTGGAGGCGAGGGGAGTCGAACCCCTGTCCGAAAACCGTCCCACCAGGCTTTCTCCGAGCGCATTGGGCATTTTCCATTCCCTTGCCCGGGCCCCTGCCCAAAGGGTCCCGGGTTTGGTAGCTTCATCGTTGGCTGTTAAAGGGTCAAAGCTTTCCCCCTAACAGGGCCCCACCTAATGGCGTTTCGGCCCCACCCGGTGGGCAAGGTGGGCGAAACGTCGCAGCGTTACGCTGCGAGTGCGACTTCGTTTTTGTTCGCGTTTATTTTTTTTGCCGGCTTTTATCGCAGTTCCGGCGCCTGCGGCTCGCTTACCCGGCGTCACGTGTCCCCGTCGAAACCGTTACGCCCCCATGTACATGTTATTTCTGCCGCTCGCGGAACGCACGTTCCATTTCGCGGGCATCATCCTTGGCCTTGGCGGCGGCGCGCTTATCGTACAGCTTTTTGCCCTTGCAAACGCCCACCTCCAGCTTTGCTCTGTTTTTGGAAAAATAGACGGAAAGAGGAATCAGCGTATACCCGTCGCGCATCACCTGCGCCTGCAGCTTTCGGATCTCCGCCTTGTGCAACAGCAGCTTTTTCTCCCGCAAAGGATCACGGTTGAAAATATTGCCCTGCTCATAGGGCGAAATATGAAAGCCCAAGACAAACGCTTCGCCCTCTCGGATCTGAATGTAGCTGTCCTGAAGGTTGCCCCGCCCCTTGCGCAGGGATTTTACCTCCGTACCACTCAATACCAGGCCGGCTTCTACCCTGTCCTCCACAAAATACTCGTGACGGGCCCGTCTGTTCTGTATGGCGATTTTTTTTCCCGTAGATGCCGGCATACGCGCCCGCCCCCTTTCCTTTGTCGTACTGTATAGTATATCAGGTTTCCGATTCCTGCGCCACTACCTGCGGCGCCGTTTTTGCCGCCCCCTGCGCCGTTTTCCCTGCGCTTTTTTCTGGTTTCGCGTCCGGTGCTCCTGTTTATGCGGCTTGGTTCCCGCTACCGTCTCCGCCCCTTCCAAGGCAAATTCCACGCGGCGCATCGCCAGATCCACCGCCGTTACCTTCACCGTTACGCGCTGCCCCAGCGCATACACCGTGCCTGTGCTGCGGCCAATCAGCCGATAGAGCTGCTCATCGTAAATGTAATAATCATCCTCCAGCATGGCAATGGGAATCAGCCCTTCGATGGTGTTTGGCAGCTCTACAAACAGCCCAAACGCCGTAACCGACGAAACAACCCCTTCATAGACCTCCCCGATCTTATCCTGCATATATTCCGCCCGCTTCAGATCATCCACCGCCCGCTCGGCTTCCATCGCAACGCGTTCACATTCGCTGGTATGGCGGCCAAATTCCGGCATCTGGAGCGTCTGCTGCTCCAACGCCTTTTCAGACAGCCCGCCCTCTAGCTTTGCAATGATAGCGCGGTGCACCACCACATCGGGATACCGACGGATGGGCGATGTAAAATGGCAGTAATGCTTGAGCGCCAGGCCGAAATGCCCCAGGTCCTCCTCACAGTACCGCGCCTTTTTCAGGCTGCGAAGCATCACGCGGCTTACCGCATCTGCGTACGGCTCCTTCTCCGTCTGTGCCAAAAGCGCCTGTAAATCCCTCGGTTTCAGCCTACGCTTCGGCTTTTGAAACGATACGCCCAGTGCTTTGCACATCGCAAAAAACTCCGCCATCTTTTCCTCCGCCGGGTCCTCATGCACCCGGTACAGGAACGGCAGCTCGTATTGCCCGGCAAATTTCGCGGCGCATTCGTTTGCCAGCAGCATGAACTCCTCAATCATGCGGTTGGCAATGCCGCGTTCATGCACAAAGACATCCACCGCCCGGCCTTCTTCGTTTAGCGTAAAGGCGGACTCCGGAAACTCAAAATCCAGGCTGCCCCGCCGCTGCTTGTTGCGCATCAGCTTTTCCGCCAGAGCACGCATCTCTTCCAAAAGCGGCAGCACGGTCTGATAGTCCTTGGCTAATGCTTTGTCGCCCCGCTCCAAAATGGCGTTGGCGTCCTCATAGGTCACGCGCTTATCCACATTGATGACCCCGCGCGCAAAACGGTATCCCATTACATACCCATTTTGATCCACTTGCATGATGCAGGAAAGCGTCAGCCGATCCTCTTTTTGGTTCAAAGAGCAGATCCCGTTGGAAAGGGCCTCCGGCAGCATAGGCAGCACCGCCCCCGGGAAGTATACGCTTGTGCCCCGTTCATATGCCTCTTTATCCAGCGCACTGCCCGGCTTTACATAGTGCGTTACATCCGCAATATGCACATACAGCGCATAGCCCACATCCGTACGCTCCAGCGAGATGGCGTCGTCAAAATCTCTGGCGTCTGCGCCGTCGATGGTCACCGTCAAAAGATTGCGAAAATCCTCCCGCGTTGCGCTTTCCCGGCTTGTGACCTGCTGCGGCACCTCCTTGGCCTCCATCAGCGTTTTGGTTTCAAACGTCTCTTTCAGCCCATAATGGCGGATGATGCCCAGCAGATCCGCCTCTGCCGAGCCCGCTTCGCCCAGGATCTCGATCACTTCGCCCTCCGCATTGCGGTTGTCCTGCTGGTAGGCGGTAATTTTTGCCACCACAAGCTGTCCGTGCTGCGCGCCGCCCGTCTTCCCCTTTGGGATAAATAGATCCGGCAGCCGCCTGTCCTCCGGCGTTAAGAAAGAGGCATAGTGCCCCTTTTCCAGCGTCCCTACCAGCGTTTGGCGGGCGCGCTGCAAAATGCGCAGCACCTCCCCTTCCCGCTGCAAGCCCCTGCCGCGCTTGGTCGGCGCAAAGGTGCGTACCAGGGCACGATCCCCATGCATGGCCCCCAGCAGCGCATCCTGCGGCAAAAATACATCCTCGCTGCCATCTTCCGGCAGCAAAAACGCAAAGCCCTTGCGCGTGCCCTGCACCCGGCCGCATACACAGCCCAAGAGCTGCGGCAACGCCCATTTGCCCCGCTTGGTCTGCATCAGCAGCCCCTCATCTGCCATGCGCATCAGCCGATCTGCCGCTTCATCTCGGCCCAGCGCCAGCGCTTTTTCCAGCTCCGCCTGGGAAACCGGCACGGTCTGATCCTGCAAATATGCTATAATATCTCGCTCTATCGCTTGGTTATAAAGTTCCACATTTCCTCCAAAAAAAAGGCGCCCCTTTATGAAGAGCACCTTTTCCGTTTTTTATCTTTATTTGGCCCCGCCCATTATAGGCTCTGCATCAGCACCAGAGCAAAGGAAACAATGCCAACGGCAATGCCGCCGATTTTTGTCATCCGGTTGAGCTTGCCTTCTACCGTACGGGATCTCATCTTGTTCGCATAGGAATCGCTGTTCCCCTGTCCCAGCGCCGCGCCCGGGTTATCGTCCGCCGGCTTTTGCGCCGCAATGATGAATACGACGAATACGCAAAGGATGCATAATAATATTTTTCCAATTGTGATGACAGTTGTCACTGGGAAATCCCTCCACTAGCTTGTGTATCAGATGGATTATATCACCCACAGCATAGTTTTGCAAGGAAAATCCTCTTTGATTCTTTATGTTTTCCGCCTCTCCGCCGCGATCCGCTGCTGTCACGTGTCTTAGATTGTCCTTATTTTCAGCAAATATATATTTACGCATCATTATATCTGGATTTTATGCGCCGATTTTCTTGCGAATCCTCCCTTTTTTGGGGAATTTAGCCGAACCGCATTGCGGACAAAGCGGAATTTTTGTACAATGATTTTGTTATTTTTTGGAAAGGATGCGCGCTATGCTGGAATATAAATTTGATACACAGCTGTTGATCGATGGCAAAGATCTTTCCGAAGATGCCATCAACGAATACATCACCCAACATATCAAGGGAGACTGCCTTTTGGCCGTAGGCGATGAAACGCTGATTAAAATCCATTACCATACCAATGAGCCTTGGCAGGTCTTGGAATACTGCGCTTCCCTCGGCGAAATCTATGATGTTGTCGTGGAAAATATGGAGCGCCAAGAAAACGGTCTGCCCGGCTGATTTTATTTGCCTTGGAAAGTATACCTTTTTGTATCGCCCTACTTTATCTGTAAATTGGATTATATAAAGCGAAAAGTGCTGTTTTTCAATGAAAATTGCGCGTTAAATTCCCTTCCAAGTATACCTCAAAAAGGTATAGTTTTAGGAGGGAATTTCCATGTGTAACGCAAAACAAAAACACCGCTTCTCCGCCATGGCGATGGCGCTGTTGGTTTCCGTGTCCCTGCTGCCTGGTGCGGTCCTGGCAGCCCCCGGGCCCGGGCAGAAAAACCTGGCGACTGCGACCAGCCGCCCCTACAACGGCACCAAGACTGTTGAGGTTACGGATATGTACTTTGCCCTGGCCGAGGATGTAGATTATGAGGACTTTTCCGCTACGGCTACCGGCACGCTTGCTTCCGCCAACGCTGGGCGGTATACCGTGCTGGAAGAGATGACAAATATCTCCTTCAAAAACCGCAATCCTGAAAGCGATATTGATTGGAACGATTGGTATATCTGCCCTGAACGCATGACAAATGTGGAAACCGACGTTACCATCACCGAGGCTGTGCCACAGCTTTCCCTTTCCGTAGATGTGCAGTCTGGTAAGGCTGGGCAGGAGGTTACCGTGACCGCCACGCTGGTAAACGATTTTGATGCGCCGGAAGGGCTGCCCACTGCCGATCAAATTTCCCTAACTGCCCAAAATGCCGCCCTGAAAGAGGGTTCCTCTATCACGCAAAACGGCAATGCCTACAGCGCCGTATTTGTATTGGACAAGGAAGATGCTGTGTTCTCCGCCAACGTGCTGGATAGCGCCGTCAACTACAGCCCGCTGGCACAGCCGGCCACTGTCTCCGTAGATGTGTTGAAATTGGCGGATTACAGCAAACTGGAAGCCGCCGTTGCCAAAGCCAAGGCCTTAAATCCTGAAGATTACAAGGATTTTTCCGCTGTCACCGCCGCGCTGGAGGCTGTTGTCTACGATTTGGACGAAACACAGCAGGATAGGGTGGATGCCATGGCCGCCGCCATCGAAAACGCCATCGCCGGCCTAGAGAAAAAAGCGGACGCAGCGCCGGCCGACGGGAATACCGGCGCACAGCAAGCCGATTCGCCTCAAACAGGCGACGTCTCCGCCTCCGGGCTCTGGGTTACTCTGCTGTTGGTTTCCGCTGCCGGGGGTCTTGGCCTAACAGCCCTGCGTGTGAAAAAGGGCCTATCCAAATAATCTACTAAGTAAAAAGCCAACGGCAATGCCGCTGGCTTTTTCTTTTTTATCCACTTATCCCAGCTGCTTTTCCATCAGAAAAAACGGTCCCTTGCGAAATACCACGTCTCCTACGATGCGGTAGCCCATGCGTTCATACAACCGCAGTGCATAGGGATTTTGCTTGAAGGCATCCAGGCGAAGCGCCTTTGCGCCCAGCGCAGACGCCTGCTCTTCCGCCGCCTGTACAGTCAGCTTGCCCAGCCCGCGGTTCTGTACCCTTGGGCTTACACAGAGCCGATGGAGCACCAAATAGCTGTCCGGCTCTGCCCAAACGCCATTGGCATACTGCGGGTCATAGTCCAGGTTTAGCACAAACACCGCCGCAGGCCTCCCTTCCAGCTCCGCCAAATACAGCTGCCCATGCTCAATGTCCTCTTTTAGCGTGCGTTCATCCGGGTACACCTCATCCCACTGCGGGATGCCGTCTTTATCCATGGTATGTATGGCGTCGGTAAACAGCGCAAACACCTGTGCCAGGTCCTCTGGCCTCGCCTTGCGGAATGTCAGCTGTTCCATCTTCATTTCCCCTTTTTCGGCTAAACCAAAAAGGACGATAGACAACTGCCACCGTCCTTTTTTATGCCTTGTTATTTGAGCAGACTCTTGCCCGTCATTTCTGCCGGCTGCGGCAGATCCATCAGCGCCAGCATCGTAGGCGCCAGATCGCACAGCGCGCCCTCGTCTGCCAATTTGCGCTCCGGATGCTGCGGGTCTGCCAGCAGCAGCGGCACCAGGCTGGTGGTGTGCGCCGTCATCGGACCGCCCTTTTCATCCACCATCTTTTCCGCATTGCCGTGGTCCGCCGTCAACAGCACACAGCCGCCGGTTTTCAGTACCGCGTCGATCACCTTGCCCGCGCACTCATCCACAGCTTCCACTGCTTTGACGGCCGCTTCCATCACGCCAGTATGGCCTACCATATCGGGGTTGGCAAAGTTTAGGATCATCACATCGTACTTGCCGGATTCAATGCGTTTGACCGCCTCGTCCGCCACCTCGTACGCGCTCATTTCAGGCTGAAGATCATACGTTGCCACCTTGGGAGACGGAATCAGCGCCCTGTCCTCGCCCGGGTTTTCCTTTTCCACGCCGCCGTTGAAAAAGAACGTCACATGCGCATATTTCTCCGTTTCGGCAATGCGCAGCTGCGTCTTATGGCAGCTTGCCAGATACTCGCCCAGCGTATTTTTCAGCGTTTCCGGCTTAAAGGCTACCTCCAGCTTGTCGGCAAAGGTCGCATCATACTGCGTCATGCTGACATACTTGAGCGGGAAGTACCCGTTTTTCCGCGTAAAGCCATCAAAATCCTCAAAAAGCAGCGCCCGCGTGATCTCACGCGCACGGTCCGGACGGAAGTTGGCAAAAATCACGCTGTCGCCTGCCTGGATGGTAGCCACCGGCGCGCCGTTTTCCGTGATGACGATGGGCTTGATGAATTCATCCGTCACATCCTCATCATAGCTCTTCTGCACCATCGCCGCCGGATCCTCGCCGTATACGCCCTCACCCAGCACCATGGCGTTGTAGGCCTGCTCCACGCGCTCCCAGCGGTTGTCGCGGTCCATAGCATAATAGCGGCCGATGATGGTCGCGATCTTGCCTACGCCCAGCTCTTTGAGTTTGGCCTGTACCTGCTCGATATAGCCTTTACCGCTGGTCGGCGCCACATCGCGGCCGTCCATAAAGCAGTGCAGATATACCTTTTCAAGGCCCTGGCGCTTGGCCATCTCTGCCAACGCCAAAAAATGGTTGATGTGGCTGTGTACGCCGCCATCGGAGCAAAGCGCAAACAGATGCAGGGCCTTGTTGTTTGCCTTTGCACTATGCATCGCGTCCAAAAACGCGGGATTTTCAAAGAAGTCGCCATCCTGGATGGATTTGGTGATGCGGGTCAGCTCCTGATACACCACGCGGCCTGCGCCGATGTTCAGATGCCCTACCTCGGAATTGCCCATCTGCCCTTCAGGTAGCCCCACCGCCAGGCCGCTGGCGGCCAGGCGGGTGTGGGGATACTTGGCAAATAAGGCGTCCAAATGGGGCGTTTTCGCTGCTGCCACCGCATTGCCCTTGGCATCGGCGTTTACGCCGAAGCCGTCCAGAATGATCAATGCAGTCATGGGTTTTGCCATTTGTTTACCTCGATTGCTTGGATTATTGGTTGTTGACGAGCTTGGAGAAATCTACCGGTTTCAAGGCCGCGCCGCCGATGAGGCCGCCGTCGATCTCGGGCTGCGCCATCAGGTCCGCTACGTTGCCGGCGTTCATGCTGCCGCCGTACTGGATGCGGATGTTTTCGCCCACTTCAGCGCCAAATTCCTTGGCGATCGCTGCACGGATCACGCCGCAAACGCGGTTCGCTTCGTCTGCCGTGGCGGTCTTGCCGGTGCCGATGGCCCAAACGGGCTCGTACGCGATCACGATGGTGGAGAAATCCTTCACGCCCTGCAGCGCTGCGATGGTCTGGTCGGAAACCAGCTTATCCGTGATGCCCTCTTCACGCTGTTCCAGCGTTTCGCCAACGCAAACGATGGGTTTCAGGTTGTGTGCCAACGCGCTCAGTACCTTTTTGTTTACCGTTTCATCGGTTTCCGCAAAATACTGGCGGCGTTCGCTATGGCCGAGGATCACATATTCCACTTCCAGCTCGTTGAGCATCAGCGGGCTTACTTCGCCGGTGAAGGCGCCCTTCTCTTCCCAGTGCATGTTCTGTGCGCCCAGGTGGATATTGGTGCCCTTGATGTATTCTTTTACAGCCGGGATAGTAATGGCCGGCGGGCAGACAACGACTTCCGTCGTGGTGTTGTCTTTCACCAGCGGCAAAATGCCGTCGATCAGGGTCTTGGCTTCGGACGGAGTCATGTTCATTTTCCAGTTTCCAGCAATGATGGGTTTACGCATTGGATGTTTCCTCCTTAATATTGTCATGCGCCGGTTTGCCCGGCGCACGTCGTATCATAAAATTATTTGTTGGGAATGCAGGCGATGCCGGGCAGCTCCAGGCCTTCCAGGAACTCCAGGGATGCGCCGCCGCCGGTGGAGATATGCGTCATCTTATCCGCATAGCCCAGCTGCTTAACCGCCGCTGCGCTGTCGCCGCCGCCGATGATGGTGGTAGCTTCGGATTCCGCCATGGCCTTGGCCACTGCTTTGGTGCCGTTTGCAAACGCTTCAAATTCAAATACGCCCATCGGCCCGTTCCAAACCACGGTCTTAGCGGCCTTGATGGCCTCTGCAAACAGTTCGCGGGTCTTAGGCCCAATATCCAGGCCCTGCCAGCCGTCCGGGATCTCACTCGCCGGCACCACTTTGTTTTCCGCATCCGCGGCAAACTCTTTGGCGACCACGGTATCCACCGGGATCAGCAGCTTTACGCCTTTTTTCTCTGCTTTGTCCATCAGATCCTTGGCAAAGGAGACGTTCTCCTCATCCAGCAAGGAATCGCCGATGCCATAGCCCTTGGCCTTTAGGAAGGTAAACGCCATGCCGCCGCCGATGATGAGGGTATCCACTTTTTCCAGCAGGTTGGTGATCACGCCGATCTTATCCTTGACCTTTGCGCCGCCCAAAATGGCCACAAACGGGCGTTCCGGATCTTCCAGCGCTTTGCCCATCACGGACACTTCCTTTTCAATCAGGTAGCCGCAGTAGGCCGGCAGGTAATCCGCACAGCCCGCCGTAGAGGCATGGGCCCGGTGCGCCGTACCGAAGGCATCGTTGACATATACATCCGCCAGGCTCGCCAATTCCTTGGAGAAAGCCGGGTCGTTTTTGGTCTCTTCGTTGTGGAAACGCACGTTTTCCAGCACAACGATCTCGCCGTCCTTCATCTCCGCAACGCATTTTTTCGCGTCCTCGCCCACAACGTCCTTGGCCATGATCACTTTGGTGTCGACCAATTCGCCCAGGCGCTTTGCCACCGGCGCCAAGGAGAATTTCATGTTGAATTCGCCTTTCGGGCGGCCCAGGTGGGAGCAGAGGATAACCTTTGCGCCATGCTCGTACAAATACTTGATGGACGGCAGCGCGCCCATGATGCGGGTTTCGTCTGTGATTTCGCCGGTCTCCTTGTCCATGGGGACGTTGAAATCCACACGCATCAATACGCGTTTGCCCTTGAGATCCTGAATGTCTTCAATGCTACGTTTATTCATGGATACACACTCCTTCTAAAGATTTTCAAATGAAATGAGAAACAAACGGGAAAACAGCATTTTTCCCCTTTAACCATTGTATCCTACAAGCGTAAAAAATCAAGATAAAATTGTGAAAAACCTGCACAAGCAGCCATTCTTTGCCATTTTCCGCCTGCCTGTATTGGCCGGTGCATTTTCTTTGCAAATGCAAAGCGCCCGCACAAAGGCGGGCGCTGATTTTAGATGCGGTGCAGAGCTTCATCTTCCAACTCGCTGATACGGCCGGCTGTCAAGGCGCCGATATGGCGCCTAATGCGCTCCGGCTCCCAATCCCACCAGCGCACGGCCTGCAATCGGCGAATCGTATCGTCGTCAAACCGCTTGCGGATGGGCCCTGCTGGCACGCCGCCTACGATGGTGTACGGCGGCACATCCTTTGTTACCACCGCGCGGGCGCCGATGATGGCGCCGTCCCCGATCTTCACGCCGGACAGCACCACCGCCTGGTAGCCGATCCATACATCGTTGCCCACTACAATGTCGCCTTTGTTGTCCCACGCTTGGGTCACCTGGCCAGCGGGCAGGCCCCACTGCTCAAAAAACAGCGGAAACGGGTAGGTGGACAGCGACCCCAGCGCATGGTTGGCGCTGTTGAATAAAAAGCGCACGCCGCTGGCAATCGAGCAGAATTTGCCGATGATCAGCCTGTCACGGTTGATGGGGTATTGGTACAGTACGTTGTTTGTTTCAAACAGCCTGGGGTCGTACGCAAACTCATGGTACATCGTGTACGCCCCCACTTTGATCTGGGGGCTTGTCACCGCATGCTGCAAATAAATGGTATTGGTATCCCCCGTGCGGGGATACAGCTTGGTTTCTGGAATCGTCATGTTCTTCCCTCCTGGAAAATGTTTTATAAGACAATTCCAGACACAACAATGCAGCGCCTCAAGGCACACCACCTCTCTTTTTCTGTCCCTATCATACCAGCGGGGCAAACGCTGCGCAACCGCCGGCCTAGGCGCGCGGCCTTGTGCGCCGCTCCGCCTCCACGCAGCGCAGCACTTCTTCGCTCCGCCCTTGGGAAAACCCGTCGCGCCGTACAGCACAATATACCTGGTTGGCAAATTTCAAAAGCATCAGGTGCTTTGTCTTTATCACCTTTTTTACATCTGCATACCAATACCGCCCCTGTACCACGCCATTGGTCTCAATCTCCAAATATTGCGGATAAAATACCGTGCGCCTGGAAGCGGCGCCCTGCGTCATCGTCAGATGCTGCCGATAGCGCAGCCTGCCCATCCAGCGCGGCATACAAGCGGCAAACAGCGCCGCTGCCAGTACGCACAGCCCCGCCGGCCACAGCTGATCCCAGGATAGTCCAAGATCTACCCAAGCCGACAGCACCGACAGCGCCAGCACCACGCCCAGGCAGGCCGCCAGTGCCAGCAGAAATCCCTTGCCGGGGCCCGCCCACAGCGTTGCGCACAGCCATTCTATAAAATCCGCCTGCGTCAGCCTCTTGTCGTTGACGGCCAGGCATATTTGCGCTGTCTCCATCCGCCTCTCTCCTTTCTATAGAATATAACTTAACAAAAAAATGTGCCGCCAAAGTGGCAGCACATTTTCGTTTGCTCAGTTTTCATCCAACAGCGCTTCCTTGGGGTGGCGGCCGGTGGCCAAATACATGGCCCATTCCGCAATGTTGGTGGCATGGTCGCCAATGCGCTCGATGTATTTTGCGATCATCATGGTGTCCACGGCTGCCATGGCGTCGGTCGGCTGGTCGCTGATGACCTTTGCCACGCCGTTGACGCACTTGGTAAACATCGCGTTGACGGGCTCGTCGCCCTTCATCACCATTTGCGCCCGTTCCTTATCCTCATCAAAATAGGCGCTTAGGGCATTTGCAAACTGATCCTCTGCCAAAGACATCATCGGCAGCAACATCTCGGACGGCTCCAAATGCGGGGCCGTGCCGCTGCGCTCGATGATTTCGCAGATGTCCGCGCATTGGTCGGCTGCGCGTTCCAGGTCCGTGATGATCTTCAGCGCCGCGGTAATGAGCCGCAGGTCGCTGGCAATCGGGCTTTCCCGCTTGATGAGCGATAGGCAGGTCTGCTCGATGTGCCGCTCAAAGCGGTTGATGACCACATCGCCCTCCTGGATGCGGTGCGCCTGCTTCATATTATTTTCCTCCAGCGCCTCGCTGGTCTTGCGGATCACGCCGTTTACCATCGACGCCATATCCATCAAATCCGCCGTTAGGCCGGACAGCTCTTTGTCAAATCGTTCTCTCGGTGGCATGGGTATATACGCTCCCTTCGCATCAGCCGAAACGGCCGGTGATATAGTCTTCCGTCCGCTTGTCTGCGGGCTTGGAAAAGATCTGGTCCGTGGTATCGTATTCCACGATTTCCCCGTGCAGGAAAAACGCCGTCTTATCCGAAATACGGCCTGCCTGCTGCATGTTATGCGTGACGATGACGATGGTGTATTTTTCCTTGAGCTCGCCCATCAAATCCTCAATGCGCGAGGTAGAGATGGGGTCCAGCGCGCTGGTGGGCTCATCCATCAGCAGCACCTCCGGCTCCACCGCCAGCAGACGGGCGATGCACAGCCTTTGCTGCTGGCCACCGGAAAGGCCCATGGCGCTGGTTTTCAGCCTGTCGTGCACCTCGTCCCACAGGGCCGCGCCCTTTAGGCTTCTCTCCACGATTTCGTCCAGCTCCGCGCGCTTTTTGATGCCGTGCGTGCGCGGGCCATAGGCAATGTTGTCATAGATGGACATGGGAAAGGGGTTGGGCTTTTGGAACACCATGCCGACGCGCTTTCTCAGCTGCGCCACATCGTATGCACGGTAGGCGTCCTTGCCCTCGAAGAAAATTTCTCCCTCTATCTTTACGCCCTCGATCAGGTCGTTCATGCGGTTCAGCGTGCGCAGAAAGGTCGATTTGCCACAGCCCGAAGGGCCGATCAGCGCCGTGATCTCGTTATGCGGTATATCGATGTTGATATCCTTTAACGCTTGCTTTTCTCCATAATATAGGTTCAGGTGCTTTGCCTGAAGGATGGGGTTTTCCACCGGGTTCATGCTTTGCCTCCTTTTGCTTTGTTGCTAAACAGTTTGGCCGCCAGGGTCGCCAGCTGGTTGATGACGGCAACCACCACCACCAGCACCACCGCCACGGCAAAGGCCGAGTCAAAGGAAATGCCTTCCTTGGCCAAGAAATACAGGTGTACCGACAGCGAGCGCCCGGCGCTCATGATGCCGTCCGGCATGGAAACGGACGAGCCCATCGTATAGATGATGGCTGCCGTTTCGCCGACGATGCGCCCGATGGACAAAATCACAGAGGTCAATATCCCGTTCATCGCATTGGGCAGCACCACCTTGACAATGGTGCGCAGCTTGCCGGCGCCCAGCGCCAACGAGCCTTCACGATAGCTGTCCGGCACGCTGGAAAGCGCTTCCTCCGTATTGCGCACCACCACCGGCAGACACATCACCGCCAGCGTCAGCGCGCCGGATAATATGCTGTATTTCAGGCCGAAGAACACCACGAACATCGCATAGCCGAACAGGCCGTATAAAATGCTTGGGATGCCCGCCAGGCTTTCGGTCGCAAAGCGGATGAGGTTGAGCATCCGCCCCTTTTTTGCGTATTCGTTTAGGTAAATCGCCGCGCAGATGCCGATGGGCGTTACGATGACCAGCGTCGTTGCCACCAGCAGCAGGGTGGATACGATCATCGTCTTGATGCCATACAGCCCGATGCCCGGCTTATATTCCGTGGTAAACATATCCCAGCTCAAATGCGGGATGCCCTCTATCAGGATATAGCCAATGATGCCCACCAGCGCGCACAGAACCAAGGCAGCGCAGAAATAGATGGCGATCTTTAGCAGCAGATCCTTTGCTTTTCTCTTGTTTTTCATCCTGCCTTCTCCTTTTTCTGCCGGGTCAGCATCCTAAGCCCCAGGTTGATTGCCATGATGAATACAAACAATATGACGCCGGTGGCAAACAGCGCTTCCTGGTGCAGGCCGCTGGCATAGCTCATTTCCAGCGCGATGTTGCTCGTCATCGTGCGGATGGGGTCCAGTACGGAGCCGGGCATTGTCGGCCGGTTGCCGGATACCAGCATCACCGCCATCGTCTCCCCGATGGCGCGGCCCATGCCCAGCACCACGCCGGCCAAAATGGTCTTTTTGGCGGCCGGTAGCACCACGGAAAACAGCGTGTGCATCGGCGTGGCGCCCAGCGCCAGCGCCCCTTCGCGGTATTCGCGCGGCACGGCGTTGATCGCGTCCATCGTGATGGTGATGACCGTCGGCAGTATCATGATGGAAAGGATGATGATCGCCGCCAGCATCGAAAGCCCGTTGCCCCCGATGGAGGAGCGGATGAACGGCACCAGCAGCACCAGCCCGAAAAACCCGTACACCACCGACGGGATGCCCGCCAAAAGGTCGATGCAGGGCCGCAGGATGCGCTGCCCGCGCTTGCCTGCCAGGTCCGTCATATAGCAGGCCGTCAAAATGCCGATGACAGACCCTACCACCGCGCTGATCACCGCCGTAATCAGCGACGTTACAATCATCGGAGCCAGCCCAAACTGCATGGAGGTCGGCTTCCATACCGTCCCGAAGATGAACTTAAACACCCCGATTTGCGACAGCGCCGGCACGCCCTTGATAAAGATGAAGATCATAATCAGGGCGACCGCCAGAATCGACACGCTCGCGCATAAAAAAAAGCCCCCTTCAAATATGCGCTCGCCTGCGGTGCGTGCATCCACCGGTTTATTGCTCTTTCGTTTCAACATTTTTTTCATGCCCCCATTATAGGGATTTCGCTTTTCGGCTTGGTTATGCTCTGTTAAAGCTTTGGTTAAGGAATGGTTAATCCCTACGTTTAGTCTCTCCCAATTTTGGCAAAACAAAAGGGCGGCTTTCATAAAAGCCGCCCTTTTGCGCTCTTCTGTCTACAAAATCTGCTCGATTTGCAGCATCTCCCCGTCCGGCCCGCGGAACCGCGCGCTCTTTTCCCCGTTTGGATACAGGTCCGGGTCCAGCTGTATTTCGTTTTCAAATACGACGCCCGCCACCTCCAGGGCTGCCTTGGCCGCCTCGATGTCCTGTACCTGCATGCACAGGTGGTTGATGGTGCCGTCCACCCCGTCGCGCTGCTTTTGCCCGCTTCCCTTTTGCACCAGCTCCAAGATAACCCCCTTTTGCTGCATGAATTGCAGCTGCGAGCCCGTGTTTTCATGCTTTACATACCACAGCTCTTCAAACCCCAGCACATCGCTGTAAAATGCCTTGGACCGCGCCACATCCTTCACATAGATGGCCACATGGCCCAGCCCCACCATCCCCAATTCCGCCATTGTACGTCTCCTCTTCTCTTCTATATTGTGCGCCGTCTCCGTGTTGTCTCGGCGCAAAAGGATCATATCGCGCAGCACCACCCCGCCGTCCACAATGGGGTGGTTGTAATGGTCGATAAAAAAATTTTTCCTGCGGCCAAAGGGCCGAAACCCGCACCGCTTGTAAAACCCCAGCGTAGCCGGGCTTTCCCCCGTGCCTACTATGAGGGCATTGAGCCGCGGCAGGTGGAAAAACAGCCAGTCCACCATCATACGGCCATAGCCCTTCCCCTGGTGCGCCGGCATTACCGCCAGGTTTTTCAGTTCGTATATGCCGCCGCCTTCGTCCGTGACCACCGCCTGCGCCTTTACGCCGTCCTCCTCCAAAACAAACACGCGGCCCCTGTCCAGGTACATGTCCACCATGCTCTCCTGCTCGTCAGCCAACAGCAGCAGCGGCAAATGCCGTTTTTTCCGCGTTGTAATCTCCAAAATTCTCATCCGGCGTTCCCTTTCCTTTTATACGCCCAGCGCCCGCTTCATATCCTCAATATACCGTGCCTGCTGTTTTTTTAGATACCGCTTGGCAAACGGCCGCATCCAAATTTTTTTCACCGTGATATATTCTGTAAATACGACCTGCGTATGCCCGCCCGCCTGTGCAAAGCGCCCCGTCCACCGGCCGGATAGGTTTTTGTTTTCCATGGTAAATTCGTACCGCTTATAGGGATGCTTGGCCGTAACGGTAAAGGCCGTCGCCGTGCCGTCCTTAGCATATTCGATAAACTGGCTGCCCGCCTGCACCACTTCGATTTTCTTTACATCGGACCGCCAGCCCGCCCTGGAAACGTCCGTTACAAGCGCCCATACCGCAGCCAAATCTGCATGGATCTCCGCATGTATCTGGCTTTTCACCATGCGAACCGCCTCCTTTTTTCCATTGTAACATATCGGCAACCAAAAAAAGCGTCTCCTTTCGGAGACGCCTTCCGCTTTCTTTCCTCAATCGTAAATGGATTCCTCTTCCCATCCTACAATTTCACCGGTGTTGGCGTCGATCTCAAACTCATATTCCCGTTCGTTGTATACGATTTTGCCTTCATACATCGCCCGGCCGTCATCCATTTCAAAATGAATGGTCAAATTGCTCTGCAAAGCGCCGGGCACGCGGTCCAGCGCCGTCTTGGAGGCCTGCTCTTGCGATACCTTGGCGCTGTTGGCCTGGCCGGCAAAATCATCCTCCACATCATAATCCACGCTTAAAATCGTGCCGTCCATCGCGTTGATCTCATAATCATACTCTTTATTCTGCACGTAGAATTCCACATCATACCGCCATACGCCGTCGTCCATTTCCTTCTTCACCCGCATGGCCGTAACATCGCTTTCCGCTACCTTGGCATTTTCCAAGGCAATCTCCTTGGCACGCTGTTCGGTAATCTCCGTGCCGTTTGTCGCGGTGTCTTGCGGGGCCTGCGTTGCCTGCTGCGTCTGCGTTGCGGTCGGGTTTGCCGCGTTGCCCGCGGCGCCGTTTCCGCCGCTGCATCCTGTGATGAGCAGCATGGCTGTCACGGCCGCCAGGCCAGCTTTCATGACGCTTTTTTTCATGTTACTCTCCCTCCGGTTTTCCAGTATGGTTTTATTCTGACCAATTTGCCAGGAATTATTCTTAATTATAGCAAGGCTCTTGTTAAATGACAAGCAAAAACCCGGCAAAGCCGTTGCCCTGCCGGGTTTTTTCAGTCTTGTTCTTCCGCTTTGTGCTGCTCGGCGTCATATACGGGCAGCGTAAAGGAAAACGTCGTTGTCTGCCCAGGCACGCTGGATACCGAGATGCTTTCTTCCATGCGCTGCAAAATCTCGCTGGCAATGGAAAGGCCCAGGCCGGTACCGCCGCCTGTATGCGCTTTGTCCGCTTTGTAAAAACGTTCAAAGACATGCGGCAGATCCTCCGGCTGGATGCCGTCGCCGCTGTTTTTCACGCGCACCAGGATCTTTTGGTTCTGCACCTGCGTTTCAATCCAAACCCTGCCCTCCGGCGGGGTGAATTTAAACGCATTGTCCAGCAAAATCGTCAAAATCTGCTCTACACGATCCGCATTGGCCCAGGTATAGGGGCAGTTTTCCATCAGGTCCGTGGTAAACTCAATGCCCTTCTCCTCTGCCAAGGTTTCATACCGCATGGGCATTTCCTCGATCAGCTCCGTTACGTTGAGCTTAGCAGGCTCCATGGCCTCCGTGCCGCTTTGCAGGCGGCTCAGCTCCAGCAGATCGTCGATCAATCGCGATAGGCGCAGGCATTCGTGCAGGATATAGCCGTAATACCGCGCACGGTCCTCCTCGGTTTTGATGAGCCCATCGCTGAGCGCCTCCGTCAGCCCGCGCACCGCGCTTAACGGCGTGCGCAGCTCATGCGAAACATTGGCCACATAATCCTTGCGCGTCTGCTCCAGCCTTTCAGCCTGGGTAATATCGCGGAACAGTGCCACCGCGCCTACGCAGCGCTCGGTATCGCTGATCAGCGGGTGAATGGTCACGCCGATGATGTTGGCGCCGATACGCAGGCTCATCTGCACGTCTTCCTTGTTCTGCATACACTGCTGATACGCATGCATCAGCTCTGTGGCATACGGCAGGCTGTCCCATTCGTTAAAATCGCTCTCCACCTCTAGCAGCTGATACAGCGCCGGGTTGGTATGGGTAATCTGCAAATGCACATCGGTGGCCATGATGCCCTCCGCCAAACCGTTGAGCGTTTGGCGCAGGCGGTTGCGTTCTACCGTCAAGGCCGAGATCGTCACGCTGAGCTGCTCGCTCAAAACGTTGAGCTGGGTGGCCAGCGTGCCGATTTCCCCGCCCGCCATTTCGTCGGCGCGCACGGAAAAATCACCGCCCGCCATCGCCACCGCCACATCCTGCATCTGGCGGATGGGCTTTGTGATATGCCTTGCCAAAAAATAAACCGGGATGATGACCACGATACTTGCCACCAGCATACTCAAAAACAGGACAGGGATCAGCCCGTTGAATGAAGCCCTGATCTCGCTTTCCGGCATTGTCAACGCCACCACGGCGATCAAATCATCGCTGTGATAGATCGGCGTGATGACGGTGCAGATTTCGCCGATCTCATCGTTGAGCACATGCTCTTCTATGATGGGATAGCCCTGCTCGATGACCTCCTGCACGCCGCCGCGGATCAGCTGGAGGATATTATCGCTTTGCCCTTTGAGGACAAAGCTGTTCGGCCTATCGTCCGTCGAGCGCATAATCAGCTTGCCTTCGGTATTGAATACCTGCATCTGGCTGTCCGTAATTACGCCGGACATGCTCAGCGCCCGCTCAAATTCCCGCAGGGTGATTTCGCCAGATTGGTATTGTACATAATAGGTAGAGACCACCTCCGCGCTGAGCTGCAATTCCTTGACGCGCTCGTTGGCAAAGGTTCTTGGCCCCACCGAAGAATAGATCGCGGCCGTCATCACGCTGGCGACCACCACAGCCAACAGCGTTAAAAACAACAGCCGCGGCAGCAGCCGTACCTTTTTCATTGCTCTACTTCAAATTTGTATCCCACACCGTAGATGGTACGGATGCCGAATCCTTTGGCGTCTTCGGGGAATTTTTGTCGAATGCGCTTGATCTGCGTATCCACTGCGCGCGTATCGCCAAAATAATCATAGCCCCATACGCGGGATAGGATCTGTTCCCTATCGAATACCTGGCCGGGATGGGATGCCAGCAGGTAGAGGATCTCTACCTCCTTGGGGGTAAAGGGCACCTGTTTATCGTTGATCTTTACCTCGTAATTGGCTAGGTTGATGGTCAGCCCGTCAAAGCGCAGTACGCGGGAGGTATCCTCTGCGGCGCTCTCGTTGACGCGGCGCAGTACCGCCTTGATGCGCGCTACCACCTCGCGCGGGGAAAAGGGCTTTACGATATAATCATCCGCGCCCAGCTCCAGGCCCAGGATGCGGTCGATCTCCTCCCCCTTGGCCGTCAGCATCAAGATGGGCACGTTGCTGCTTTTGCGCACCTCGCGGCATACTTCGATGCCGGAGATCTGCGGCATCATCAGATCCAGGATGATCAGATCCGGTTTTTTCTCCTCCACCAGCTTGAGCGCCTCGGCGCCGTCATAGGCGGAGACCATCTGGTATCCTTCATTTTGTAGATACACGCCCAAGGCCTCGTGTACCATGACCTGGTCGTCGCATACCAAAATCAACGGGGTTGTTGACATCGCTATCACCTCATCGTATAGATTGGTTTTATTATAACATCCGCCAATTTGAAATCAATGCAAATAAATGAACTGTTGTTTTTATTGCGTTTGTTCGCCATATTCCTGACTCAATATCCGCTTTGGCAGCACTTAACAAAGTTCTAACAAACGCTTTAACAATCCTCAATCTTTCTTTTATACGCAATTAACATGCGCACAGTATGCTGTGTGCAACAAAGCAAGAACAAAACACCTAGGAGGAATTTTTATGAAACGTAAACTGTTTGCTACTCTTGGCCTTGTTGTGGCCTCGATGATGGTCTTTGCCGGCTGCGGCGGCAGCGGCGACGCTACCACTTCCCCCGGCGCGGATGCCAACGCCGCATCGGGCAGCAAGCTGATGGTCATCGGCTCCACCTCCGTAGAGCCTTTGATGCAAAAATTCATCGATACCTATACCGAGGCCCAGGTTGAAATGCAGGCCCCTGGTTCCAGCCAAGGCATTGCGGCCGCGCAGGATGGCACGGCGGACATCGGCATGAGCTCTCGCGAATTGAAGGAAGAGGAAACCGGCCTAACCGCCACCACCATCGCCTACGACGGCATCGTCGCCGTGGTCAACCCCAACAACCCGGTCAATGACCTGACCAAAGACCAGCTCGCCAAAATCTTCAGCGGCGAAATCACCAACTGGAACGAGGTCGGCGGCCCGGATAAGCAGATCGCCGTGTTCTATCGTGAAGCGGGCTCCGGCACGCGCAGCGCTGTGGAAGAGCTGCTCGGCCTGGAAGATGTGGATGAAAGCTTTGTCGCCGGCGTGATGGATGCCACCAGCGGCGTCATCCAGTCCGTCAAGGGCAACGATGCAGCCATCGGCTACATTTCCTACGGCTCCATGAGCACCGATGTCAAAGCCTTGAAGGTAGACGGCGTTGAATGCAGCGCCGAAACCGTCAAGGACGGCAGCTACGCCATCTCCCGCCCGTTCCTGGTAGTGACCAAAGAAGGCAGCACCAACGAGGCAGCGCAGAAGTTCATCGACTACATGCTCAGCGATGCCGGCCAAAAAATCGTTACGGACAGCAACTATGTGTCTGTAAAATAAACTCTCCCCAACATAAATAGGAAAGCCTCTCCGCCCCCAAGGAGGGGCTTTTCCTTTTGTTTCATTTTATTGAACGGACTGTTTTTTGGCAGAATCTTGCCTAGGTTTTGAACAATTGTGATTTGCGTTGCAGCCGGCCCCTCAAAGGGGCTATACTAACGTCGAACTATTTCATTTTGCAGCAAAGGAGTGATCGTTTATGGAACAGCAAAACGCTCCCAAACGTCATAACAAGATCTGGATGCAGGTGTGCATCGCGGTACTATGCTTGGCCGTGGGCATTTCCATCGGCATCCTCGCCTTTTCTGGGCGCAGCGGCCAGATTTCCCAGGTAGAGCCTACCGCCTCCCCGTCCGCTACGGCTGCACCGAACAATGGGCAGTCCACCACGCCCAACACGGGCTCATCGAATTTGGCGGATGTCATCGACTCTGTCATGCCTAGCGTTGTCTCCATCACCACCACCCAATACGCCCAGCGCGCCGGCACAGAGGTGGCCAGCGGCTATGGCTCCGGCTTTGTATACTCTGCCGATGGCCTCATCGCCACCAACAACCACGTCGTAGAGGGCGCCGGCCGCATTTACGTAACGCTGAACGGCGATGAACAGCAGTACGAGGCAGAGGTCGTTGCCACGGATTCTTACAGCGATCTTGCCATCTTGAAAATCGACAAAACCGGCCTTACGCCCGTCAAGTTCGGCTCTTCCAGCAGCCTTAGGCTGGGCGATACGGTCTTTGTCATCGGCAGCCCGTACAACGGCCTGTTTGCCAACAGCGTTTCCAGCGGCATCGTCAGCGGCCTGAACCGTGAAATGGTGCTCAACAGCGCTACCCAGACCTTTATCCAGACGGATGCGGCCGTCAACCCCGGCAACTCCGGCGGCCCCATGTTCAACGCCAACGGCGAATTGGTCGGCATCATTACCCGCAAATCCATGCTTTCCACCGTTACCGGCGAAACCACCAGCATCGAGGGCATTGGCTTTGCCATCCCCTCCGACGTGGCCTCCCCAGTGCTGGAACAGCTCGCCCAAGGCCAGCAGGTGCCGCGCAGCGGCATCGGCATCATGGGCAGCTCGCTCACCGAGCAGGGCAAGCAGGCCTATAACGTGGAAAACGGCATCTATGTGGCCAGCGTCAGCAAAGGCGGCCCGGCCGAAAAGGCGGGGCTAGAAGTGGGCGATATCATCACCAAGCTGGATGGCCAGGCCATCGGCTCGATGGATGAGATGATCCAGCTGATGGAAAGCAAGAATATTGGCGATTCCATCACCCTCACCTATGTGCGCAACGGCCAGGAAAACACCGCCACTGTTACCATCGGCGATAAAACACAGATGAATTTTGAATGATCCTGCCGCCTATGCAGGGCCGGGCTCTTTGCCCGGCCTTTTCTTTTCCCGGGAAACGGCTTGTTTTCGCCAAAATCCGCTCCTTTTTGCGCCGTGCAAAAATGCCGGGGTTGGCGTATACTGTAAGTATTCGATTGTCTATCTCTTTTCGGAAAGGAGCCTTGTGTTATGAATCTGTTTGATCCTGTCCGCATCGGTACCTTGGAGGCCAAAAACCATTTTCTCCGCTCCGCCACCTATGAAGGCGCCGCCACAGAGGATGGCCGGCCTACCGACAAAATCCTCTCCCTATACCAAGATCTGGCGCGCGGCGGCGTCGGCACCATTTTAACCAGCTATACCTACATTGCCGATTACGAGCAGCCCGCCAAAAACCAGCTCGGCATTTATAGCGACTCGTTCATTCCCGATTACCAAAAGGTGACGGACGCCGTGCATGCGCTGGGTTCCAAGATCTTCATGCAGATCGTGCATGGCAGCTCGCACAGCCAAGGATACCCCGACACCGCCCGCATCCTGGGGCCCTCCGCACTCGTACATCCCAACAGTGGGCTGATGCCTCAAGAGATGACCAAAGACGACATCCGCGCCGTTGTCCAGCTTTTTGCCGACGCGGCCGTACGCGTGAAAAAGGCTGGGTTTGACGGCGTGCAGATCCACTGCGCCCACGGCTACCTACTCTCCCATTTCATCTCCCCCATCTTCAACCGGCGCACGGATGAATACGGCGGCTCGGCGGAAAACCGCCTGCGCATTGTGCTGGAAGTGTACCATGCCATCCGCAGGGCTGTCGGCCCGGATTACCCCGTATGGATTAAAATCAATTCCTCGGACGAAATGCCGGGCGGGCTCACCGTCGAAGAATTTCTGCCCATGGGCCAGGCACTGGCAGAGGCCGGCATAGACGCCATCGAGATCAGCGGGCTTGGCTGGCGCTCCCATACCCCGGATGAGCGCGCTTACTACAAGGAGGCCGCCGTGCGCCTGGCCGATCTCGTGGATACGCCCGTTATCCTCACCGGCGGGCTGCGCTCCATGCAGGATATCCTGCCCATCTATCGGCAGAGCCGCGTTTCCCTTTTCGGCTTTGCCCGCCCCTTTATGGCGGACCCAAATTTCCTGCATACCCTGCAAAAGCAAATCTGATGCAATCAAAAAAGGACGGCAGCGCCGTCCTTTTTCTTTATACAAATACGCATTGCACCATCAGCATATACACTGCCGTGCCGCCCGCAATGCTAAGCAGCGTATTGCGCTTATATAGGTGCAGCCCTGCCGTGGCCAGCACGCCGATCAGCTCCGGCAGCCCATACGGATAGGACAGCGGCATAGCGCCTTTTAGGCAATACACCACCAGCATCGCCATCACTGCATACGGCAGCACCGCGCCCAGGTATCGGATGTATGCGGGCGTTTCCCGCCCTTCTGGGAACAGCCAAAACGGCAAAAAGCGCGTCAGTATCGTAGCCAGCGTGCACCGCTACCGTGATCCCAATCTGTAAGGTCGTCATGCGCTTTCCTCCCATCTGCCGCGGCACAGCGTAATGCCCGCCAGGATCAGCGCCATCGCAGGCAGCAAAAAGCCGTCCGGCCCAAACGCCAAAAGGCACAGCGCCGAAGCCCCCAGGCCCACCAGCGCCGGGCCATGGTTTTTCTGCTGTTTCCATTGATCCAAAAAGATAACGACAAACAGCGCTGTCATCACAAAATCAAGACCCGTGGTATCAAAGGCGGCCAGCCCGCCTGCCAAAAAGCCGATGGCGGAACCCAGCACCCAATAGCTGTGATCCAGCAGCGAAACGCACAGCATGAACTGCCCCTTGTCTACGCCCTCTGGCGCCTTGGCGGCGCAGTGGATGGAAAAGGTTTCGTCCGTCAACCCGAATACCAGCAGCCATTTTTTCCAGCCCATGCCCTGAAAGCGCCCCAGCATCGAGATGCCGTAAAACAGATGCCGTGCGTTGACCATCAGCGCCAGCAAAAACGCATATACCGGCTCAAATGCGCTGGTCAAAAGGCCGATCATGACAAATTGCAGGCTGCCTGCATAGGTGCATACGCTGATGGCCAGCGTCCATCCCAGCCCCAGGCCCTTGGCCTGCATCAACAGCCCATAGGCCGCGCCCAAGCATACATACCCCGCCAGCACCGGGATGGTATGTCCAAAGGCGGCTCTGGCTGTGCTTGTCCTCTTTCCCATTGGCAAAACCTCTTTTCCCATAGCCCCCATTATACGGAGCAAAGGCACGTTTGCAAAGAAAAAAACCGACCCCAGGGTCGGTTTTTTCTATGCGTTCAGCCTGCCGGCAGGAAAAACTTTACAATGTATCCCTGTATAAAGATATACAGCACGATGACAGGGATCACATATTTGGCATACAGGTAAATGCGCGAAGAAAAGCTGCGTCCCTTCCCCGTATTGGCCTCCTGCAAAAAGTTTTTCCAGCCCCAGCCTCGCTTGGATACGCAAAACATCACATAGACCAGCGAGCCCAGCGGCAAAATATTGTTGCTGACAAGGAAATCCTCAAAATCCGAAATCGCCATGCCCAGCGGCTGGAACGCCTGCCACAGGTTGCCGCCCAAAAGCGCCGGCAGCGAAAGCGCAAAGATGAGTACGATATTCACTGCGCATGCCTTTTTCCGGCTCCAGCCCCAAAGATCCATGGCAAAGGAGATGATGTTTTCAAACACCGCGACCAGCGTGCTCTGCGCGGCAAACAGCATAAACACAAAGAACAGCGCACCCCAAACCTGGCCCAGCGGCATGGCGTTAAAGATATTCGGCAGCGTCACAAAGATCAGCGACGGGCCGGAATCCATCGGCACGCCGGTAGCAGAGCAGGCCGGCAGGATAATGAGCCCCGCCATCACCGCCACAAAGGTATCCAGCGCCGTAATGCTGATGGATTCGCCCAGTATCTTCCGGTCCTTATCCATATAGCTGCCAAAGATCGCCATGCTGCCCATGCCGATGGAAAGCGTGAAAAACGCCTGCCCCATGGCCTCAAACAGCACCGTGCCAATGCCGCGCTCCGCTATCTTGCTAAAATCCGGCACCAGATAATAGCGAAGCCCTTCGCCGGCCCCTTCCAGCGTAACCGAGCGCACCGCCAGCACCACCATCAGCGCGATGAGCAGCACCATCATCTTTTTCGTGATGCGCTCTACCCCGTTTTTCAGCCCCAGCGAGCAGATGCCAAAGCCCAGCAGGATGACGATTGCCAAGCACAGCACCTGCACCCACGGGTCGGCCACAAGCCCGTCAAACTGCGCCTTGACGCCCTCGGCCGTCATCCCGGCAAAATCTCCGCGGATCATCTTGAAGATATACGCCAAAATCCAGCCGGAGATCACCGTATAAAACATCATCAAAAGATAGTTGCCCGCCATGCCAAAATAGCTGTACCAATGCCATTTTGTGCCCGGCGGTTCCAGCGCCTTAAATGAGCTGGCCACGCTCTTGCGGCTGGCCCGGCCTACAGAAAACTCCATCGTCATGATGGGAATGCCAAGGATCACCAGGAAAAACAGGTAGATCAAAATAAACGCCGCGCCGCCGTTTTGCCCTACGATATAGGGAAACCGCCATACGTTGCCCAGCCCGATGGCACAGCCCGCCGAAATCAGGATAAATCCCAGCCGCGAGCTAAACCTTTCTCTTTCTTGCATAAAACCGCCCCCAACAAAACTCCCTCTACCATAACAAAGGCGCATAAGGCTCCCTCATGCGTCTTGATGGTTTCTTTATCGTTACCGTATCACACCTGCGTGCTGTTTTCAATGCAAAATTATCCGCCCAGGGTCACATCCTGCCGATCGTACCAGGCCAGCGCCTCCTCCAGATGCTGCGGGGCAAAATCCGGCCACAGCGCATCCACCACATAAAAATCCGCATATACGCATTGGACCGGTAAAAAGCCGGAAAGCCGCCGCATGCCGCCCCAGCGGATGACAAGATCTATGCGTGAAACGTCCCTGGAATGCCAGGCGCGCTTGTCCTTTGTGCCGTCGAAAAGATCCCATTCCCAGCCATAATTCACCAAAAAATTGACCCGCGTCCCGCTGCCGTCGCCAAGGTATGTACGCTCTGTATACGGAAGCAGCGCTTTGGGAAAGCAATCCGATTGCGTATTGCCCACCACCCGCAGGCCGGCCGCCTCTCCTTTGAGCATCTCCACCGCATCCACGCATGCCTTTTGAAACGCAAGCTGCTGCGTTTTGGGCCGTTTGCAGTTTTCCACCGTAAAGCCGTAATAGCTGATCTCCTCTATGCCATACGCCGCTGCCTGCCGAAACAGCGCCAGGCCCGGCGCCAGCCCGTAGCTGTATCCTTCCTGCTTTTGCAGCCCGTGCTGCACAGCCCAGCGCCGGTTTCCATCCGGAATGATGCCAATATGCTTAGGAATCCTCATAGGCAATCCGCCTCCTTTGCTCCCATTGTTCCCTAAATTCCTGTGCCTTACACCCATTTACGTGTCTCATTTAGGACATTTTTCAAAAAAATTTTGATGTTTTGATAACTTTTTAACAAACTTTGATTGTAAAAGCACAAACTCAATGCTACAATAGGCGCGAAAGTAACGATTCTAAATATATATGTAAGGAGCATTGCCATGAGAGGAATCTATTCTTCCGTGACGGATATACGTCGAAAAGTCTTTACCGAAGTAGCCCGTTTGGCCTACGAAGGAGGCGATTATAGCCGCATAGAAGAACTGCCGTACAAAATCGTGCCCGGCGAGGTTGCCATGCACCGCGAGAGCATCTTTTTGGAACGCGCCATCGTCGGCGAAAGGCTGCGCCTGGCCATCGGCCTGCCCCTCCGCCCGCTGGACGAGCATGCCCCCGTTTCCGACGGCATCGTAGAAAGCGCCATTGCGGACAAATACTATGATCCGCCGCTGGTGAATATCATCAAGTTTGCGTGCAACAAATGTCCGGAAAAATCCTTCCACGTTTCGGATATGTGCCAGGGCTGCCTGGCGCATCCTTGTGTGGAGGTTTGCCCCAAAAAGGCGATCAGCCTGGTCAACGGAAAATCCGTGATCGACCAGGAAAAATGCATCAAATGCGGCCGCTGTAAGGATGTGTGCCCCTATGGCGCCATCTTGAAAATGGAGCGGCCCTGCGCCAAAGCCTGCGGCATGGACGCCATCGAATCCGACGAGCTGGGCCGGGCCAAGATCAACTACGACAAGTGCGTCTCCTGCGGCATGTGCCTGGTGAACTGCCCCTTTGCCGCCATCGCGGACAAGAGCCAGATCTTCCAGGTCATCAACGCCATGAACCGCGGATCCAAGGTCATCGCCTGCGTGGCCCCCGCCTTTGTGGGCCAGTTCGGCAAGGCCGCCACGCCTGCCAAGCTGAAGGCCGCCATGCGGATCCTGGGCTTTGACGATGTGGTGGAGGTGGCCATCGGCGCGGACCTGTGCACCGTGGAGGAGGCCAAGGATTTCCTGGCGGAGGTGCCGGAGAAGCTGCCCTTCATGGGCACCAGCTGCTGCCCCGCCTGGTCCGTCATGGCCAAGAAGCTGTTCCCGGAGTTCAAGGACTGCATCTCCATGGCCCTCACCCCCATGGTGATCACCGCCCGCATGGTGAAGAAGGACCATCCGGATGCCCGGATCTGCTTCATTGGGCCCTGCGCAGCCAAGAAGCTGGAGGCCAACCGGAAATCTGTCCGGTCGGATGTGGACTACGTGCTGACCTTTGAGGAGCTGCAGGGCATGTTCGATGCCAAGAACATCGACTTCACCACCCTGGAGGCGGACCCGGAGGACGGCCTGAACGAGGGCACCTCCATGGGCCGCGGCTTCGCGGTGGGCGGCGGCGTGGCCGCGGCCGTGGTAGAGGCCATCAAGCACATCGACCCCACCCGGGAGGTACAGATCGAGTACGGCGACGGCCTGCGGGAGTGCAAGAAGATGCTGATGATGGCCAAGGCCGGAAAGCGCAACGGCTATCTGCTGGAGGGCATGGGCTGCCCCGGCGGCTGCGTGGCCGGCGCCGGCACCATCACCCCCGTGCGGGAGAGCACCCTGAATGTTGAGAAGTTCAAGAAGGAGGCCGCGGAGATCAGCAGCACCGCCAGCCCCTATGTGGACCGTCTGAAAGACGTGGAGGAATAACCGCTAAAGCAAGAAAGCGGGCCACCCAAAAGGGTGGCCCGCTTTGTGCGTTTTCCGGAAAAGCTGTGGTTCTGCTTACATTTGGTACAGAAGAACCATCAGCGGCATGGTCCCGATACAGAGAAGCGTGGTGATTACATTAATGGCGCCGGCGTAGTCTCCTTCATGACCGTAAACTTGAGCGATCTGAGTGACGTTAGCCGCCGCAGGGGCACTTGCTGCCAGCAGGCTGATCATCAGGATGGACTGGCCGTCCGGCACCAGGGCCGCAAGGCCAGAGTATTTGAAAATACACAGGACCACCAGCGGCAGGGCGATCAGCCGCAGGAAGGCCACCTTCCAGATGCTGCGGATGCGCAGGACCGCCAGCAGGTTCTGCTCTCCCATGAGCATGCCGGCGACAAACATGCTGAGGGGGCCGATGGTGGAGGCAATGGACTTCATGGTACCGGCGATTACCGTAGGCAGGGGCAGGTTCAGCAGAAACAGCAGCACACCCACAAACACGGAAATGATGTTGACATTCAGGAGAATTTTTTTCAGCGAGACATTCCGGTCACCACTCAGAATAATCCGGCAGTGACTCCACATGGGAAACTGCTGCACCAACTGAAACATGCTGCAATAGATGACCCACTCCGGCCCCAGGACCGCAGTCACCAGGGGGATGATGAGGTTACCGGAATTGGTGTAAATCAGGGAGGCCTGTTCCACCGGCGTCAGACGCAGGGGGCGGTGCAGTAAGGCCGTGGCAATGAAAAACAGAGCGTGGATGCCAATGGCGGCCCCGAGGGAGAGGGCCAGACCCTGAAGCAGCTCCGGCGTACGCTGGAGCTGGAAGGCGTTGATGATGACGCAGGGAGTGACCAGATACAGACAGACTTTGGACAGAACCCGGCTGTCCTCCGGCTTCAGCAGATGCAGGCGGACCAGGAGCCAGCCCAGGACGATACACAGAAAAAGCTGTACGATCTGTTCAAGCAGCATCAATACCATGAAAACGTTCCTCCATCCACACACAGGTGCGAGTTTAATCGTACCACGCCAAAAGAGGAAAAACAACCAGAAAGTTTATATAGCGTAAAAAAACTGGGACTGCAGTAAAAAGGCTCCCCCATCCAGCG
>OLRX01000104.1_pt1 | contig 74982 bp, 59 predicted proteins | sample 1672991 | NCBI WGS metagenome assembly OLRX01 (sample SAMEA3136744, study PRJEB25190) | human gut metagenome | biome: human gut; feature: human-associated habitat; material: faeces | place: Austria | collected 2013
CCCCCGTCCCTGCCATAGAATAAATTTTGGACGATGAGCAGGTTACGATGGCTTTGTCATACAAATCGGCAAAGGACGCCATATACTCGTCTTTCAACCCCCTGTACATTTCATCGCAGACGATCCATGCGCCGACTTCTTCAGCAATTCCGACCAGCTCTTTCATTTCTTTTATGTCCATCAGCGAGCCCGTCGGGTTGTTTGGGTTGGTGAACATTATCGCCTTAGTATTGCTGTCAGCCGCTTTCCTGATGGCCTCCATGTCCGGCTTATATCCTTGCTCCGGCTTTAGATTTACGTCGCGCACCTCGACTCCTATGGACTTTGGAATAGAGTGAAACTGCTGATAGTTAGGCATGATTGAAATTATGTTGTCAGTCTCAGGTTCCAGCAGCGAAAACACCACCGTGTTGTTGGCGCCTGTTCCACCGTGGACCAAAATGATGTCGTCAGGCGTTACGTTCTTGTAGAGCTTGGACAGCGCTTCTTTCGTCCGTGGAGTTCCCTCAAATCTCGGGTATCCCAGGCTCATCTTTCGCAGCTCTCTGAAAAAATCTTCCATGTCTTGCCCTGTCACTTCAAACATCTCTTCAACGGTCATGGGCGCGACGCAGCTGCCGCCGAGATAAATCTTATTTTTTTCACTGTCACATGCAGGGTTTAGCCAGTTTTCCAGCACAAAATCATCTATTTTCATTCGCTATCCTCCATTTCACATATCTCGTTCATCTCCCGGGTTATTTAATCACTCCCGAGCTATTTATTCACTCCCGGTCAAAATTACACAGCTAAATCTCCACCTGGCTGCCCAGCTGTTTCTCGACGGCCGCTTCGATGGCCGCCTTGGCGGTGATCAGGTCTAAAAGGGCTATTCCCGTGGCGTCGAAGATGGTTATATCCTCAGCTGATTTTCGTCCTTCTTTTTCGCCTGAGAGAACCTGGCCTATCTCGCCTGCTATATTCTCCCTCTTTATGACCCCTGTCTTGACGGGAATCTCCGATTCGCCTACGTTGACGCATTGGTTTATATCGTCGCAGAAAACTCTCGCTCCCTTGAATATCTCCGGTTCGATTTCTTCTTTGCCCAGCATGTCGGCGCCGACGCAGCTCAGGTGTGTTCCCGGTTTTATCCATTCTTTCTTTATCACCGGCTTTCTGGCAGGCGTAATGGTTATCACTATATCGCTTTCGCCCAGGGCTTCCTCCATGTTTTCTGCTGCCAGGAACTGAACTCCGCCGCTTTCAATATTGAATTCGTCGCTGAGCCTCTTTTCAAGCGAGGCTGCGAACTGTCTGGCGTTATCGTAATCAAGGGCAGCGGCTATATATACTTTTTTGAGCTGCGGAAATGAAATCAGTGTCGCGGCTATTTGATAAATGCTCTGCTTGCCGGCTCCCAGGACGAATAAAGTCTCAGAATCGCGTCTGGCCAGGGCTTTCGCTCCTATAGCCCCTGCTGCTCCCGTCCTCATGCATGTTATGTATGAAGCGTCCATGATGCCCAACGGCAGTCCGGTGGTAGAGTCGAATACCATCAGGAGTCCGTTGAACGACGGCAGGCTCTTTTCGCTGTTCATCGGAAATGTATTCAGCATTTTCAGGCCATGAAGATTAACGTCGCCGTATATCACTCCCGATTTGACGTCGGTGACTGCGTTATATTCCGGGAAATGGTGTTCAAGATACGGCCAGACGACCGTCTTGCCGCTGGATTTCAGTTTGTATACCGTTTCGACGCCCTCGATAACCTTGGGCATTTCAAGTATCTTTTCTAAATCCTGTTTGCTCAGTATGCTTATTTTCATCTTGGTTCCTTTCATAATCTTATCCGGCTTTCGCACGACAGCAGGCGGACGGTTTCTGCCGAATGAGCCGCGGGTCATGATCGTCGCTGCCTGGTTTGTTTGATTGTCGATTCATCGGAGTTGATCAAAATCCCAGCTCTTCGCCTACTATTATGATGTGATAGTCTGATTCTATAGGTTTTTTGTGCAGAATGGCCGTGATATTACAGAACCGCTCTTCGGAACGGCAGTCTGCGCATTTGCCGGAAATTACGCTGGCGCATGTTTCCCCGTATTTTATCTTGTTCATCGGCGCTGCCATATTGGATATCCTGCTTCTGGCTTCGGCCTCGTTCTGCACGATTTTATTCACCCCGGCTACGATGATTATCCTGTCGGCTCCGTACAGGCTGCCGGCGACTCTGTTTCCCACTCCGTCCACATTGATTATTTCGCCCTCCATGGTGACGGCGTTGGCTCCGAGGATGAACACATCGCTGGTCAGATAATCAGCGAGAATATCTCTGGCCTGCTCCCTCGTCGGAGCCTTGACATATCCGTATTCTGCGCTGTTGTAACTGTGAAGGTTGAGAGCCGCTACATTGGGGATGAGTCTGCAGCCTCTGCCTTTAAGCTCTTCTTCCATTTCAAGCTGATAAAAGCTGTGAGAGTCGCCGACGCCGATTATGCTTCCGTCCGCAATCAGCTTGCTTATAAGCTCTGACGCTTCTTTCTTGTCCTGGGCGTAATAAGCTTCAAAGCGGTTTTTCTTCAGCGCCTTTACTGCCGCTTCTCCCTTATATCTGTAATATTCTTTTTTAATAGCTGCAACATCGTGAGTCACTAAACTCAGAGGCACATCTATCTCTTGTTTCATCTTTCTCATATTGTTTTCCTCCTTTGACGGCCGGACGGCGAGAAGTTCGGCGGCGGAAATCTGCGCCGCAATCTGCTGCCGGGAGGCGAAAAGCCGCTCCGCATGCCGCAGCGAGAATGCTTCGCCGCAGAGCCTGTATAAAAGAATTATCCTGCCGCGGCAGGATAATTCTCCGGAAATATTACATGATAAAAATTATTTGTCGTATTTTTCTACGTCTTCCAGCAGCAGGTTGAATATCTCTATGCCTTCTTCGCCGGCGAACTCTTCAAGTCTGTCTCTTACAGGCATGCTGGCGTCTATGAAGGCCTGTCTTTCTTCGTCAGTAAGCTCGATGAATTCAAGTTCAGGCTTGTTTTCCTTGATTATCTCCGTCTTTTCTTCCAACAGAGTTTCGAGAGTTTCAAGGGCGAAAGGTCTGAGTTCTTCTTTTATCTCTTCCAGCATCGCTTTGTCCTCATCAGACAGGCTGTTGTAGAAATCTCCGTTCATCGACATGAAGGAGGCCATCTGCGCATGGTTGGACATGGTGATATAGTCAAGCACTTCATAAAATTTCATCTCTTCCATCGCATTCATAGGCTGTTCAGTACCGTCAACCGTGCCGAGCTGCAGTCCAGAATATGTCTCTGTAAATGCCAGAGGAGTCGGCGTAGCGCCAAAGGCTTCATAGTTGGCTGTGAGCAAAGGAGAAGACATAATTCTCATCTTGAATCCATCAAAATCGTCTACAGTTTTTATAGGCTTTGTGGCTGAACCCCACTGCATATTACCCAGAGTGAACCAGTCGTAAGTCACCAGGTTTCTTTCTGCGAACATCTCGTCAAGTGCGTCTGTGGCTTTGCCCTCCGTCAATATCTGGGCGTTGACTGCGTCATCGTCGGAAAATACGAAGTTAAGCGAAAGAGCCTGGACTGCCGGGAACAAGTCTCCTACGTCGCTGGAAGCGAAAATTCCAAGCTGTATACTTCCGTTCATCAGCATTTCAACTTGTGAAGCAGTGTCTCCGAGGGAGCCTACAGGATAGATGTCGACCTTTATTCTTCCATCGGATTTTTCTTCAACCAGGTCGGCAAACTTGTGAGCATAACGGTCGTACATGGTGTCTGTACTTTCTGAGTGGGCCAGTTTCCATACGGTTACGTCTCCGTCAGCTTCTCCGCCGCTCTCCCCTGAATCTCCTCCGCAGGCTGTAAATACGACAGCCAATGCTACAGTAAGCATCAGGATCATCGACAGGGCTAAAAATTTCTTTTTCATAAGGTTTCTCCTTTCTTAGCCTTTTAATTTTAATAATCTTTAAGACATTCAATAAACTATAACAGTTACGCCTTTATCAGACTGCTTATCAGAACCATCTGTAGAAAGTGATTATCTGAGGGAAGAAGATAAACAGTACGGATACGGCAATCATTATTAGCAGATATACCGGAAGGCCTTTCACTACTTTCATGTACGAAACATCGAACGCGGCGCATGCAGTAAATATATTGCATCCGAACGGAGGTGAAATGGCTCCCAGGATACACTGCACGGTGATTATAATTCCCAGCCATATAGGGTCGATTCCTGCCGCCATAGCCGGTCCGTAGAATATAGGGGTTACGACCACCACTGCAATCAGCGGATCTACGAACATTCCTGCGATGAAGAAGAACACCGTTACCCAGAGCAGAATCACCGTCATGGACGGATCTGCGCCGAGTACGTTTGTGGCTATCATCTGCGGCACGTTGGCGTATGTAAGGACCAGTGAAAATATCTGACCGCTGGCCAGCAGGATAAACAGTGTGCCAGTCACTGCGCCTGTCGAGAGGGCTATCCTGCCCAGATCCTTGATTTTGATGGTTCTGTACACCACCATTTCCAGAATAAGAGCATACAATACTGATATGGCAGCGGCCTCTGTAGGGCTGGCTATTCCTGAATAAATGCTGCCTACGATTATTACCGGAAAGCCTAAAGGCAATATACCCTTTTTAAGAGCCTGCCCTCTTTCTTTCCATGTAAGCTTCTTTTCTCTTGGAATATTGAGCTTCTTGGAATGAAAATACTGATACACGGAGAAACACAGGAAAAACAATATGCCAGGGCCTATACCTGCCACGAACATTTCTCCTACCGAAGCGCCTGTAACTACGCTGTACATTATCATCGTAACGCTTGGCGGTATCAGCGCCGCTATGTTAGCGGCTGAAACTATGAGTCCGTCTGTATCAGACTGCCTGTAACCGGCTTCCAGCATCTGCGGTCTCAAGGTTTTTCCGATGGCGACTACAGTTGCCTGAGACGAGCCTGAAATGGCTCCGAACAGCGTGCATGTTCCTGCCAGGGTAATTCCCAGTCCGCCGTGGATATGTCCCGTAAACGACTTGACAAAATCCACCAGCCTTCTGGCCGTATGGCCTGCACTCATTATATCCGCCGCAAAGATGAAAAGCGGTATTGCAAGCAGTGCAAAAGAGCCTATGCCTTCCATCAGCTGTGATATTATCGTAGTCTCCGGCAGCATATCCAGATATGCGAATATGACCACCGTAGAGCTGAGCACCATGCACATGAACATCGGGAAGCCAAGCAGCAGGCATGCGAACATGATTATCAGTAAAACAGTTAACATCTACTTTTCCTCCCTTCTGATGTCCGGCACATACGGAGTATTAAGTCCGAGGTATATATCCTTTTCCTGCAAATTTTTTATGAAAACAAGTATGTATTGCAGGCAGGCAAAGAGGAATCCAAAAGATATCACCGCCACGACTATATGCTGCGGCACCTGGAGGTTGACGGACACTCTGCCTATCATCTTCAGCGAGCCCACATACGTAAAAGATACGTATGTCAATACGCCCATGGTGGCGGCGGTGACTGCGCTTATAACAAGCGCGTCAACTTTCTGTATCTTGTGCGGCAGAAAGTCAAACAGCCCCAGCATATTGATGTGCTTTCCGGTGGTCACTGCATAGCTGAGACCTATAAAAGTTATTATGTATATGCAGTACAGTCCCACCTCTTCCGTGGCGTTTATTCCTTTTCCGAAAGCCCTGCCCACCACGTTGAAGATAAGCATGAACGACATGATTAGCACGGCCGCCGCAATCAAGATTTCTTCAAGTTTTACAATTATATTATTTATTTTGTAAACAATTTTCATAGTATGTACCCGCTTTCTGAAGCTGACCTGTTACTTTTCAAAAGCGTCGTAATATCTGGCCGCGATGTAGTCAAGCACCAGATTAGCGCAGACATGGCTGGTCAGTTCTCTGTGGTCTGTCATCGGGTTAACTTCGACGAAGTCTATGACGTCTACATAAGGTGCGCATGCCTTGATGAGGTCAGACAGCTGGAAATGCGTGAGTCCTGCAGGCTCCTGTCCGCCTGATCCGAGGGCGAAGGCCATGTCCAGCGCGTCGATGTCGACGGTCATATATACGTAGGAAGTGTTTTCCCTGACTTTTTCCAGAGTACGCTTTGCGACTTCTTCCACGCCCAGTCTATTTACGTCGCGGGCAGTAAAGATGTTGAGACCGCTTTCCTTGATGAAACCATAATGTTCAGGATAATTATATCCCCTTGGTCCGATTTCGACGATGTTTTTCGCGTCGTATTTTTCCATTTCCGTGGCTCTCCTGATTTCGCTGGAGCCGGAATACTTGCCCTGAACCTTGGAGTCGACTTTGAGATCCAAATGCGCATCGAAGTCGATTATACCTATTTTGCCGTCGGCCACGTCGTGCAAAGCCATTATACCGGCATTGGTAACAGAATGGTCGCCGCCCAGAAGAATAGGCTTATAGCCTTCTTTCATCACTTTTTTGATTTCTTCTGCCATATCAGTCAGCGCCTGGTAGTGGTTATAGTGCACTATCTCGTCGCAGTCGCCGAAATCTTTAAGGTCGATCTTGTTGTAATCGACAAGACGGTTTTCGTTGACGTCGAAGAGATATCCGTCCTCCATCCTGTTCATTATTCCGCTCATGGCGTTTCTGATGCTTTTCGGAGCATATCTGGCTCCTGGCCAGCCTCTGCCGGCTTCCGTATCATAATTCAATCCGAGAATTCCAAATTTTAATTTGTCCATAACGATCATCGCCTCCTTTTTTTATGTAAAATAAAAAAGCAACAATTGTGCCAACGGCTTGTATACTTTAAAATCCGCTGAAATTCAAGTTTTTTTCCCATAACCGTCCCCCCCCCCGCCATTTTCATCTCCGCTCATCACTGTTTATTTTTTTGATAATTTGTAAAAATATATTGCAAATTGTCTTGTTATTTGACAATTATATGTTATCATAAAGGAAAACGTATAAAAACTTACTCAATAGACTCGGAATATAAAAGGGTATGAAGATGAAAAAAGAAGATAAGGTTTTTAGAGAATTATTCAACAACACCGACAGTATCCTGATAATCGACATCAACGGAAAAGTGCTGTATTACGAGGATTTCAACGATCAAATCAACATGATACGCTATGAAAACGCTGTCGGACGATCGATTTACGATCTGTACCCTTTCTTTAAGAGGGAAGATTTCACGGTTTTCAAGGCGATAGACCAAAAAAGCGTCATTGTCAACGAGCTCCAGTCCTTTGAAGTCAACGGCGTCCAGAAGAAAGCCCTCAACTCGGCCTACCCGCTGATCAATGAAACAGGCGTCATAGGCTGTATGGTAATGTCAGTCGAGCTCAACAGTGAAAATGTCCAGAAAAGGAGAGGCAACTTTTCAGCCAGATACAACTTTGAGGACATAATAACCCAGGACAAGAAATTTTTAGCTTCCTTTGAAGTTCTAAGGAGGCTCGCCTCCAGCGATTCCGGTGTTCTGATCTACGGTGAAACGGGAACCGGAAAAGAGCTGATAGCCCACACCATTCACAACAACAGTCCGAGAAAGAGAAAGCCTTTCATAATCCAAAACTGTGCCGCCATTCCCGACAATTTGATGGAAAGCACGCTGTTCGGCTCCGTAAAAGGCAGCTTCACCGGCGCCATAGACAGAGCCGGACTCTTTGAAGTGGCCGACGGAGGAACACTGTATTTTGACGAGATAAATTCCCTCTCGCCCGACTTGCAGGCCAAGCTCCTCAGAGTGATCGAAAACAAATCCATACGGAGAGTCGGCGACACGGTGGAACGCGATGTAGACGTGAGGATAATCGCCTCTACCAATGAAAATCTCGCTGCCATGGTGGAAAACAACACGTTCAGAAAGGACTTGTTCTACCGTCTGAACGTGGCCAGCTATTCAATAATGCCATTGCGCGAGCGAACAGGCGATATTCCTCTTGTATGCGATCATTATATAAGGATATACAACGCGCGGCTGAACCATCTCATCGAGGGAATCGACTCTGAAGCTGCAGAATTCATGAGAACATATCCTTGGGAGGGCAATGTCCGCGAACTGAAAAACGTCATCGAATACGTCTGCACTGTCAAGACAAAAGGTATGGTGACCATCCACGACCTGCCGCGCTATATGTTCAGCAAACGCCATTCCGACGTCTCATCCACTGACCATGCTGCCCGCCGGAATCAACCCGCGGCTGCCGGCCAGCCGACCCGTAACCAGAGCATTACTTCTTCTGACTGGTCCTCAGTGCATGACCAGAGCATTACTTCTTCTAACTGGTCCTCCGCACATAACCAGAACGCAGCCTCGTCGGGACTACCGCAGCAGAAAAACGAAAGCACCGAGTCCCGGCAGCACCGGCAACACGAAAGCGCCGCACCGCCGTATCAGCAAAGTGAAAGCAGTGGAACCGAGATTGCATCATATATTATGCCAGGCCAATCCCTCGAATCACAGCTGGACGCTCTGGAAAAGGAAATCATCGGCCGGACTATCAGACGCAGCCGGTACAACATAAGTAAAACTGCCGCAGAGCTGAAAGTTTCCAGGCAGACGCTGTACAACAAGTTGAAGAAATATGATCTGATGTAATATCCAAGCTATTGACTTCGCGAAAAAGCAAGGATTTCCCAAATGTTGTCATTTTCCGCTTGTGCCTCAAATTTTGCCAACGTTTTCTTCTAATACGGCTCTCCAAGTGGCTTGCTGAGAACTCAAAAATACGCCAATGTTGTACTTTTTATGGATTTAAAGGAATTTTGCCAACATTTTTTTAAAAAAATGTTGGCAAAATCGTCTGGAACCATAGAAATGTACAACATCGACAAATTTCGACACGCCACCAGCTTCATTCAGATTTTAAAAATACAAAAAATGTTGGCAAAAAACTAAGATATCAAAAAATATGCCAACATTTTACATCTTTTTACAATTCATTCAGTTTTCTACCGCCAAAAACCATTTTCAAAATTAAATTCAAAAAATTTCAAAAACCCTCTTTACCTTGGTATTATGCCAAGGTTTATACTTTCTATATAAATAAGATATACAGAAAGTAGGTTTTAACATGACAGACGTAAATCCGATAAGAATCAATAAGAGTGAAGTAAGAGCTTCCCTGCTTAAATATGTGCTCTCATCGGTTGCGGCAATGTGGGTTTTTACGATTTATACTATGGTCGACGGGATGTTCGTCGCCCAGGGCGTCGGCCCCGACGCTCTGGCAGCGGTAAATATCGCCATGCCGTTCATCAACCTTTCCTTCGGCTTGAGCATACTCTTCGGCATAGGAGCCAGCACGAGGGCTTCAGTCTGCAAAGGACAGGGAAGATACAAAGAAGCCGACAGGATATTCACCGAAAGCATACTGACCGTATTTGTGCTTTCTATCATAGTTTCAACAGCAGCCCTCTTGAACCTCGAAAAGCTGGCTTATCTTCTGGGCGCCACCGACGTCACGATAGAATATGTAAAGGACTATCTCGGAATCCTGCTTTTATTTGAAATCTGCTATATGACCGGCTACGCCCTCGAGGTGATGGTCAAAGCAGACGGCTATCCGCAGAAAGCCATATTCATTCCACTTCTGGGAGCTGTCTGCAACATAGGCCTTGACTATGTGTTTATCTTCCATTTCGGCTGGGGAATAGCCGGCGCTGCATGGGCTACAGGAGCTTCACAGCTGGTTTCTCTTTTGTTATTCGCGCATCATTTTTTCTCGCGGAAATCCGGTTTCAAGTTCGTAAAGATAAGGTGGAATCTGCGGGACTCGATAGAGACTGCCAAGCTGGGTGTTTCGGACTGCGTGACGGAGCTTTCCATGGCGGCGGTGATCTTTCTCTTCAACAACGTGCTCCTCAGAATTTCAGGCGAAGACGGAGTAGTGGTCTATACGGTAATTTCATATGTTTCACAGCTGATACTGATGACGATGGTCGGCCTGAATCAAGGTATGCAGCCTCTCGTCAGTTACTATTTCGGCAAAGGGGAAGAGCATACGCAAAAATATATCTTCAAGCTCAGCCTGATGACAGCCGCGTTCTTCTCAGTCCTGGCTTTCGCCATCGGAGTCATTTACCCCGATCCGATAGTGGCGATGTTCATAGACCCGGCTGAAGAGCAGGAGCTTTTTCTCCATGGGGTAGAGGATTTCAAGATGTTCTCCTTCTCATTCCTGCCTCTTGGTATCGTCGTAGTGATATCCGGATATTTTACAGCACTGGAAATTCCAAGAAACGCCATGGCCATATCTATAGCGAGAGGCTTGGTATTCGTAGTCATATCGCTGTTTGCAATGACTTTTCTGCTGGGAGAGACGGGAGTATGGCTGTCGATGGCTGTTTCAGAGGCCATGTCTCTCGTTCTCGCTCTGACGCTTTATGCCGGATATATGAAAAAAGACAGTCTGGCAGCTGATGTATAAGAGAAAAATCCCTCTCACTATTTAATAGTACATTTGACAGTACAAGCGAACGCAAAAGCCCTGCTCATCCCCTTGATAGAAGGAAGGGATGCGCAGGGCTTTATTTTATTCATGCTGCCGGCTATTTCAGCGCGTCCATAACGGCCTCTGCCATTGCTTCAGCCGAGCACACGTTTTTATGCAAAACAGGCTTTTCTTCAAGTCCTCTGAGGCCTGCCGGAATCTTTACGCCGGTCTCTTTTTCCAGAGCTTTCATGTAGTCGAAGCCCGTAACGTCTGCCGAGGTTCCTGCAAGAACTCTGACTTTGTTTTCGTCGAGACCTAAAGCCTTGGCCGCGCTTTCGGCAAATTTATAGGCGCTGGCGGTGGAAGCTATGACGGCCGGAGTCTCGTCCCCTGTCTCTGCCACATAGTCTTCGTAAACTTTATATGCCACGGCTGTGTGAGTGTCCATCAAATATTTATTTTCATTCCACATCTTGCCGATCGTGTCGAGAGTTTCCTCTTCAGTACAGAATCCCCCGTAGAACCTGCCGAGCTTTTCCCTGACTTCCGGCGTGACGTCATACGATTTTTCCTCATCAAGTTTCTTCATCCACTGGGATACGGCGCCGCCATTCCTGCCGGAAAGCAGATAGAGCAGCCTTTCCAGATTGCTGGAAACGAGTATATCCATGGACGGAGAGTTTGTCAGATGGAAAGCTCTGCGGGCGTCGTAGGTTCCCGTTCTCAGGAAATCAGTCAAAACATTGTTTTCGTTGGAGGCGCATATCAGCTTTCCTATATTTACGCCCATTTCCCCGGCCATATAGGCGGCAAGAATATTTCCGAAATTGCCCGTCGGAACCACCACGTTCATCGGCCGTCCCACCTCCAGAACGCCCGACTCGACGAGTTTGACGTAGCTGTAGACGTAGTAAGCTACTTGCGGTACCAGTCTTCCTATGTTTATCGAGTTGGCGGAGGAAAGCTTTATGCCCTTTGCTTTTAGCTGTGTGCCGAAATCTTCATCGGCGAATATTTTCTTGACTCCCGTCTGGGCGTCGTCAAAGTTTCCTTCGATGGCGAAAACGTGGGTATTAACTCCCTCCTGGGAAACCATCTGTCTTTCCTGCACCTGACTTACGCCGTCCTTAGGGTAAAACACGATGATCTCAGTCCCCGGTACGCCGGCGAATCCCTCGAGAGCCGCCTTGCCTGTATCTCCAGAGGTGGCGGTCAATATGCATATTTTATCCGACTCGCCCTCTTTCCTGCAGGCCGTGGTCATAAAATACGGCAGGATCGAAAGGGCCATATCCTTGAATGCCGCCGTCTTTCCGTGATAGAGTTCTAAGAACCAGGCCTTTCCCGCCTTTACTACAGGGACGATTTCCTCAGCCTCAAACTTGCTGTCATAGGCTCCGTCGATGCAGCTTTGCAGTTCCTCGGATGTGTATTCGTCGAAATATGCTCCTATCACATGGTAAGCTATCTGCTGATAAGTCATGCCTTTCATCTCATCTATCTTAAGGGGAAGCGGCGGTATCGCAGCCGGAACATAAAGTCCCCTGTCCTCGGCGATACCCCTTATGATGGCCGCCGTACTGCTCTTGAACTCCCTGCTTCCTCTCGTGCTTTCGTATTTCATCGGTAAGTATTCCTCCTGACTGTCTGCATTTAAAATCTAATTATCAGTTTACAATAAAAGGGCCGGTCAGTAAAGTGCCGGCCGTAAAAAACTTGCTCAGCTTGAAAAAAACTTTCAGAACGGAATCTTGCGGCAGCAATTACTTGCTTTTTCGTGATAATTACTCCTCATATTACTTGCTTTTTCGTGATATATTCAAGTTATATTACTTGCTTTTTCGTATTTCCAAAAGTATAATAAAAACAAATCGGGAGAAGCTTCACTTAGAAGGAGGTTTTTACAGATGCTGAAGCGAAAAATTTATGATGAATTACTTAAATGGAAAACCGAAAGTAACGGTCAGACCGCACTGCTAATCGACGGCGCCCGCCGTGTCGGAAAAAGTTACCTTGCCGAGCAGTTCGCAAAAAAAGAATACAAGAGCTATATCATGATCGATTTCGGTAATGCACCGCAGGACATATTGGATTTGTTTATTCATGAAAGCTCTGATCTTGATCTTTTTTTCGCCAAGCTTTCCGCTTTCTACTCTACGATACTGTATCCTCGGGAATCCTTAATTATATTTGACGAAGTACAGCAGTTTCCGAGAGCAAGGCAGCTTGTCAAATATTTCGTTTCGGACGGACGCTATGATTTTCTTGAAACAGGCTCGCTCATCCGTTTAAAAAAGAATACGGAGAATATCATTATCCCGTCTGAGGAAGAGCACATCGAGATGTTTCCAATGGATTTTGAGGAATTTCTCTGGGCGATGGGTGATAATGCCACTGTTCCCCTGATTCACAAATGTTTTGAAAGCAGAATACCTCTCGGTCAGGCGCTCCATCGAAAAGTCATGAATGATTTTCGGCAATATGTTCTCGTAGGCGGCATGCCTCAATCTATTCTCGCGTACCAAGACGGTAAAAATTTTCAGGCCTCCGATGAAGCCAAACGGCGTATACTTCGCCTGTATCGTGACGATGTTTCTAAATTTGCCGCAGGATATGAAGAAAAAGTTTACGCTGTGTTCGATGGTATTCCCGGACAGCTTTCAAAAAAAGAAAAAAAGTATATCTTGGCATCTATCGATAAAAATGCACGCTTTCGTACCTATGAGGATTCATTTATTTGGTTAAATGAAGCAATGGTAGTGAATGCTTGTTTCAATGCAACTGACCCTAGTGTAGGACTGGCCCTCAGCGCAGATCATTCCTCGCAAAAATGTTATATGGCAGATACAGGGTTGCTTGTAACACATGCTTTTATGGACACGCCATTTACAGACAACGAATTCTATAGAGCGGTATTATTTGATAAACTTGATATCAACGAGGGAATGATTATGGAAAATATCGTAGCTCAAATGCTGCGCCGCAACGGACATAAGCTTTATTTTTATTCCCGCAGCGACAGTATAAACAGGGAAAATCACATGGAAATTGATTTTCTGATCACTGAAAGCAAAAAAATTTCACCCGTCGAAGTGAAATCGGGGAATTATCGTTCACACTCTTCTCTCGACAAGTTCAGAAAAAAATTTTCGTCTAAAATAGGAACATCCTATATCCTCTATACAAAAGATGTAATGGAAAAAGATGGTATCCTCCACCTGCCTCTGTATATGACAATGTTCCTTTAATGATGCCCGACATGAAAAGAGACGTTCCTTAAGCGAGGGTACTGAAAAGTACCCTCTTCCTCGGAACGTCTCTTTTTAATAACAATCAATCTTATTAGTAGTTTTCTTTTCTTACTTCAAAGAAGCTCTGAGGATGAGCGCATACAGGGCATACCTGAGGAGCCTTCTTGCCCATTACCAAGTGACCGCAGTTTCTGCATTCCCACATAGTCTCGTCTGCTTTTTCAAATACTTTCTGCATTTCAACGTTGTTCAGCAGAGCTCTGTATCTCTCTTCGTGATGCTTTTCGATTTCAGCTACCATTGCGAACTGAGCTGCCAGAGTGTCGAAGCCCTCTTCCTTAGCTTCCTTTGCAAACTGAGCGTACATGTCAGTCCATTCATAGTTTTCGCCTTCTGCTGCTGCCAGCAGGTTCTGAGCTGTATCGCCTAATTCGCCGAGAGCCTTGAACCACAGTTTAGCGTGTTCCTTTTCGTTGTCAGCTGTCTTCTGGAAGATAGCAGCAATCTGCTCATATCCCTCTTTCTTAGCAACGCTGGCAAAGTATGTATACTTGTTTCTTGCCTGTGATTCTCCTGCAAACGCTGTCATTAAGTTAGCTTCTGTCTTAGTTCCTTTTAACTCTTTCATCTGTTTTCCCTCCATAATTCTGCAATTTACTTTTCTATCCTGTCTGCCTGTCTGCAATCCTCGCATATATAGTAAGCGTTGAGACTGACAGATAAAATATCTTCGCCTGTTGCAGCTTTTATATCCTCGCGGACCTTGTCAAGCTTGACGTCCCTAAGTTTGCCGCATTTCTGACATATCAGGTGCTCGTGAATATCCCTGACGTGGTCGAATCTGTCGGGCTTTCCTGAGACGCTGATGCGTCTGAGAGCGCCTTCTTCAACCAAAGAATTCAAATTCCTGTAGACTGTGCCCAAGGCGATGGCGGGCATATCCTTTTTCGCCAGAAGAAAGATTTCTTCGGCGGTCAGGTGTGCATTTGAATCTCCGGCTATGGATAACACAAGCTTTTTCTGTTTAGTCAATGCGCCACCTTCTCTCTTTTATTTATTTTTAGGAATGATTCCTATTCTCGAATATATATTACTCTCTTTTCTACGCTTTGTCAACAGGAATCCGCAAAATTATTCTAATTTTATATGAAAATCATTCAGCTTTCATTTTTAAAATCATTCGACTTTTATCTCTATTATTTCCCTGGCCTTTATCGCATCGTCTATCAGCGTTTCACAATCCAGCCTGCTTTCCGAGGCCAGGATTCTTTCGAGCCTTGGCTTGGTGGCAGGATGTTTAGGCAGAAATACGGTGCAGCAGTCTTCATAAGGCTGGATGGAAGTTTCGTATGTTCCTATTTCCTTGGCTTTCTCCATTATGTCGACTTTGTCCATGGCGATCAGCGGCCTCATTACAGGCATGGAAACCGAAGCGTCGGTGACGACGAGGGATTCTGCCGTCTGGCTGGCCACCTGTCCCAGATTTTCTCCCGTTATGAGCATCATACAGCCGTTTTCCGCGGCGATTTTTTCGGCAATCTTCATCATGAAACGGCGGACGAGGATTGTGGTTTCTTCCTCAGGGCAATTCTCGACGATTTTTTCCTGGATAGGCAGCAGGTTGACCGCATGCATCTTGAAGCGGCCGCAGTAGGAAGCCAGTATTCTGGCCAGATCTTCCACCTTTTCCTGGGCTCTTGGGCTGGTATATGGATAGGAGTGGAAATGTACCGCTTCTATCAGCATTCCTCTCTTTGCCATCAGCCAGGCGGCGACAGGGCTGTCTATTCCTCCCGACAGGAGGACCATTCCTTTTCCGTTGGTGCCCAGGGGAAGTCCACCGAAGCCGGCTACTTTTCCCTCGTATATATAAGTCCTGTCATGGCGCACGTCTACATGCAGATATACATCGGGCTGATGTACGTCCACTTTCAGCACTTTGCAGCCGATAAGGACTTTCGCGCCTATTATTCTGCCGATTTCAGGCGATTTGACAGGAAAATTCTTGTCCGCCCTCTTGGCCTCGACTTTAAAGCTCTTTACGCCTCGCTTCTCTATCAAGTCCATCATATAGCTTACGGCTGCCTCGCCTATGGCGTTGAGCTCTGACTCAGACTCCACTTCCTTGCTTATGGAGGCCACGCCGAAAACCTTGGCCGTTTCTTTTATTATTCCGTCTATGTCGAGGCTTTTATCTGCTCTTATGAAGATAAGACCCTCGTGGCGCCTGACGTCGACGCCTTTATATCCTTTCAGGTTGGCTCTTATCCTGTCTGCCAGCATCCTCTCGAAGTACGGCTTGTTCATCCCTTTAAGGGCCACTTCGCCGCATCTTACGATGAGTATATTCTGTTCGTTCATGATTTGCTCCTTCTGTTTGAAGTCTTCTGACCGCTTAAATTTTCTTTTTATCTAAAGCTTTCTACCTGAAGCTGCCCAGCTTTCTGAACCGCTTCACGGCTTTGATCACCTTGTCGGCGGCGTACTCCATCTCTTCCGCAGTATTGAATTCGCTGAAGCTGAATCTTATAGTCCCCTCGATTTCTTTCGGCGAAAGGCCCATGGCAGAAAGCACATGGCTCTGACCTTTCTTGTGGGAAGAACAGGCTGACCCTGTGGATACAAACACATTGTCCTGCTCAAGAGTGTGCAGCAGAACTTCTCCGCGTGTCCCGAGGAAAGAAATACTCAGCACCGAAGGGCAGCTTTTCTCATTGTCACCCTCCATTTTTTTATCGTCACCGTCAGGGCTGTTGATCATTATATCATCAATTCCGTCTTTGATAGCTTCCAGCAGAGTTTTTCTGGCCAGAGATATCTTCTCCATCCTCTCGCTGAAATTGTCCACGGCGACGCGCAGAGCCTCGCCGAAGCCGCATATGCCCTCCACGTTTTCCGTGCCTGAGCGCATGCCCCGCTCCTGACCCCCTCCCAGCATGAAAGGTACGATATTGAGTCCTTTCCGCACGTAAAGTCCGCCTATGCCTTTAGGTCCATGTATTTTATGCGAACTTACCGACATCATGTCGACTGCTCTGAAAGTTCCGTTCATGTCCAGCGGTATCTTGCCGAGAGCCTGAACGGCGTCAGTGTGAAAGAGTATGTCCGTTCCGTGATTGCGATTGAATTCATCTTTGATCCTGCCGATCTCTTCTATTGGCATTATCGTCCCTGTCTCGTTGTTGACCGCCATGACGGAAATCAGTATGACGTCTTCACTCAGAGCGTTTTTCAGCTGTTTCAGATCGAGGCGGCATTTGTCGTCCACCCCGATATATTCCACTTCAAATCCCATGGCCTTGAGCCTGGCTGCCGGTTCCAACACGGCGGGATGCTCGACGGCGGTGGTTATTATCTTGTTTCCGCTACGCTTTCTGCTGAGGCACGCTCCCTGCAACGCTGTATTGTCCGACTCCGTTCCGCCGGAAGTGAAGTAAACCTCATCCATGCCTGCTCCTATGGCTTTGGCAAAGGATTTTCTGGCTTCCTTCAGAAGTTTTTCCGCCTCTATGCCTGCCGTATGCAGGGATGACGGATTGGCATAGTTTTCTCTCTGTATCCGCGACATGAGGTCTATGACGCTGTCATAAGGCCTTGTCGTGGCGCTGTTATCCAAATAAACAAACATGATTTTTCCTTTTATCTTCCTGTAAATACGTTCATCCACTTCTTGCTGAGCACTCTCCTGATGCAGACCACGGATTTGACGATTTCTGAAGTCATCACCACCGCTATCGCCAGGTAAAGCGGCAGCCCCAAAATATTGACCGCCAGAAAAGCCAGACTCACCTGCGCGCAGAAGTTGAAAATAAATTCCACGATCAGGCACCATACCGTATCTCCGCCTGCCCTTATTATGCCGCATATGAGCACGTATACAAGCATCTTCGGCAGTTGGGCAGCGGCGAATACCAGCAGAGATTTTATCAGCATGTCGGTGGTTTCAGGTCCGAAGCCGTATATTCCGGCGATCGGCCATATCGCGGCTATGAGAAGCAGCATGGTAAATATATTGAAAATAACTATCAGTTTCATCATTTTCATGGCGTATTTATATGCCATGTCTTTGTCGCCTCTTCCCAGCGTTCTTCCTATTATTACCGACGACGCGTTGCTCATTCCGGCGTACAGCGTTTGGAATACCTCCGTCACCGTATTGGCTATCTGCACTATGGCCAGAGCCGCCGCGCTTATCTGCCCGTAGATGGCGAAAACGATGGCTGTTGAAATGGCCCAGAGGCCCTCGTTGGCGATTACCGGAGAAGCGGTTTTCATGACTTTGACGAACATGGCCTTCTCTATATGTATCATTTCGGAAATCTTAGCCTTGAGCGGATGTTCCTTGGAAAAGATATAAATGTAGGACATCATGGCGGCGCATTCGCAGATCCTGGCTGTCAGCGTCGCAATGGCCGCACCTCTCACTCCCAGTTCCGGGAAGCCCAGTTTGCCGTATATGAGGCAAAAATTGAGAAATACGTTCATCAGCACAGCCGACATGCTTATCGCGGTGGGAACCTTGAGTATGGCTACCGACCTGGAATTATACGTGATTACAAAGGAAAGTCCGCTGAATATGTACGAAATGCAGGCTATGTCAAGATACTGCACAGCCAGATCTATGACTTCGGCATCGTCTGTGAACAAGCTCACCAGCTGCGGCCCGAAGAGTCTGGCGGCCGCTATGGCAGGCACGGTAAGAGCAAAACACATTATGTAGTCTATGCCCATGACTTTCCTGAAGTTGACTACGTCTTTTATTCCCCAGTACTGGACGGCATATACGGCCGCTCCGCTGAAGACTCCAAAAATGGCTACGCTGTATATGAAATATATCTGATTGGCCGCGCCGACGGCAGCTAGGGCGTTTTCCGAAAGCTTTCCTACCATTATGGTATCCACCAGATTAAGACCCACAGCCACCAGCTGCTGAAGCATCACGGGGATCGTAATAGAAAGCAGCTGCGCGTAAAAAAACTTTTTGTCCTGTTTGTCAAGGGTATTTGCCGTCAGTTTGTTTCCCACCTCATAAGCCTCCTCTTACAATTCAGTTTTATTTTCTTAAAAAAGGAACTCCTTTTTAAAAAGGAGCTCCATTGCAAATGTCTTATTTTGCGTAATCCACTGCTCTTGTTTCTCTAACGACGTTTACTTTTATCTGTCCCGGATATTCAAGTTCAGACTCGATCTTCTTGGATATTTCTCTTGCCAGGAATACAATTTCTTCATCGTTGACGTCATCAGGTTTAGCGATGATTCTTATCTCACGGCCGGCCTGAATAGCAAAGGATTTTTCCACTCCCGGAGTTGTATTCGCAATTTCCTCAAGTTTTTCCAGTCTCTTGATGTACGCGTCCAAGGTTTCTCTTCTCGCCCCAGGTCTCGCCGCTGAAAGCGCGTCTGCCGCCGCTATCAGCACGGCTTCCATACTCTTAGGCTCATAGTCGCCGTGGTGAGCTGCCATTCCGTTGATTACGGCTTCTGATTCCTTGTATTTTCTAAGTACATCTATGCCTATATCTACGTGAGTCCCCTCAACTTCATGGTCTAAAGCTTTGCCTATATCGTGAAGCAGTCCGGCTCTCTTGGCCAGCTTGATATCCAGTCCCAGTTCTCCTGCCATGAGTCCCGCGAGATGGGCTACTTCCACGGAGTGTTTGAGAACGTTTTGGCCGTAGGATGTTCTGTATTTAAGTCTTCCGAGAAGTTTTATGAGTTCAGGATGGAGATTGTGTATGCCGACTTCAAATGTGGCTTGTTCGCCTTCCTCCTTGATTATCGCGTTAACTTCTCTCTGGGCTTTTTCTACCATCTCCTCAATTCTCGCCGGATGTATTCTTCCGTCGACTATGAGTTTTTCCAGAGCTATTCTGGCGACTTCACGTCTCACCGGGTCAAAGCCCGACAGTATTACTGCTTCAGGCGTGTCGTCTATGATCAGGTCCACTCCCGTAAGCGTTTCTATAGCGCGTATATTTCTTCCCTCGCGGCCGATTATCCTGCCTTTCATCTCGTCGTTAGGCAGAGCCACGACGGAAACGGTGCTCTCCGCCACATGGTCCGCTGCGCAGCGCTGAATAGCGCCTGTTATGATATATTTTGCCTTCTTGTCCGCTTCTTCCTTGGCTTTGGACTCTATGTCCTTTATCATGACTGAAGCGTCGCGGCGGACTTCTTTTTCGATGTTTGAAAGCAGTATGGCTTTCGCTTCTTCGATCGTATAGCCTGAAATTCTTTCAAGCTCTTCAAGCTGTTTAGAAATTACTTTGTCTAAATCTTTCTGCTTGTTGATGATCGCCTGTTCTTTTTGCGTTATGCTTTCTTCTTTTTTCTCAATGTTTTCAAGTTTTCTGTCCATAGACTCTTCTTTTTGTATGAGTCTGCGTTCAGAACGTTGTATTTCTGCTCTTCTCTCTCTGGCGTCTCTCTCAGCTTCGCTTCTCAGCCTGTGGGCTTCTTCCTTAGCTTCGAGGATCGCTTCTTTTCTCATCGTTTCGGACTTATTCTCAGCGTCAAGTATCAAGTTTTTTGCTTTTTGCTCAGCACTTCCTATAGCTTTTTCGCCGACATTTTTTCTGTAAATATATCCGATCAACGCCCCTGCTGCCAGCGCAACAACAGCGATAATAATCTCTACAACGATTGGAGCCATTACAACACCTCCTTTTCCTATTCAATTTTCATATATATTAAGTCTTTATACACTCATACAGATTCATTATATATGAAAACTGTTCAATTGTAAATAAGGTTTTTCGCGCCAGCGGCTTTTCAATTTTTCGTACGAGCGGCATTTCAATTTTTTCACACGAGAGTCTTGCTGCCTGTAGATTTATGATGGATGTGAACGCGCAGTTTTTACATGTCTCCTTGATATCTTCACCGAATGCGGTTATAATACAATATTAGGAAAAGGAGATAATTTATGAAAGCTTTCTTTGAACCGCTCAAGGCGGCAGATAAGTTTATATTGATAATTATAGGGGTTTTGGGCTGCATAAGTTTGGTGATGCTTGAAAGCACTGTCTACGACAATGGATTCGTTTTCGACAGAGTCCTGATCGTGCAGGCTATCTCCTATACATTAGGCTTTGTATGCCTGCTCGTTGTCCTTCATTTTGACTATTCTGTCTTTTTAGGCTTGGATAAATATTTATATATCGCTTCTATTCTCATACTCCTGCTGGTATATATCCCCGGATTGGGAGAAGAGCGCTACGGTTCGAGAGCCTGGATAAATCTGGGAGTGACCACAGTTCAGCCGTCGGAGTTTGTAAAGATACTTTTCATAATACTGATGGCCAGCTATCTTTCAAGACATAGAGAAGAGCTGAAAAAATTCAGAGGTGTAATGAAAGCGGGCATATATGCTCTCCCTATAATCGCCCTTGTGCTCAAGGAGGACCTTGGAAGCGCGCTGGTGTACATGGCAGCATGGGCTTTCATGGTATTCTTCGCCGGTATAGACTACAAGATTCTGCTCAAATCCATAATTTCTGTCATCGCCCTCATTCCTATAGTATATAACCTGCTTGACGGATACCAGAAAGACCGTATTGAAGCTTTCCTGCATCCCAATAACATCAATCTCCCCGGAAATTATCAGGTATGGCAGTCCAAAATCGCCATAGGTTCAGGAGGTTTCTTGGGAAAAGGGTTATTCAACGGAACGCAGAAAAGCTTAGATTTCATTCCTGTACAGCAGTCGGACTTTATATTTTCCGTCGTAGTTGAAGAGTTGGGTTTTCTGGGCGGAGCTTTTATCATACTCCTGTACGGATGCCTGCTCTACAGGTTTACTTCTATAATACGCGATGCCATAGACCTTTATGGAGCTTTAATCGTAGTGGGGTGCACTGCCATGTTTTTATTCCAGATATTTGAGAACATAGCCATGACCATGGGTCTTATGCCTGTTACCGGCATCACTCTGCCTTTCTTATCGGGTGGCGGTACTTCTGTAATCGCCAGCATGATTTCGGTTGGTGTAATACTCAATGTGGGAATCAACAGCAAGGCGATAAGGTTCTAGTTGGTTTGGCCAGACGTATCTGTTTTGAATCATACGATTTAAAAGAAAACGTATATTATGATAAAATAAAATCTGACCGAAATTTAACTTTCGGTCAGATTTTTTAACTATTAACTTCGATTGTTATCTTAACTATCTTGCTTTTTTCTTTCTGCTATATGCAGCTGTTCCAAATAAACCTGTCCCTGTCACGAACAGCAGGAAAATCCACAATGCCATATTGCTGCTTTCACCAGTTTTCGGAGAATCAGTATCATCCTTATTTGTGTCTGTTGGTTTGATGCCTGGATCAGCCGCTCCGCATACAGAGCATTTTCCGTCCTTATAGCTATGGGCAATTTGGGCAACCACAGTACCTTTTTCAGTTACTTCGCCGCACACTTTGCATACTTTATCTCCAGTGTAACCTTCTTCTGTACAAGTAGCTTCTTTCGCATTTTTGATAACGATATGGTGACCTGCTGCTTTAACAATGGTCTGATCTTTTGTGATTTCCTTCGATAAGGACTCGTCACTGAAATATCCGTCGCAAACATCACAATGCCAGTATTCAATATTTCCGTTTTCCTTGCAAGTTGCTTGCTTAGGCTCTACCCTGACCGCATTATGGTCTAATGCCGGAATTTCCGTGATCTCTCCTTTAGCATTACAGAGCGTACAAAGTTTATGTTTACTGCCTGCTTCACCGCAAGTCGCTGGTTTTTCCGTTATCCATTCCTCGCCATATTCATGAGGCGTTACTGTAAGTGTATAAACAGCTGTTGCTGCTTCATAGTTATTGCTTTCAGGGACAGACACCGTAATGTCTGTTGTACCAGAACCAACTATGGTAATTTCACCTGTACTTTCATCAACTGTCGCGACCGCTGTATTGCTGCTGTTAAAGCTTGCTTTATCTGTTGAACCATTCAATTTTGGAATAAACTTATCATCACTGATATGCTTTGTTTCCGCCGTATTTTCAAACGCCAGCTGATTTTCTGTTTTCTCAATTGTGAGCACTGCGGCAACCTCTGCACCTGCATAGTTCGTAGTTTCTTCCAGCACAGCCTTTACATAGTAAACACCTGCGTCTACCGGCTCTCCTTCAATGGCATTTTGATATTGCGCATCGGTATAGTAAGTCAGTGTAGGAGTAGCTCCATTGATATCGGTGTAATAAGTTCCAGGTCTGCTGCCTGTCGAAATTACTTCTATGCTTTGGACTACAGAATCAAGTGAGTGAGGATTGCCGTCATAATCTACGGTATCATCATCCATAACGATTTGAACTTTATCCGCTTTTGTTATAGTTACCGTATTCCAAGAGGTCTTTGTTTCATATCCAGGCGCTGATACTTGAATATAAACCCTCATATTGCTGACTACATCCGTCCACGTTGGCGGTTCATCTAATGTATATTCAGGATCAGCGACATAACCGTCGCTATATGCATACTTGACAGTCACCTGCGATTTATCTTCCGGTCCCCCGTAAATACTGATATCTACGCTATGTGGATTGCCGTCATACATTTCATCATATCTAAAAGCGCTCACTAATAAACTGCCCAAAGGTTCGACACGCAGCATTGTTTTCGCATAAACTTCCGCATATGTCTCGTCTTCCGGACGCGCTACAATTACATAATAGTAACCCGGCTCAGTGAATCCCTCTTCAGGTGCATCGGTGATCTGTTCCTTGTACTGATCATCGCTGTAATATGTTACTGTAAAATTGTCTTTCACATTACCGCTATTCTTGGTCACATCATAGGCAATCGGCTTTCCGGTATAGCCTACGATCTGGTTTTCAAAGGTAATGGTCGTTTTAGGCTTCCATACCGCGTACAGCGTGATAAAGTAGGAGTAATTGCCAGCTGCGTCTACAGATGCCTGCGCACTGCTCACCGCCTCAGAAACAGCTAAGCTTCCATTTTCCGCGATCACTTCAGCATCATCATATTTTGCCTCAGGATCAAGGCTCCAGCCGGCAAAGGTATAGTTAGCATAGCTCAATCCTTCTCCGTCCGCCACTGTTACAGTATCATTTACTGATTTATTCTCTATATCTGCAGGAATATTGCCTGTGCCGCCATTCAGGTCATATTGAATGGAATAAGCAGGTTCTCCTGATTTCCAGGCAGCATATACGGTCGGACTCGCTGAAAGCCCGCTGATAATCTGCGTTCCGGATTGTGTATTGTCATTTTCTGACCAGCCGCTGTACTGATAACCAGCGCGATATGGCGCGGCAGAATTGTAAAGAGTATATGTATCGCTGCTTGGATTTGTTGTCATGCTTCCGCTTGCATAAGTCGTATAGGCCTTGCCTTTATAGGTTTGCGTATCAATGCTGCCTGAAGCATCGTTATTTACATTATAGGTAACGTCGGTTGATTTCGTGATCCAGTAATAATCCTGGTATTCTCCAGTGTCTCCCGTTAAGCTCCCCAATGTGTCTGAACTGAAAGAATAGTTTGATGGATATTGAAAGTTCGGAATGTGATTATCACCCTCGTTACTCTTGCCTAACGGTTTTTCAAAATATCCTCCGTTAAACTTTATTTCAGCAGCATTCCAAGAGTTTCCAAATTTTATTTCGTCGCCATCCGTTTTGAATACGCCGCCGTTAATGACAGGCGTACAGTTATAGAACAATCCATAAGTCCAGTTTTCCGAACTCTTCAGATAAAATGTGCCGCCGTTAATGACAAACTGCTTCGTTCTTCCGTTGCCCCCATCGCAATAGAGGAAGTGACGGTCCGCAGCCTCAAAATATCCGCCGTTAATCGTAACATTGCCGCTGCCGCCAAAGTTAATCTTCCGGCTGTAATATCCATCTTCATTGGACACAACAATGGATACATTATCCTCTATTACAGCGGCAGATTTAATTGTAATTCCATCGTTGAATTTCGCGTTTCCGCTCAGAGTAACGCCATTTTCAGCAGAAAGTACTGCTGACCCTTCGGAAGCAAAATTTCCATGAACAAGAAGCTTACCGCTGTCTGCCTGTCCGTCGACTGCGTTTACTGTTATTTTCAATTTATGACTTGTACCGCCTGACAGTTCGGCGTTTCCATTAACTCTTAAACGCATATCATCTACTACGCCGCCGCTCATCGTAAACTTTGAACAATTCGGCTCTGTGGTATATTGCCCGGAAATCGTTCCGCCTTCAATGCTTAATTCATCATAAGAGCCGTAAATGGCATATTGATTGCTGATAATCTTTCCTGTTCCATCCTGGCTGCTATCCCTCAGAGTAAAATCATACAAATATTGCTCATCGGTATAGATTGCATAAACATACTTGCTTTCTCCCCTTACGAACTCGTGCGTAAGAGTATGGCCGTTCAGATCCAATACAGTATCAGCTTTCAGCACGAGGGTATCTTTATAGGTAATGTCATTGCCCAAGATAATGGTGCCGCCTTTTTCAAAGGCTGCTGATAATTCTTCTCATGTTGAAACTGTTGCATCTTCTCCTACTGCAAATGCAGCTGTCGGAATGAGCGTAAAAACCATTACAGCCGTCAACAGAATCGTTAACCATTTTTTCTTCTTCAACTAAAAAACCTCCTTCTGTTTCTCGAAGGAGATTCTTGAAAGTTTATATTTAACAGAAACCCTCCGAGATGTTTTCGCTTCTCCCACGGAGGGTTTTTTGGGGGTCCGGTACCCCCCCCCGACGTTGTATTTACAGGTTAAATATATCACAGGAAATCAAAGGATGCAACAATTTACTTCTTTTTTATTTCAAGCCATAGAAAAACGGGTATCTACACAGTCTCTTCCCATCGGCCTTTCCCCCGGCGCTTTTCACAGCGCACGCCGCAGCTTCATATTACTGCACTCTCGCAATACTTGCCGCAAAGCAGTCACACCAACCACATAAATCATGACAATAACGCTCCACATGTGCCGAAATTTGCCGATGTTGTACATTTTTGAAATTTTGCGAAGTTTTGCCAACATACTTTTCAAAAAATGCTGGCAAATTTTCAGATATCATAAAATATGACAACATTTGCTCTCATACACCGGCTATTCTACAAATTCTGACATGCCTAAAAGCAAGAAATGTTGGCAAAAATCAATAAAATTAAAAAATTGTACAGCATTTTACATAATCTTACAATTTTTTCTCTCGCTGCGCCTCTCGCAATACCTCTCACGGCGCCTCTCGCAGCACATCTCTCGGAACGCGCATCTGGCAAATCATCCCGCGACATCACTCGGCACGCTCAACACACAACCCCATAAAATCATACGAACGAACCATATTAAGACCATTTAATCATATAAAAAGCCCTGCAGACGATAATCATCCGCAGGGTCAAATTTACACTCTCATAGCTTACATTGCTTTTATACCATCTTCTTGATTCTGTCAGCCATGGCCTCAAAGCTTTTGGCTATATAAGTCTCCGCCATTACCACTATCGGAATACCGAGGTTGGTGGAGATGTGTATGTTCTCATCCTCTTTTATGATGCCGACAATTTTTTCTCTTATGCTCTTGGTCACTTCTTCAAAGGACGGAGCACGTCCTGATTCTATCAATTCCAGGTTTATCTTATTTACCACGTAGGCGATGTTTGAGACTCCCTGTTCTTCAAGTGTGCGTTTGACTATTTCTGCGTTTCTCAAAGAAGCGTATTCCGGATTGACAACGATCACTCCAATATCCACTCCGCCTGAGGCGACCACCATGCCGTCGTCTATTCCTGCCGGAGAATCTATTATGATATAATCGAATTTTTCTTTCAGCTTGTTGCAGAGAACTTTGATATGCAGGGGTGTGATCTCTCCGTTTGGCTTCTGGGGGGAAGCGGCCATGAAAAATAAACCGGGAAAGCTCTTGTCTTTTACGAGAGCCTGTTTGATCCGGCACACGCCTGTGAGCACGTCGTTCACGTCGTACACTATGTTATTTTCAAGGCCTAAATACAGGTCAAGATTTCTCAGACCTGTATCCAAATCGATGAGGACCACCTTGTGTCCCTGTCGGGCGAGGGTTGCTCCCAGATTGGCGGCAAACATAGTTTTACCTGTGCCTCCCTTTCCCGACGCGATTACGATTGCCTTGCCCATGGCTTTTCCTCCTGCTTCTTTACTGTATTTTAGACGTCAAATCTGCTTCTTCATAATTTTCTGAATTATCGAGATAAGAGCCTATTATCTCTCTTGCCACCGGAGCAGCATTGGCCGACGTACCTCCTTGAACCAGCAGAACTACTACCGCAATCTTAGGGTCGTCTGCCGGAGCCAGCGTAACCGTCCATGCGAAATGGTCGTAAGTGTCTTTATACTGATCTATCTGAGACTGGGTAACGGTTTTGCCGCTGGCCTCTATCAGGGCCGCGTCCACGGCGTCGTTTTCCGTAGGATATTTCTCACGATCTTCTTTCATCAGTTTTTCCATGGTCTCTTCGACTTCGTCCCATGTGACTTTGGAAGTTATTCTGCTGAGATTGGATTTGACATATTCCACCTCGTCAGCTGGATTTATATATCCTGATCTCTCGGCAGTTCCTGTTTTACCGGCTACAGAATAACCCAAACTGCCAAAATATCCTGCCAGTGTACCGTTGGTGGTTACTCTTCTCATTCCTTCGAGCACTTTATCCAGATCTTCAGAATCCACATCTATCTGATAAGGCTCTTCCTTTTCATTTTCCCCTTCGCCTTCAATTCCTTTGACTATGCTTACCTGATTTCTCTTGCCGTCGTTTCCCAGCGTAGCCACATAATTGGCTATCTGCAGCGGCGTATATGCGTTGTCGCCTTGTCCGATGGAAATGTTGAATTCGTCTCCTACGGTCCACTGAGCCTGATTGAAGTAGGAATACTTGCACAGGTCAGTCAGGCTTTCGACCTTATCCTCCATAACGCTGGTCTGCTCTTCTATTCGCTCTATTATTTCCCCGCGCGAAGGGTTTTCCTCAGTCCAAGCCACTATGATATCTATCTCTTCTCTGAGTTTTTCATCGTCTTCTATAACTGATTCAGGCCAATACTGATGGGCGGAATTATAGAGCGCCGACCACAGCGAATTCTTCATACTCTGCATCTTCTTTTCGGCCGACGCCAAAGATGTGGTACCCTCAGCCAGCTCGATACCCGTAGGTTCTCCGAGGCCGAATTCTTTGGCAACCTCCATTATCTTCTCAATGGTGATCTCTTCATCATATCCCAAGGAAGCTCCGGTATTCCAGTTTATTCCCGTGGCTACGCAATAGAAATAATAGTTGCAGGAATTCTGGATGCCGGTTATCATAGTCTGACTGCCATGACTTCCTCCATAAGAGTTATAAACGCTGCAGCCCCATTTTCTGCCTCCCACCTGTATATATCTGCCGTCATATATCTGCATATCAGGATCAAGTCCACATTTGAGAGCGGCTACAGCGGTGACCGGTTTAAAAATAGAACCCGGCTGTATGGCTGACTTCGTCGCTATATTGTAGAGCGGCGTAGGAGCCATATAATCTCTCGGATTGGTGCTCTGAACCGATTCCCAATCTTCCGTCGATATTCCCTCGGCGAAGATGTTAGGGTCGTAATCAGGATAACTGGCCATTGCCAGCACATCGCCTGTCTCCACATCTATGGCCACGGCAGCTCCTGAAGCGCAGTTGGAATACTTAGTCATTCGGCTGTTGCCATATTTACCATTAAAAATTCCCCCTGTGCTGGTCTTTTCTATACCCTCCTTAAGGGCTGTTTCCGCGACTTTCTGAAGCTCCAGATCTACGGTCAGATACACGTTTTTGCCTGCCACAGGTTCTGTTTCGCTCAGAGTTTCTATATAATTGCCGCCGCTATCCACTCTGACGGATCTTATGCCGTCGGTTCCTTTGAGATATGACTCCATGGAAGCCTCGATGCCGTCTTTTCCAATCAGGTCGGTGGCGTTATACCCTTTTTGGGTCACATATTCCTCATATTGGCTGTCTGAAATACTTCCCATATATCCGATGACATGAGCCAGCGTTGAACCGTTGGGATAATATCTCACAGATTGGGAGCCTATCTCAACTCCCGGCAGTTTCTCGGAAAGCTCTTCGATGTAGACTACCGTATCGTTGCTCACGTCTTCTGCTATGGTACTGGACTGATATTTATTGTAACCTGTAGTTTTGATCTCTTCACGTATTCTGAATATTTTTCTTACTTCCGCAGCGGAAAGTTCCTCATCTATTTTGTAGGTTTTACGTAATTTATCGAAAGCTTCTTCCGCCGTCAGGTCTTGATCGAGTCCATACTTTTCCAGGAAAGAAGCCTTGTCTCCGTCGTAGGAAAATTGCAAGTTTCTCACGTATATAGGCGGATATACGCCGTAAGTTTCTTGCAGCTGGCTCATCGCTTCATATCTGTCCAGATCAGGATCTATCTCATACATGTTTCTCAGGGCGTTAAAGGCTTCTTCCGCAGTGAAATCAGACGGAAAGCCCTTTGACTCAAGCCACTCGGCTTTTTCATCGTCGTAAGAGTATCTGAATTCAGTTCCGTCTTCCCCCTCTGATATGAGAATCGGAAAATTGTCTACGTATTCGTCTCCGTTCTCTTCAAGTATCTTTACTATACCGTAGGCCGCATCGTTTATTTCCTCGGTGGACAGGCCGCTGACGTTGAATGAGACGGTGAATATCTGCTTGTTTGTCGCTATGACTCTGCCGTATCTGTCCAGTATCTCTCCGCGGGGCGCAGTGGTGGTTATCTCTTTTGTGTTCTGGCTTTCAGCCTGAGCGCTCCACTCTTCGTGCTGCGGCACTGTAAGCACAAAAAGCCTTATGCACAATATGAGTATAAGAACTATAGTCAGTATTAAAATCTGATAAAATCTTGAATTAAGAAGTTTATTGTTCATCTAAAATACCTGTCCTTATGATGTCTGACGGCTTTCCTAATGAGCACCAAATATATGATAGTTATTACAACCATTGAATATAGTATTATCCAAGGCACTTTACCGAATACATACATCAGGCCGATAGGGTTGCCGGCAATTCTGTGAAGTCCCCAATTTATAAGATAATAAGCAACAAAGGACAGTATGGAAACTATCCACATGTTGAATATGTTTTCAATATTGACATATTCTCTGGCCAGCATTATGCATATAGCCACCAGAGTCAGAGCTATGGGCGCCGGGCCTATGACGTCGCTGTAGCATATATCATACAGCACGCCGAAAACAGCTCCGTACACTATTCCGTACATTTCTTCCTCGTAGATAAACGAAAATATGACCACCAGGCAGAGCAGAAGATTGGGCGTATATCCACCTATGCTGATCATATTCAAAAGAGAAGCCTGTATCAGAAATGCTATGATAAAAATTATTCCCGCTTTCCAGTATCTCATTACAAAATCACCGATACCTTCCTCAAACTGTTGAGATCTACGGACGGTTCTACCGTGATTTCCTTGATGAGCGTATTGCTGTTGCTGGTAACGCTTCTTACGCTGCCTATTTCAATTCCCTCGGGATAAGTTCCCATGCCCGACGTGAGCAGTATATCTCCCTCCGCCACGGTGGAGTCTTCGTCCAGCATGTAGCCGCTTATATACCCCTGAGAGTTTCCGGTTACTATTCCCAGCTGCTTGCCGTCTCTTGAAAGTTTAAAGCTGACTTTATTGCCGCTGTCTATTATGGACACGACTTTGGCCCAGCCCTCGCCGGCGTCTGAAACCTTTCCGATAAGACCCGACCCGTCTATCACTACTTTTCCCTCAGTAATGCCTGCTTCAGTTCCTCTGTCAATAGTAAAAACATTGGTCCAGTTTGAGCTGTCTTTGAGAGTCACATCTGCAGTAACTACCTCGTAGCCCTGTTTAATATAATCGTAATTGAGCAATTCGGAAAGTTCCTGCAGCTGCTCCAGCTGGCTTTCCTCCAGTCTCGCAGCGGCCAGTTCTCTCTTTAGCTGGTCGTTTTCTTCTTCAAGCTCGTCTATCCTGTCCTGCATTTCCCCGTGTGAGAACAGGCCTACTACTTGACTTCTGATGCCATTGCCCAGAGACGATAAGAATCCTGATACGCCTGAAGCGCCCTTGTTGATCGCGCCTGTCAGTGCGTTATTGCCGCCTCCGAAAGCTATCGATACCACGAAAACAATCACCAGCGCCAAAAGCAGCGCCAGCAGTCCGGCCATCAGCTTGTGTTCCCTAATCCACCTCATAAATCTTCTATCCTCTTCTCTTGGACTTTCTCGTGTAAACCTTGAGTTTTTCTATATCCTCCAGGGCTTTTCCGGTTCCCACGGCTACTGCCTCAAAGGAATTTTCGGATATGGCTACGTCCATGTCCGTCTTTTTCTTTATCAGTTTATCGAGATTATATATGTTGGCTCCGCCGCCGGAAAGCATCATGCCGTTTTCAGCGATATCCGCGGCGATTTCAGGCGGAGCTTTTTCGATAGTATTTTTAACGGCGTCGACGATCATATCCATGGCTTCCTGCAGGGCGATCATCATATCCTTGTTGGTGACCTCCAGCGTCTTAGGCAGGCCTGAAATTATGTCTCTTCCTCTGGCGTTCATCGTCTTGATTATTTCATTGCCGAACTCATCTTCATCCATGCAGGCACAGCCTATATTTATCTTCAGCTCCTCGGCTGTCTTCTCACCGATGAGCAAGGCATGGCGCTTTCTCATGTACTGAACTATGGCCTCGTTGAACTTATCTCCTGCATGGCGTATTGAAGTGCTGGAAACTATGCCTCCCAGAGCTATGATGGCTACATCCGTCGTTCCTCCTCCTATATCGGCGATCATACAGCCTGTAGTTCCGTCCACCGGCAATCCTGAACCTATCGCCGCAGCCATAGGCTCGTCCATGATGTAAACTTCGCTGGCGCCCATACTTCTCACCACTTCTTCCACAGCGCGGCGTTCAACTTCCGTAACGCCTGTAGGAACGCCTACAGCTACTCTGAAGTTTCTTATCTTATTGGTCTTGATGGCCCTTTCGAGGAATGTCTTGAGCATGTCTGCGGTCTTGTCAAAGTCAGAAATGACTCCGTCCTGGAGAGGTCTCACAACGTTGATATTTCTCGGAGCTTTTCCGAGCATAGCTTTAGCTTCGATTCCAACTGCCAGAATCTTTGGCGAATCAGCGTCCGCAGCTATCACCGACGGCTCGTTGAGGATTATGCCGCTGTCTTTCTCGTATATAAGTGTATTCGCAGTTCCAAGGTCAATGCCGATATCTTTTGGTCTGAAAAAACTAAACATTCTTTTAACTCCCCTTCTAATACTTTTCTTAAATTTTTCCTGTTGATTTGATGCTTATGTATCGTCCGTCTCCTATTACGATATGGTCCAAAACTTTTATGCCCAGAATATTGCCGCATGCCACCAGCCGCTCGGTGGTAGCTATGTCCTCGCTGCTCGGCGAAGGATCCCCGCTGGGATGATTGTGAACAAAAATCACAGCGGCGGCGCTCTTTTTCACAGCTTGGCTGAACACCTCTCTAGGATGTACGAGAGTGCTGGTCAGTTCGCCTACGGAAACGGTTTCCGACGAAATAACTTTGCCCTTGGAATCAAGAAGCAGCGCCTTGAAAAATTCCTTTTTCTTGTAACGAAGCTCTTCCATAAAAAACTTCGCTACGTCTTCGTCGCTTTCTATCCTGGCTCCTTTTTTGACGGGCTTGGCGGCTATTCTTCGGCCAAGTTCGACCGCTGCCATTATTCTCGCCGCTTTTGAACTGCCTATCCCCTTGATGGACATCAGTTCCTGCGCAGAAGTCTCTCTCAGATAGCTTATGCCGCTTCTGTCTTTGGCCAAAACCTCTTCCGCCAGCGCCATCGCCGATTTGTCTCTGGTCCCTGAATTTATAAGCAGAGCCAGAAGTTCTCCGTTGGACAGACTTTCTATCCCCATGGACAAGCTTTTTTCCACAGGTCTCTCTTCTTCAGGCAAATATTTAATCTTCATATTTTTCTCCTCTCGAAACATGAAGAAAATCTTCTGCCCAAAACTCAATTCAAAATGCATATTATTATCTGAAATTATATCATTTTTTGTAAACAAGTACAAGTGATGCTTAGGTAATAATTTTTGAAGTTTCGGTCATAATATTCATGTAAAATCAATAATCAAGGAGGGCTGAAATCTATGAGCTGCAAAAATAACCAGACCATCAGATGTACGGTTGATCAGTGCAAGTTCCATGAAAAAACAGAAAATCTGTGTTCACTGGACGCCATTACGGTGGGAACTCACGAAGCTAATCCAAGCATGGAGCAGTGCACTGACTGCCTGTCATTTGAAAAAGGAAGATAATATTTAAAACCGCCCCCCTCGGGTCAAAACTTCGCTCTCGCAGAATCAAAGCTTTGGTCTTATCGGGTCAAAGCTTTGCTCCTTGCAAATAGGTACTGGCACTTTTTGATGTTGCCAGGCACCGGACATCTTCAGAGTGCATATAGTTTTAATCTATAGAGGGGGTTTACATAAATGAGCAGTTCTTTTCCAAATCCACTTTCAGAAAAAGAAGAGCAATACTACGTGAAACTGCTGGAAAAAAACGACGACAACGCCCGGGCGGTCCTTATAGAAAGAAATCTCAGGCTGGTGGCACACATAGCAAAAAAATACGTCGGGCCCGGAAATAATCAGGACGATCTAATTTCAATAGGAACTATCGGACTTATAAAAGCGGTCAACACCTACTCCGGCAAGAAGTCCACCAGGCTGGCTACTTACGCGGCAAAGTGCATAGAGAACGAAATCCTGATGAGCATAAGAGCCTCCAAACGGGTAAAGCAGGAAATATCCCTCAGCCTCCCTATAGGCGTAGACAAGGACGGCAATGAAATAAGTCTCAACGATATTTTAGGTACGGATCCAGACGAAATAATAGATGCTATCAGTATAAAGATACAGGTCGGTCAGCTTTACGACGCTATCAAAGACGCTCTCACCGAGCGTGAACGCACCGTCGTAATGTGGCGCTACGGTCTGGCCGGCAAAGAACCTCTGCCCCAGAGAGAAATAGCCAAGGCTTTGGGCATAAGCCGTTCCTACGTTTCGAGGATAGAAAAAAAGGCTTTGGAAAAGCTTAAGGATTTTTTGACAAAGGCGGGCACTGTGCTGCTTGGCGCGAGCGTTGTTGTGTGGGCGCTGCAATATTTTGATTTCTCTTTTCACCATGTGCAGGATAGTTCGCAAAGCATCCTCGGCGTGATCGGCACGGCAATTGCGCCTGTGTTTCAGCCGCTGGGCTTTGGGGATTGGCGCTCCAGCGTCTCCCTTTTAAGCGGCCTGATCGCGCGCGAGCAGGTGGTAAGCTCCCTCGGCATCCTTTACGGGGCGAGCGGAGCCGGGTTGACGGCTGCTTTGCAGGCGGTTTATTCCCCGGCGGGCGCATATGCGTTTATGACCTTTGCGCTTCTGTTCATCCCCTGCATCGCCGCTGTGACGACAATCCGCCGCGAGATGAATTCCGGCAAGTGGACAGTGTTTGCCTTGGGTTTTCAAGCGGTGGTCGCCTATCTGGTCACGTTTGTGGTGTATCAGCTTGGCCGGCTGTTGATGCTGGTATTTTAAAAAGGTGAGGGTGTGTTCCGATTGGGATGGATCGCCGATGTGCTGATTGCGGTGTTGGCCGCCTGCGCTGTGGGCGTGATGCTATATCAAAAAGTGCGCCAGGCACGTGGAAAGGGCGGCTGCGGCTGTTCTGGGTGCTCCGGCTGCACAGGCTGTTCTGGGGCCGGTTGCGCTTGCTGCGGAGAGTTCCCGCAGGAGTGTGGAAAGGAGCACGGCAATGGATGATATTTCTGCCTCGTTGGAAGATTATCTTGAGATGATTTTCATTCTGCACCGAAAGGGCGGCGAGGTGCGCGTGACGGATATTGCATCGTCGCTGAAGGTATCTAAGCCCAGCGTCAACCGCGCGGTCGGCGCGCTCAAAGAGGCCGGGCTGCTGGAGCATGAATTCTATGGCACGATCGCCCTCACACCGGAGGGCGAAACGCGGGCCGCGCAGGTGCTGCGCAGGCACAGAATGATCCGCCATTTCCTCCATCACACGCTAGGCGTGCCGGAGGAAATTGCGGAGGAGGATGCCTGCCGGATGGAGCACGTTGTGAGCGCGCAGACAATCCAGCATCTATATGACTATCTCTCCAGGCAGGAGGATGGGTATGAAGAGTAAAACACCGGAGCTCTGCGTCATCGGCGGGGGAGCGGCAGGCCTTGCAGCTGCTGTGGAGGCGGCGCGGGCTTTCCGGCAGGCCGGTATTCCCGGGCGGGTAACGGTTTTGGAGCAGCTTCCCCGCGTGGGGAAAAAGCTGCTTGCAACGGGCAACGGCCGCTGCAACTTGACCAACCGGCGCGCTTCTCCAGCCGATTATTTTGAGGCGGTGGATTTCGTGCGCCCTGCGATGGAGCGTTTCTCCGTTGACGATACGCTGGCTTTTTTCGCCTCGATGGGCCTTTTGTGTGAGGAAGAGGAGGAGGGGCGTATCTATCCCATGAGCCGCCAGGCGGCGAGCGTGCTCGACGCGCTGCGCCTGGAGGCGGAGCGGTTGGGTGTGATTGTGCAATGTGATACGCAGGCGGAGGACCTCCAAAGCACTGCCCCAAAAGGGGCAGGGCCTTTCTTTCGCATCAATGGGGCGCTCCCGGCGGATGCGGTGATCCTCGCCTGCGGCGGCAAGGCGTCGCCCCAGCACGGCTCCGACGGCTCCGGCTACGGCTTGCTGCGCGCCCTCCATATCCCTGTGACAGAAGTGTTCCCGTCGCTCGTGCAGATCACCACGGAGCCTAAGCGGGTGAAGGCGCTCAAGGGGATGCGCGTGCATGCGGAAATCTCCCTTTCCGCGGGGCGGGAAACGCTCGCGTCCCAGCGCGGTGAAATCCAATTCACAGAGTTTGGCCTCTCGGGTATTGCGGCTATGCAGCTTTCCCGGTTTGTTTCCCTGGAAAAAGGGAGGCGGATGGAGGCGGTGCTCGATCTGCTGCCAGCTTTTTCGCACGGCCAGGCGGCGGATTACCTCGCAGGCCGCATTCGGCACAACCCGGAGCTTGCGGCGGAGCATCTGCTCACAGGGCTTCTCCCGAAGAGGGTAGGGCAGGTTTTGTTGAAGCAGGCGGGGATTGACCTGCTCTCTCGGCCGATTGGATCTTTGCAAAAGGCGGAGATTGGGGCTGTTGCAGGGTTGCTGAAGGGATGGCGTTTTCCCGCCACCGGCACACGCGGCTTTTCTGCGGCACAAGTAACGATTGGCGGCGCCCAGCGCGCTGCCTTCCAGCCTGAAACGATGGAGGCGCTGTCCCAGCCGGGCTTTTACGCGGCGGGCGAGGTGCTGGATGTGGATGCAGGCTGCGGCGGCTTTAATCTCCAATGGGCCTGGTCGTCCGGCAGGCTTGCCGGGCGGAGCGCGGCACAAAAGCTGATTAAAGGGCAGGCTGCTGGATGATCGGTAGAACAAGGATGTTGCATAATGATTCGAATCAATGAAATCAAATTACCGCTGGACGCGGCGGCTGAGCAGTCGCTCTATCCGGCGGCAGCAAAAGCTTTAAAAATAGACCGGAAGCGGATTCAATCGCTGGAGGTCGTGCGGAAATCCATTGACTCCCGCAAAAAGGAGGAGGGCGTTTTCTTCGTCTATTCTGTCGACGTATCGCTCGACCGCGGCGAAGAGGAGCTGCTTGCCCGCCAGAAGGGGCCGCGCGTACAGCCCTCGGAGCCTTACCGGTATGAACCGCCCCGGGCAGCGCGCAATTCCCAGCTGCGCCCCGTTGTGGTCGGCCTCGGCCCAGCGGGCCTTTTTGCAGCGCTCACGCTCGCACGCGCCGGGTATCGTCCCCTCGTGCTGGAGCGCGGGCGAGATGTGGATACCCGCACGCAGGATGTAAAGGATTTCTGGCGCACGCGCACGCTTGATGAAAGCTCCAACGTCCAGTTCGGTGAGGGCGGTGCGGGCACGTTTTCCGATGGCAAGCTCACCACCGGTATCAAGGATGTGCGCTGCCGCAAGGTGTTTCTGGAATTCGTTTCCCACGGCGCCCCGCAGGCGATTCTATATGACGCCAAACCCCACATCGGCACAGACCGTCTCGGCGCGGTTGTCAAATCCATGCGGGAGGAAATTGTGTCGCTGGGCGGAACCGTTCTGTTTTCCAGCAGGCTTCTCCGCGTGATCGCCGCTAACGGCGCGGTGCATGGCATTACTTACCGTGATGCGCAGGGCAGTGAGGTCGATTTCGAAACCGATGCGGTGATCCTCGCCATCGGCCATTCCGCGCGGGATACGGTGGAAGCGCTCTATAGGCAAGGGATTCAGATGATGCAAAAGCCCTTTTCTATCGGCGCGCGCATTGAGCATCCACAGGAGCTGATCGACCGTGCGCAGTATGGGCGGTTTGCAGGCCACCCGGCGCTCGGTGCGGCGGATTATAAGCTTGCCTGCCATCCGCCGCATGGCAGGGGGATGTATACCTTCTGCATGTGCCCGGGGGGCACGGTTGTGTGCGCGGCGAGCGAACAGGGCGGCGTGGTAGTCAACGGGATGAGCGAATGGGCGCGAGATGGGGAAAATGCGAATTCCGCGATCCTTGTCGGCATTGAACCGGCGTATTTTTCAAGCGATCATCCTCTGGCCGGCATGCACGACCAGCGAAAGATTGAGCAGGCGGCTTTTCGGCTTGGCGGCGGGGATTATACGGCGCCGGCTCAGCTCGTCGGCGATTTTTTGGCGGACAGGCCCTCCCATGAGCTCGGCGCGGTGCGCCCGACCTGCCCCACCGGCGTTTTGCTGGGCGATATTGCCCAGGTGCTGCCCGCGCGCGTGATTGAGGTGATGCGTGCCGCGCTCGTGCAGATGGATCAAAAGCTCAAGGGCTTCGCCCTGCCGGATGCGGTGCTTACCGCGCCGGAAACGCGCTCTTCCTCGCCGGTGCGCATTCTGCGTGATGAATTTTTGCAGTCGAACCTGCGCGGGCTTTACCCCTGCGGAGAAGGCGCTGGGTATGCGGGCGGCATTGTGTCGGCGGCGGTGGATGGTATCCGCTGCGCGGAGATGGTGCTGCGGGATGAGCAATAGGAATTAGGATGTTGCAGCGGTTCCGATCCTTCGGAACCGTTTTTTCTTTTTTTGCTTGCCTTTTTCCCTTCGGTGGATTACAATGGGGCAGAACATAAGTTCGGATAATTGGAGGTGTTTGCAATGGCGCAGAGCAAGGAAGAGATCATCCGCTATGTCAACGAGTGGGTCGCCCAAATGAAACAGAAAAAGCATGCAAACACCGGCCAGGACTTTGCCGAAATTACGGTGGAAGAGGACCACACGGCCCCAGTGCAGGAGCCCCCCGCTCCCCAGACGCTCCGCCTGCCCGATCCGCAGGAGAGGGAAATCCGCCGCCGCTTTTTAAAAATGCGCCGCCTCTCGCGCAGCATCTGGTTTTCTAAAAGCCAATATAGCAGGATGCAGGCAGAGTTGTTTTACAGGCAGGCAAAGTTGATGGCGGATTTTGAGGATGATTATAGGGAGGAAGAGCCCTTCTCTATGTATTTTCCCGATTACCAATCCATGGGCTATGAACAGCTGCGTACCTATTTTACCTGGCGTACCAATGTCCGCAAGGGGGTTATCCGGAAAACATCCTTTTCCTATGTGTTTGTCTATCTTTATGAGCTGCTGAATAACGTTGGCGTAGCGGATTGCCGGGATGGGCTCTCTAAGCTTCTGGCGCTTTGGGAGGCCTATCGGGCGTTTGAGCCGAAGCTTGACCGCTATCTGGCGGAATGGGTGAAGGATTATTTTATTGTCAATGCTTTTTCCTGTTCCTTTGCTGCTCTCGTGCGGGAGCATCCGCTTTTGCAGAACTTTTATCAGCCGGAGCAAGCAACCGGTTATTTTGAGCGCTATGCGCCGTTTTCGGCCTATCCGTTTCAAAAATCCATCTTCTGGTCGGCGGAAACGGAGCCTGTTCTCCGCTCCTGCTTCCAGCAGGTGATGGAAGCGGTGGAATCGCTGATGCAGGCCTTTGGCCTTACATTTGCCGAGCTTGTTTTTGCCGGGCGGAAGGGGAATTTGTGGAAGCCTTACCGCAAGGCTTTATACCACCCCGATTTTGCGGGGATAGAGCCGGGCAAAACCGTGCGCATTTCCGACACAGAGCTTTACTGTTTTCACGGTGAATGCTGGACAGCCTCAAAAAATCGGGTGTGCCGGGAAAACGGCAGGCAGATGATCGGCTATATGCTCAAGCGGATTGAGCAGTTTTATCGGAAGGCTACCGGCTTTCGGTATCAGATCAAGGCTGATCAGGGCAAAATAGATCTCTCGGAGCTGACACGCTTGCCAGATGGCGGGGCGAGCTTTTTTCACTGCATCGATGAAGCGATACGGGCGCACTATCAAGCCTCGAAGCGCAAAACGGTCACCGTGGATCCGCAGAAGCTCGCGCAGATTCGGGAGCGGGCCCAGATCACGCAGGAAAAACTGCTGGTGAACCCGGAAGCTGAGCAGAAAGCGCAGGCGGTAGGCGATAACTCGCGGCCAGACGAAAACGCTTTGTTAAAAGAAGGAGAGGCCGATCCTTCTCCTGCCGCCGAACCCGGTTCACAGGAGCTTCACACTAGCCTGCCCATGCAAGCGGAAGGCAGCGCGTGGGATCATTTTGCCGCCTCATTGGATGCAGCCGAGAGGGAGGCGCTTTGCAGGGCCCTGCGCGGCGCATCTGTGGCCGAGCTTTCCGCATATGCGAAAAGCCGCCGAATCATGCTGGAGGTGCTGGTAGACGGCATCAATGAAAAGGCTGTTGACACGGTGGAGGATACGATAATAGACTGCACAGATGTTTTGGAAGTATTTGAGGAATATAAAGACGAATTGGAGAGAGTGATGTTCAGTGAAACAGACGAATCCGCCCAAGCGGATCACCAGCACGGTTCTCAACGCGCTTAAGGGCGGCGTTGTGCCGCGGGTGGGGCTAGAATATATCACAGTGGGCCGCGACCGGGAAATCGACGCGCTGCTTCGGGATATCGATATCATAGCGGATGGCGGCGCGGCCTTTCGCTTTATCGTCGGCAAATACGGCAGTGGTAAAAGCTTCCTGCTGCAAACCATCCGCAATTATGCCACGGAGCGAGGCTTTGTGGTGGTGGATGCCGACCTGTCGCCTGAGCGGCGCTTCGTCGGCGCCAAGGGGCAAGGGCTTGCCACCTTCAAAGAATTAATGAAAAATATGTCCACCAAAACCAAGCCGGATGGCGGCGCGCTGCCGCTGATTCTGGAGCGCTGGATTTCCGGCATCCAATCCGCAGTTGCCGCTGAAGATGGTGTTTTGCCCGGCGACCCCGCTTTTGACCGGCTGGTCGAACAGAAAGTTTATCAGGTAACCGGCAATCTGCAAGGCATGGTTAACGGTTTTGAATTCGCAAAGGCTGTTTTGCTGTATTATGAAGCCTATCTCAGTGGCGATGATTCGCTTAAATCAAACGTGCTTAAATGGTTCCGGGGCGAATACCCTACCAAAACCGAAGCGAAGCGCGAGCTGAATATCAATTTTATTGTCACGGATGATACCTGGTATGATTTTCTAAAAATTTTTGCCGAATTCATGGTTTATGCGGGCTACCGGGGCATGCTCGTGCTCATCGACGAGCTGGTGAATCTCTTTAAAATTCCACATTCAGCCACCCGCCAGAGCAACTATGAAAAAATTCTTACCATATATAACGACGTTTTGCAGGGCAAGGCGCAGCACATCGGCTTTTTGATCGGCGGAACCCCGCAGTGCATAGAGGATAAGTATAAGGGCGTGTTCAGCTATGAGGCGCTGCGCTCCCGGTTGTCGGAGGGCCGGTTCGCGTCCGACACGGTCAAGGATATGCTGTCGCCAATTATCCGGCTGAAGATGCTTACCTATGAAGAAATGTATGTGCTCATCGAGAAGCTCGTGCAGATGCACGGCCAGCTCTTCTCTTATGAACCCAAGCTCACGCAGGAGGAGCTGGTGGCGTTTTTAAGCGCAGAGTATAATCGCGTGGGCGCGGATACGCACATCACGCCGCGGGAGATTATCCGAGATTTTATCGAATTTCTTAATATTCTATACCAAAACCCCTCCAGCACCGCGCAGGAAATCCTCGGAAGCAGCAGCTTTGTGCTGGCTGATGCAGCGCAGGAGGAGGAACCGTTTTTGGAGTTTGATTTATAAATAGAGGAGGGCATGGCGTGGGGGATATGTTTCACCGGCTTGCGCCGTATATTCAGGATTATATCTATGCGAACAATTGGACGGAGCTGCGGGAGATCCAGGTGGCTGCCTGTCATGCCGTTTTCGATACGGATGAGAACCTCCTGCTCTCCTCCGGCACGGCTTCCGGCAAAACGGAGGCGGCCTTTTTGCCGGTGTTGACGGAGCTGTATCACCATCCCTCTAGCTCGGTGGGGGTTTTGTATATCAGCCCGCTGAAAGCGCTGATTAATGATCAGTTCAAGCGGCTGGATGATCTGCTGGCGGAATCCAATCTACCTGTTTGCAAATGGCATGGGGACGCCTCTCAAGCGGAGAAGAATCGGCTTTTGAAGCATCCGGAGGGAATTTTGCAGATTACACCCGAATCGCTGGAATCCCTGCTCATCCATAAGCGCGGCGCATGTGTCAAGCTGTTTTACGACCTGCGCTTTGTCATCATTGATGAGGTGCACTATTTTATGCGCGATGTGCGCGGCGTGCAGGTGCTGTGCCTTTTGGAACGGTTGCAAAGGCTTGCGGGCGTTGTGCCGCGGCGGATTGGGCTTTCTGCCACGCTGGGCGATCTGACCGTTGCGCAAAGCTGGCTCAATTCCGGCACCGGCCGCAGTTGTGCGGCTCCGGTATGCGGTGCGGAAAAGCAGAAGATCCGGCTGTTGGTGCAGCGCTTCCAGAGGGCGGATCAAACCACGCCGGATGGCGCGCTGGATGCGGGCGAGGCCGCGCACTATGAATACCTCTACCGCATGACGCTGGACCGGAAAACCATCCTCTTCACCAATTCACGGGAGGAGACGGAGCTTGTCATGGCGCATTTGCGGCAGCTTGCGCTGAAGAATAAAACACCCGATGTTTACCGAGTGCATCATGGGAATATTTCTGCCGTCCTGCGCGAGCAGGCGGAGGATGAAATGAAATCCGCGCAGGAGAAGCTCGTCACGGGGGCGACGGTCACGCTGGAGCTCGGTATTGATATTGGCTCTCTGGATCAGGTTGTGCAGGTCGGCACGCCCGCAACGGTTTCAAGTTTTGCGCAGCGATTGGGCCGCTGCGGCCGGCGTGGCCAGATTCCACAGATTTTGTTCACTTTCATGGACGATGTGCACACTACTGCGGCGGATCAGTTGGGGCCGATCAATTGGAGCTTTTTGCGCATGATCGCTATTATCGAATTGTATACAAAGCAAAAGTGGGTGGAGCCCCTCACGCCGGGCCGGTATCCGTATTCAATGCTTTATCATCAAACGATGAGCTATCTATTATCCGCGGGCGAGGCCACGGCGCGGGAGCTGATGGGTGCTGTCCTGCGTTTATCCTGTTTTCAAGAGATCCCACAGGAGGATTACCGCATCCTGCTCCGGCATTTGCTTTTGATCGGCCATCTGCAAAAGATGGAGAGCGGCGGGCTCATCATCGGCCGTGCAGGGGAGAAGGTGGTCAGCGATTATCATTTCCTCGCGGTGTTCCAAGTGCCCGAGTATTATCTGGTGAAGGATGAAAACCGCTCAATCGGCACGGTGGATAAAATCTACCCGCAGGGCACGCGTTTTGCCCTTGCTGGGCGAACGTGGGAAACGCTGGAGGTGAACCAGAAGGCCAAGGTGTTATTTGTCAAGCTGGTGCCGGGTATCTCGACTGTGGATTGGGATGTGGACTTCACTGCGGATTTGCATACCACGCTGGTTCAGAAGATGAAGTATATTTTACTGTGCGGGGAGCAGTATGCCTATTTGAGCGATTCCTGTCGGGAGAGGCTGGAGGAAATTCGCTATTTGGCGCGAAATTCCGGCATTCTGAATCACGTCGTTACGCAGCTATCCGAAAATAAGTATGCAATTTTCCCTTGGGTTGGCACACGGCAGCTCTTTACCCTGCATTTTATGCTCCTAGAGCGCGGCTTCAAGAGTAAAATTCTGTGGCGGACCTGCGTTTATCTAGAGGTGACCTTTAGTGAGAAAGTGCCGAATGCGAGAGCGCGGATCGAAAGCGCTCTGCGGGAGATTGCAGTGGAATCGGATGATCTCAGCGGCCTGCCGTTGCCGGAAAAAGTGCAGATCGAGCATAAATATAATGCGTATATCCCCTTTGAGCTGCTGCGTAAGGAGTTTATCTTCGATTTTTTGGAGCCGGATGGGCTGCGGAAGGAACTCTCTCAGTATTTTGGCGTTACTCCTATTTGAAGGAAGGCTGATGGCGAAAGGCAGAGAAAAGAATCGCTTACGGATACGGGCGCGTTGCATCATGCACGAATATACGCATCAGGCTGCCGGAGGATTACGGCAACTTCTGCTTTGCCAAAGCGCTGCCCGTGTCAAACTTTCGTTTCAGCTTTTCGAGCGCTTTTTTTTCAATGCGAGATACATCGCGCCGCGCCTGTTGTAAACGATTATTCCTGAAAATAACCCTGTAACTGCCTGAAACGAAATTTAATGATGATATTTTTCTCTTCGGTCAATTCCACCCGTTCAATGAGGCTGACGAGCAACTCCCGGTTAGCCGTCGCGGTATCGAGGAAACGATGCACCAGCGCTTTCGCCAGCTCGGCTTGCCTGGCAGGGGAGAAGTCCGGCTTTTCCATCTCCCTAAGGCGCTGTTCCAGCGCGGCGCGTTCCTCCCGGACATGCCGGTAAATACGGTCAAAATCCTGCTCAGCCAGCAGGCCGGAAAGTTTATCGAGATACATTCTGTCCAGATGGGCGGTTAAGGCTTCCAGCTTTGCTTTCAGGCTGGCAAGCTCCGCTGCTTTTTCTGCGTCTTCTTTCCTTTTTACAAGCTCCTGCTCCGCGATGGGGAGCAGCTGCTCCGCCTGCAAATATTGCGCGCAGACCTCCCGCACTTTTTGCATGACCGCATCTGTCACCGTCTGTTCCTTGATGGAGTGGCAGGTGCAAACGCCTGCCTTTGTAAACCGCTGATAGGTACGGCAGATGAAGAAAAGCCGATCTTCGCCACGCGCGTTTTTGCGGTTGATTACAGCCAGCGGATAGCCGCACTCATGGCAGAAGATCAGGCCCTTCAGCGGAAAATCGTAGGTGCGGGAACGGGTCGCTTTGCGGCTGCTGATCAGAAGCTGCACCTTTTTAAAGGTTTCCGGGCTGATCATTGGCTCATGCGTCCCTGCTACGATCACCCAATCCTGCGGGTCTTGCCGGACACACCTCTTGGATTTATAGCTGAGCTTCCGGCTGCGGCCCTGCACCATGTTGCCAATATAGGTCTCGTTTTGCAGCATGTCGGAAATGCGCTCGCTGCTCCACAGGCCGGAATAAGGGCCGGGATGAGAAACGGCAATCCCCGCATAAGCGGCTGGCGTGGGAACGCCCTCTTCGTTGAGCCTCACCGCGATTTGACGGCAGGACATCCCCTCCAGCGCCATCTGAAAAATCCGGCGTACGATGGGAGCCGCTTCCTCATCGATGATGATCTTGTTTTTCTCGGTGGGATGCAGCTTGTAGCCGTATACCGCTTTGCCGCCGATGAATAATCCCTTGCGCTGCTTGTCGTGTTTGACGCTGGAAATCTTCTTGGAGATATCTTTTGCGTACATGTCGTTCATAATGGCACGGAAGGGGGTAATATCGTTGGCCGTGGAGTCCACGCCGGTGTCGATGCCGTCCAACAGGGAGATATACCGCACCCGGTGTTCCGGGAAATACCGCTCCATATAGTGCCCTGTCATGATGTAATCACGCCCCAGGCGGGAGAGGTCTTTTGTAATGACCATGTTGACCTTTTTCGCCTCAATGTCAGCAATGAGCCGCTGAAAAGCGGGGCGGTCGAAATTGGTGCCGCTCCAGCCATCGTCGATGTAAGTATCGTATACGTCAAGGCGCTGCTGGCTGGCGAATTCGGTGAGCATGGAAAGCTGGTTTGCAACGCTCTCCGATTGCCCCTCCCTGTCATCCTCTTTGGATAGCCGGATGTATAGCCCAACACGATAGTCCATTGGCTTGCTTATTTCTAAATACATATCGTACCTCCAGAAATAAGCGGTTGTTTGTTGATGTCAGACATGGGGACGCGCCTCTTCATCAAGGCAGCATTGCAGAAACAACAGAAAGGATTGCCGGATGATCTGTTCCGGCTCTTCACCGGAATCGGAAAAAATACATTGGATGTTAACAGGAGCTTGCTTTTTTACGTTGCTCATCCATCACGCCACCATTCTAAAAAATTGGAATGGTAAAACGTATGTAAGAGCGCTTGTACGGTATGTATCTAGCGTATCGATCACGGTTCGGCCCTCACAGAACTCAAATTTGGCAACGCCCATGAATAAATCCATCAGCGTCAAAAAAATCTTCATGATGATGACAAAAAACGGAGAAGATGCTGTTGCCAACCGTATTCAACAGCGCTTTTTTTGTATGTCTGAAGTTGGTATGGGTGATTTCATAGTCAAGGATTCTTTTTCGCTGAATGTTTAAACGGCTCCCCGCGTCACGGTAATTGTATACCTGCCTATAGCAAGTGCGTTAGCGGTCAAACGATCGATGATATAGATTTTAATTTTAGGTAACTTATATCGTTACTGGAAGATTTTCTGATAGACTTCCTGAAATATAGGATGCAAATATTCCCGTTTCCATTTGATATCCAGTTTTCGCACATGATTGAAGATTCGCAATAGTGTTTTCCCAATGGGCCGAACGCAATCGAGAGGGAAACAATATGCAAACCGGCGCAAACAACATAGCTGCTCCACGTTCCGATTAAAATAGCTGGTAGCCATAAAATAAATCAAAAACCAAAGAATATACAGCATAAAATCTTTCCTAAAAGACGCTTTTGAAGGGAAGAATCTGATAATGTGTTTGGAAGAACCATTCGATTAAAGATTTGGAGCAACAGTTCATTTAATAGTAAACCGTTTTTATCATAGAAAAGCTCCGTTTCTGGCTTCATACGATCGACCATTTGTTAAATGAAGATAGTACAGCCTGTTTAAATAATGGATTTATATTACAAGAATTAAAAATAAACACAAAGAGCCAGTGGCCTATAAATTCCACTAGCTTTTTGCTTATACTCTCTATCATTTTTAGTTTTGTTAGTAGTTTGTTACCCTTCTTTGATCTGTTTAGCATTTGTGTTTTGCTCTTCGATATTTTTGTCCCATAATGCACTGAAATAGACGGAAAAATCAGAACTGGAAACGCCATTCGACAACGTCCCGTGAAGCATTCATAATAGCTCCATCGATCAAACGAAGTGGAGGAACGATGAATGCTGCAACTCGAAAAAACCATTGGGGATTATTTAGAATACTGTGAATACCAAAAAAATTTAAGCCCCCATACACTGAAAGCGTATCGAATTGATTTATCACAGTTTCTTCAATTTGCGCAGGGGATAGAGGAAGCGCTGCATAAAAGCAACCTATCCCGCTATTATGTTCATCTCCATAAAGAATATCAGCCGAAGTCGGTGAAACGGAAAATTGCCTGCCTGAAAGCCTTTTGCAGTTGGCTGGAATATGAAGAGATCATCGAACAGAACCCATTCTCCAAGCTGAAAATAAAGTATCAGGGGCCGCGTCTCCTGCCCCGGACGATTCCGATCCATGTGATTCAAACGTTGTTATCTGCGGCCTATGATGATTTAAAAGATGCCCGAACCGCATATCAAAGCCGATCGGCGCTCCGGAATACGGCGGTATTGGAGCTGTTATTTGCAACGGGGGTTCGTGTGTCAGAATTGTGCTCACTGGGGGAGGGGGATGTAGACCTCGTCAACATGACCGTTCGTGTTTTGGGGAAGGGATCAAAGGAGCGGGTTATCCAGATTGGGAATCCTCAGGTGTTGCAGATTTTGAAGAGATATCAATCCGCGCATTCTCAAGCGATCTCAGAATCGGGTTTCTTTTTTGTGAATCGGGATAACCGGCGGCTTTCGGAACAATCGGTTCGCTTCATGATCAATAAATATGTGGATCGGCAGGGGATTGCGCTTCATATCACGCCGCATATGTTCCGTCATTCATTTGCGACGCTGCTGCTGGAGGAAGATGTGGACATTCGATATATCCAGCAGCTTTTAGGCCATAGCTCTATTGTTACAACACAGATTTATACACATGTTGCATCCAGCAAGCAGAGAGACATTTTAACGGCAAAGCATCCGCGTAATAAGTTGGCAATTTAATAAATTAAGCCCTTCATCAGATTTATTGATGGAGGGTTTATCTCTGTATTTGAAGGATAATTCTTTATTATCTTACAATGCATATTAATTGTCGCTCATTCAAATGAAGGATATGACTTACAAAATCTATTTAGTATTGTAAGGTGGGAGGTATAGATTGTGCAAAAAAACTGTCCGATAAGTTCATCCTTCACAATTAAAAGGTTTCAGTCATCTGAAGAACGAGATTTTATAAAAGCCTTAAAAATATACAATGATACCATTCCAGTTGAAACTAAAACATCAACAAATGAAATCACATATTTTCTCGATAAAAAAGAAATTGATAATAGGGAAATGTATTTCTTCGGATTATACTATAATGAAGAAGTGATTGGATACATTGAATGTGGCTATTTGTTTCAAACAAAGTCTATCATTATTGATTATTTGACATTAAAAAATGAATTTAATATCAACGGCATATTTTATCCTTTATTTTCATTGTTCCAACAATATTTTTCTGATAATCTAGTGGATTATGATTATATAATTACCGAGGTGAGTATTAGAACATTAGCAGAAAATGTTGATAAGGAAAGTTATTATGTCAGAAAGCTTTTGCAGGCAGAAGATTTTAGAATAATAGATATACCATATCCTCAGCCGCAATTAGGCTTAAATAATTTTGAAAGTAATTTTAATTTGCGATTAATGGTTAAATCTATTAATAGTATTGGTAGCCTTAAAAGTGATACGCTTAAAAACATTATTAAAGATATATATTATAACCATTACTTGAATTGGTATAAAAACTTTATTCATGGCGAAGAATTGAAAAGGTATGAGAAACATATAGATGAGCAGTTTAACAAAGTCCAAAATAGCATAAAAGGAGAAAGCACAATTTTATTACAAGAATCTTTAGCCGGAGTGTGTGAACATTATTGCTCCAGCGATTGTTTTTATAAAAGTTCTGAAATTAGTACAGCTGGATTTGCTAAGAACAAAACCAATGGGAGAAAAAAACTAATATGGATTATTGGCATTCCAATAGTCATTAGCGTTTCTGTATTACTAGCGTTTTTTATCCATTTTATATTACTGAAATTTAATATTTCATCAAATGAAATTGCTCCATTTTTTACAGCGATTTCAGCAACATTAACCGGATTATTGGGATTGATTTTTTCAAACAAAACAAAAAAATAATTATTCTTTATAACAAGTCATTATCCTATTGTGCGCCAGATATTTTTTTACAAATGTAGCAGCGATTTTATCAAGTTTTGCTATTTTTCCTGACTTGTTTTCATCATCAGCAAAGTGATTGTATAACGAGCTAAATACATGATAGTATCTATTGTCGACTAATTTAAATCCAATATTTTTTAGAATGGAATTTATATATTTATCTGAATAAAGCCATATTTTGTGATTGTCCTGATTGTTATATTGATAGACTTGCAAAGTAATTGATTTATTATAATCTTTTTGAAAAATCAATTCCCCGGTAGAACTGCGTTCATATTCTAAAATCAGATACGAATCATGTTTTAACACTCGATATATCTCAGATAATGCAGTTAATGCATCGCAATAGTTAATTACACTTCCTACGCAAATTGCTGTATCAAAAAAGTTGGTATTAAAAGGTAGATTTTCTATTGAAGCTACATAGCTGTTTGGAAGTTCTTTTATAAATTTATCGGATATATCAACATGAAAGAATTTACCGCTTATTCCATTGTATATGGAACCACCAGATCCTGCATTTAACACATTCCCATTTTGAAAAAACAATGCTGAGTTGCTATAGATAAAATCGATTATTGTTTGGTGTGTATAATCATACCAGCTGTTATTATCCGGCCATATTTTTTTGATTTCATCATATAGTTTACGGGTTTCTTTTTCATATTCTTTTATAATAACTCACCACTTTTATCCTTCATTTGAATGAGCGACAATTAATATGCATTGTAAGATAATAAAGAATTATCCTGTATTTCTATTGACATTTTAGTCTCATTTCGACAAAATGTCAATATTTTCTTTTCATGTTATCAAACAAATAAATATGTGAATTTTCATACGGATGAATATGGGAATCACGTCCGATTTTAAAAATACTGTTTGCCTTTTGACTTAATTAAAAAGTATGATATGGATAGAAAGGCCTGAGCTCCTGCTACCGGATTGCTCTGGCCTCAATTTCGCTTGTCCTGATTTCTGTCACATTCAACAAACAACCGCTCTTTATTTTGTGTGTTTTACCTGCGCTTACAATAAGCGCGCTACGATCTTTTTCAATGCAGCTTCTTAGAAACCCTTGTCCATCAACGCTTTCGCGCCGTCGTTTACAGTAACCGCGCTGCGATACGTCGAGCCGCCGCTCTTTGGTGAAATCACGGAGCATGGAAAGCTGGTTGGAAACGCTATCGGATTGCCCTTCCCTATCATCTTCTTTAGATAAACGGATATACAGTCCAACACGGATAGTCCATTGGTTTGTTTATTTCTAAATACATATTGTACCTCCACAAATAAGCGGTTGTTTGTTGGTGTCAGACATGAGGACACGCTTTTTTGTCAAAGTTGCCTTGCAGAAACAATAGGAAGGATTGCCGGATGATCTGTTCCAGTTCTTCACCGGAATCAGAAAAGATATATTGGATGTTGACCGTTTTTTTCTTTTGTGCTGCTCATTTCATCACGCCACCATTCTAAAAATCGGAATGGTAAAACGTATGTGGGAGCTCTTGTATGGTATGTATACAAAGATGATAAATGGGGAATTTAATTTATTATACTATAAAAATATATTGACTGTTATGAGGTATTATAGTAGTATATATCCAGATAATATAATGTAAATATAAAGTAAATTGTAATGTTTTGGATTAAGGCGTGATAAATGTGAGTACTTTAATTTGTTACTTTTTTCTTTTTCTTTTTTTCTTGGAACTATTTCATTTGTGTTGCAGCATTAGATGGATGAAAATAAATAGATGCGTTTCCTGTTCTCATGAATTATGTGAAAAAAAGGAGGAGGTACCTCTTTATTTAATTGTTCCAGTTCTAAACGAACAGCGAATCATTGAAGAAACATATATGCATTTTAGGGATATCGTGAATCAATTTGAAAAGGTATATGTCGTTTATGTAACTACGGAAAAAGAAGGACCGTGTTCCATAACAACATATGAGATGATAAAGCGGTTAATGGAGGCCGATGTCTGTAATAAAAAAATATATTTATTTCATTATCCCTATAAAAAAGGTGTAATGGCGCATCAACTGAATTACGCTATCGATCAATTGGAGAAAATAAACCCGTCCCTAAATTTTTGGATTGGAATTTATAATGCTGATTCCAGAATATCAGTGAGTACAATAGATTACATTATAAATAATATTAATCAGAAAGACTGCTTGCATAAATGCTTTCAGCAATATAGTTGGTATATTACAAAATCGAATAAATCCCATGATATTTTAAACAGCGCCGCACTATGGCAAACTCGTTGGACGCTCGTGTTTGAACTTGCGCGTGTCCGTTTTCAAGCAGCTTTAGATTCTGCAAAATTGCCTGATTCAATTTATTTTATTTTAGAAAAAATGAATTATGTGATTGGACACGGCTTATACATTAAGGTAATTGACCTGAAAACGTTGGGGGGATTTCCAGAAGATACAATCAATGAAGACGCATGCTTAGGGTATCTTCTCAATTGCAACAATATTAAGATTATTCCGATTCCATTTTTAGAAAAAGCAGAATCTCCAAATAGAGTATCAATTTATATTAAACAGCAAACTACTTGGTTTAATGGACCGTGGTATGCATTCCAGTATTGGAAATGCAAAATGAAAGCGCAAGGAAAAAACAATGTGCGGTATTTATTACTGGCTTTTAAATTATTTTTGCATGCGCTATATTGGTTGCTTGCGCCAATTCTCCTATTGTTTATATGTCCAATATGCATAACGAATCTGTATCAACTTGGTTTATGGATAGGGACCGTTTTGTTATATCTACCCATTATGCATTTTATTGTAGAGAAAAGCATCGTATATCTTGAGGATATTAAGGCAGGCAGTGTTCCCCACGCTTCTTTATGGTGCATACCCTTTTTCGCCATTCATTGCTTTGGCCCGATTAGGAATCTGTATTTTCAACTCAGAAAACAGAATTCAATTGATTATAAATATAAGACGGAGAGGTAAGCTTTGTATATAGGAGAGAATATATGAATTATTTATTAAAATATTCCAATGATGATTTTCTTGTACGAGAAGTTTGGATCGAACCTCGGTATGTGAAATACAGTAATGCACGGTTTACGATTCTACAGTTGAAAAAGTGTAATATAAATACCTTTGATGCTATTTCTGAATTTTCCAAATTAATTGGCGTACATCCTTCTCAAATTTCATATAGCGGATTAAAAGATGAAGACGGAATCACTACGCAGATTATTTCCGTCGAGCATCTCCTAAAAGAAGATTATTCTGTACAATTAAATTGTTATTCTGGTGCTTGGGTTAATTTAAAGGTGCTCGGCTATTCACGAGAGCCACTTTATATTGGACGACTATTAGGAAATACTTTTAAAGTGACTCTGCGCGGAATTGACAAAGGGCAATATGATCAATTTATGGCGTTCACAAAGGGCTCTACTAAAATTTCGATCATTAATTATTATGATAATCAGCGATTTGGGATACCAAAGAGTCTGCATAACACGCATATTATCGGTAAGTGTATATTAGAAGGTAACTGGCAAGAGGCACTGAAGGAATATTTAAAGTCTGGTAATTCAAAAGAAGAAAAGAATCTTTTGTTACAACGCTCTAAGGTAATGTCGTGTGAACAGGCGTTCAGACAGACGCTCGACTACCGCAAACTTTCTTTTTTGTTGAACTCTTACATGAGCTACCAATGGAATCAAAGGGTAAGTCGTCTATTTAAACAATCAGGCCTGCCGGTGCATAGTTTTGACAATGAGGTAATGCAGTTGACATTTATTAACGATTTGTGCGATACCATGAAAATTCAAAATTATGATGAATATATATTTTTTACCTGTAATGAAGATTCCTCTTTCGTCGAACATAGTAAAAAACGCCGTTTATTAATTGATAGCGATATCTTTTTGGATGTTACAGAGGATGACCTATTTGACAACCGGATAAAAGTCGACTTGAATTTTTATATGCCCTCTGGAAGCTACGCAACAATGCTTGTCAAGCAGCTGATGGATTACATTGCCCAGTAAGGCGGACTAGGAGGGAGTAGAATGTTTAAATTGTTGTATTATAGAACCCTGTATTCACAATCAGCCGCCTCTCTAACAATTGGATATCTGGCTGCATATATCAGACAGCTTGGGGCGACGGCAGAAATCAGTCTGCTGGAATTAGGGGGGATGAATAATGCTCAAAAAGTTTTGCGCAATACAAATCCCCTCGATATCATTATATATAAGGTCAATTATCAGGACTATAAAGAGGGGTGCGAGATTCTCCGAGCAGTGAAGCACTTTTGTCCAGATAGAAAGGTTTATTTATTAGGTTATTTTGCAGAAATGAATTGTGCAGCCTTAGGTAAAAAATATGATTTTATTGATGGGATTATTTTTCATGACGGTTGCTATTTTATCCAGAAATATCTTGAGAGCAACGGGGGCGAATTGTGCGGCGGAATGTTTAAAAAGGAGCCTCAGAATTCTTTTTTTTATAACGACCAAGTCAAGAATATCCCACTATCGGAGCTTCCATTTCCAGCACGTGATATCGAAAAACTTGAAAAACATAGTTACATAAATATTACTAAAAGTGTTGGCTGTTACGGCAAATGCTCTTTTTGCCATATCAATCTTATACATCGGAATTTTTCAACCAGATCAGTCCAAAGTGTTGTCGATGAGATGTGTTTTTGTCAAAAAGAGCTGGGCAAAAAAATGTTTATTTTCAATGACAGCGCTTTTTGGTTCAGTCATAAGGACGACAGTATGATTGATGAATTCGTTGATCTGTTGAAAAAGAAAAAGCTACGGATAAACTTCATGATTTATCTGAAATGTACACCTTTTATAGGGAAGAAACGTTTGCAGAAATTAAAGGAGGTGGGGTTATGTAGGGTGTTTATCGGGATTGAAAATATTTCTAATCGCTTCTTAGATGAATATCATAAAAAAGTTCTGGATTATTATGAAATTCTTATGGCGTTTCAAGAATTGAAGATCAGTTATCATATTGGGTTTATCCTTTTTCATCCGCATGTTACCATCCCTGAGCTTAGGGAAAACATAGAATTTTTATTTCGCCTAAAAAAACTATTTCGAATAGGAATTATTGTTGAAAAAATGAGGATGTTACCCAGGAATAATAAAGATACTTCTTTTTCTTCCAATAATGAGGTTGATAAGGCTTATGATTATAATTTTGATAATCAAGAAGTGAGTATGGCATTCGATTTATTATGTAGTTTTTATAAGTGTATTGACGTGCGTAATTTTGAAAATGTTTGTACAAGCACCTTATTTTTGATTAATTTATATCAGAATGAATATGGTGATGAGAATGCAGCAGTTTTTAATCTATTTATTAATGAGGTAAATGAGTTTAATCAGTACGCCTATCAGTTTTATTGCCGATTGTTCAATTTGGTGGAAGAGAAAGCATCCTATAGTCAGATATGGAGTGTTATTGAGAAGAATCAGCCTGATTTTATCCGTTACTACTATAATTTTGAAAGTTTACGAGGTTTGGTTTACGATTATATTGGGCATATAGATGAAGATCTATGTAAGATGGTCTTCCATGGTCAAAGGAGACTTAACATCGATGAATAAAACGATTATTGCAATTGATGGGAATATTAATACCGGGAAAACATCGTTATTTGAAAAGTTTATGTTGGCGTATCCGTCGGCTTCTTTTTCGAAAGAATATCAACCGGTTGTTATTCAGGATGACCTAGAACGTCAGCTTGGCTACTTGGCTCAGGATATTGCCCGAACGCAGGGAGAAGGGATGATTTTTTTAGATCGGTCGATATTATCCTTATTTGCCTATATTTTTTGGTGCGCCGAAAAAGGACGTGATATAAGAAGGAAGTTTTATCAATACTTTATTTGTGGGTTAGAGAGAAAGCTATATGCTTTACCAGACATCGTCATTTATTGTATGCAGGATTATGAAGTAATTCGCAGGGCTTTTGAAACGAATAGGGAGAGGAAACAGACTAGCGAATTTTTGGCAGAAAGAGAGTATTGCCAATCACAAGAGAGGTTTTATAAGAAGTTATTAGAAAAATTAAACCATGGAATATATATTTATGATTACAAAAATCATAATGAAAAACCTTTTGAAATTGATGATACTATACCCGCATACGAATTATTGGAGGCAATTCAATATGCAATTGGGTTGGAGGATTCCCCAAATGTTATTAGTTTGAATGGGACAAGCGCGATCGGGAAATCCACGATTTGCCAATTGTTTGAGACAAGAGGTTTTCATCAAATTGATGAGGTGTTTTGTGTGGATGAGACGAATAATCCAATATCATTTTTTGATCATCAAATAGATTATTACCTAGCATCTTCCGCACGTTACAAAAAAAATTTTTATGAAAAAGTTGTTATAGATAATGGATTCATAGAGACGATATCCTATACATTTTATTTAGCGTCTACCAAAGGATATGGGATTGAGTTTTTAAAAAAATATTTTTATAAAATTTTATCCTTGGAGAATGAATATACCTTGGGCCAGACCTTCTATTTAATGGTCTCAAACGATGTGTTGATAGAGCGGAAAAAAAACGATTCTCAAAAAAATCGAAAGTTTTTTATAAAAAATATTTCTTTTCGAGATGCTGAGCTTGAACTTATCAAAATTTTGAGACGGGAATTTGGCCCAACCGCGTTTACAGTGATTGATGCTTCTGAAAATTCGGAAAGAATATTTCAGGCCTGTAGGGCAGCGATCAGTTACTCAGACATTGATCTAAAGGAGCTATTACTTTTTTTGTCTTATTACCAAACAAGAATTTTAGAAATATTCCGATATTATGCAGACAAACAAGTGCCTAAAGCGCGATCATACTTTATGAAGAAGGAGCTGTGAGAAAATGGTCGGAGAGAAATCGAATGGACTAATTGCACATGCGATAGTAATGGACGAAGAGGATAGACTATTGATCATAAGAAGGACAATGATTAAAAGAGGAAAAAATAATTTTTTAGGAGGGAAGTGGGACATTCCGGGCGGTACGGTTGAACCGCAAGAAATGCCTAGGGATGCAGCGATTCGGGAGACAATGGAGGAGGTCGGGTTAGAAGTTCAGTTGCGTGAAATTGTATATGAAACTTCAAATTATGACCAGAGAAAAAATATGGTTTTTACTACACTGTTTTATACCTGTAATTTGGTTGGTAAAAAGAAGGTAACCCTTGATCGGGAAGAACACGACAAGTATCAGTGGGTCACATTAGAGGAACTGTGTGCCATAGAGGAAACAGAATTGGTTCCCTATATGAAAAGCCTTGCAAATATTATGAAAAAGTATTTGAAAATTCAGCAATACTTTGATTTAACGTTGGAGTGAGAGGCGTTTTAGTGTTAATGAAAAAAATGAAGATCGTATTTTGGGGAGATAGTTTTATCAATCGAACAGGTGTTAAGGATGCGCAAAAACCAGAAAAATTGTTTTCCACACACTATGTTGGAAATTTTTGTGAAAACGTTATGCAATCCCTTTTTATTGCATACCCAGAAATTGATTTTTCTTTTTTGAATATGGGAGTCAGTGGAGAAACGACAGAAAAGCTATTGAATAATTTACGTCAGCAAACAGAATTGGTGAAGTCAGAAATTACAGTGCTTCTGATTGGACATAACGATTTAAAACACGGTGATCTTGTTAATTTCAAACGCAATTACATCAGAATATTGGATCAATTAGGCGAATGGGAGACTTTTATTATTGGAATTTCAATTTTGCCAATTGAAAATGGAGGCTTGCTTAATGATTTGATAGTGGAATGCAATGATTGGATGGCGGCAGAGCTATATCATAGGCAGGCAGTTTATTTGGATATCTGTTCTCACTTCAGAAAAATTTTGTCCTTGAATCAAATGGGCGGCAAAATCATTAAGTTGTTTGAGGAGACACATCATTTGTCTAAGTTGTCAAATGCATATATTGGCGAAAAGGTGAAGGATGAAATTACAAGTTGGATGGTGCGGTCATCGGTGGTAGAGTCTACATAGCGAGAATCAAATAATCTGGAAGAAGAGGAGATAAATGGAAGAAGCGTATCTTGAATACAATCATATGGTTATTCGATATCAAGGCAACTTAAATTTGATAAAGGATTTGGACGGCTGCGACGTACTAGGCAAATCCAATCTGTTTCTTCTTGAGCGGTGGAGTGGGAACTACGACTATACGCTGCTGTTTTTGCCGCAGGATAAGCTTTCTTTGGATTTTCAGGACGAAGTAATTACGCTTTACGGAGATTTGGAATATTTGAAACGGACAACGATGATACAAGTTATTGTTTTTTTACTCTATCAGCGAAAAAACTGTTTGAATGGAATTATAAGCTTTCATGCTGCCGCGGTTCTTTATCGGGACACGTTGATCTTATTTATGGGACCTAAAGGCTCTGGAAAAACGAGCCTTTCCTATTATTTTTCACAAAAATATGAGGATATTAGGCTGATTGCAAATGACTATTTAGAAATAGAATTAGATTTTAATAGAGGAGCCTTTACGGTTGTTGCATCGGATTCCGATAAGACAATTACATTCAGATCGCATGTTCTATATCATTTAGATCATGCATTATATCAAAAAAATACTGGTACTGATGAATTTATATTTGATAAACCAATTAAAGTGGCGGGAGAGTTTGCCGATATTAAAAATGAAAGTATCCAATGCCAAAAACTCGTTTTTTTGCATGTTGGCCTTGGCAAAACGAAAGAATTAGACGTTTCTTTTAAAAGTGAGGCTGCACTTAATCTGGAACTTTATAAAGAATTGGTGCACTATTTAAGAGGGTCCAGCGTTGTAGCAATTGAAAATAGAATTAAGATTGTGCCCTGCTACTTTAATAACCAGTATTTTTACCATGAAGGTATGAATCAAATCATCAATAATATCCTATACAATTTAACAAGCAGTCCTTTAGTAGATATTGCATGGCTACGAGGAGACTTAAAGACGATCGTTGCGTATATTCAGAAGAAATATTTGTCCAGTTCATAAAGAACATAAAAGTGGAAAGGCATCCGCTATAAAAATGGAGGAAGAGATGGATTTTCCAAAAGTAATCGAGTTTCAGACGCACAATCTATGCAATGCAAATTGTATCATCTGTCCTTATAGAGAGATTCACGATATAAAAGGCTTTATGCATGCCGATCTTTTTGAACGAATTCTTACGGAGGTCGGAGATCGCAAAATTTTATTGATACCTTATCTGAATAATGAGCCCTTTCTTGACCCCTCCTATTGTGAAAAGTTGAAAATGATTCAAGAAAGATGTAGTAACTGCAAAATTGAGGTGTCGACAAACTTATCGCATCTTGATGAAAAAACGATTCATCAATTAGAAAACATTAAAATTGATGAGCTTCGTATTAGTATTTTTGGATATTTTAAAAGTACTTACTATAAAATGATGCCGGGCCTGGATTATGATACTGTACAGTCTAACTTGCAGCTGCTTTTGAAATCCAAACTGATGAAACAGATCGAAACGATTGGTATTACAATGATTGAGCATAATTATGTAGATGAGAAAGAATTTTTCATGATGCAGAAGTTATGCACTGAAAATCATATTAAATTCAATCGGTGGGGCTATTTGGATCGGGCCGGAAACAATTCATATTGGAAAAATAATGTTTGTCGCAACCGTATTTTCGGCTGCGAACAAAATCGACCTTTAGAGAGACTTCATGTTCTATACGATGGGTCAGTGATATTATGTTGTCAGGATTGGAGAAAGGAGGTTGTGATAGGCAGCCTGAATGACAGCACGATTACAGAGATTTGGAATAGTGATCGATATAATTGGGTACGATCGGAAATTTACAGAGGTTCTAGTTGTAATATTGACTTATGTAAACGATGCAAACTTTCGGTGTGATAAACTCGATTCACAGTAAGTCGGAGGAAAGGAAAAATGAATGATATATTTGTAGGATGGCAAAATACGTATGTTAGCATAAGCTGCAATATTCCTTTTAACCTTGATCAATATATTAAGCCCTATTACCAGCTGTATCGGCAGCCTCTCGGTATCGTAACTAAATTTTTAAAGATTGTTGTCGCTCATGAAGAGCACATTGAGTGGTCAGAAAAAAATTCTACCTTGACGTTTTACATAACTATGTTGAATGAGAAGGCGTATTCAGCAATATTAGTTTTACTAAATTTGTTAATTAAGCATGATTTACAGGAAAAGCAGATTTATATTCTACATGCTTCCAGCGTAATATCTAATGGGTGCCTCATTCTCCTGTTCGGTAGTAGTGGAAGTGGAAAGACGATAGCAGCCCTTAATCTAGCGCTGAACCATCATTGTAAATTCGTATCTAATGGTTCTACGGCGATTTTATATGAACGAGGAAATCTTGCTAGGGCTATTGGTACGTATAAAACTGGAATAAAAATCAGAAAAAGTACATTGGATCAATTTAATCACACAATGAGCACTGCTTTATTTCCATACCAAAGTCAAAAGAATGCATTTGATCAGAAGCGTGTTTTCATGCCTGAGGAGCTTGGAATCATACCAGCAGACGAATGGGAGCTTTCCAAGGTCTCAAAAATCAAATTTTATATCATCCAATTGAGTAATGACCAAATTGGGCCGGATGTCATGCATCGTGTGGATTACGATTATAAAGTATCCATGCAGCTTTACGAGGACTTATCGAGGGAAATTAATGGATCGGAGGTTTATATCGATCTGGGGAATGGCAGCCTTTTTGTACCGTCGCTCGACAATTCCAATTTATGTGAAAGCCGGATACGATTTGTAAATGAATTTATGGAGCAACACTATAGAGGTATTTTTATGGGAAAGTTACATGCAGTATGTAACGGCCTTCTTCACGAAACGGTGGATAGTGAATGCGTATGAAGAGTCCGGAAATATATGTAACGATTGGACCTTGGTGCACTGATCAACTTCCTGATACCATTGAATCACTTCTAGAAAAAGGGATTCACTGTTTTCGTTTTAATATGGCCAAGTATGGAAAAGGAGATCAAATAGAAGAGCGATGCAGACAGATCTCCACAATAAAAGCTTCCTTCGACGGGCAAATCAGGATTATGGTAGATGTACCGTTCCCTGGTGAAAAGGTAAGGATTTTTATGGAGCACTCTCCAATATTGCTTTCTCAGAGAGAGCGCTTATTCATCCAATCGGGGAGAGGGTCTCCTAAAATAAATGGTAAGTTGCTTTATACAAATTGCCCAAATATTGGGGAATATGTGCGCTTAGGAGAGCGTTTTGTGTATGGGGATTGTAAAAATACATTTGTTGTAACAAAAATATTGGGCATAGATCTAATTGAAGTTACATCACTACTGTCAGGGCAAATATCATCAGGGAAATCCATTTCTTTTGGAAAAGTATTGTACTCAGATGAGATCAATAATAACTGGCTTCGGTGTATTAACGATATGGAACCGGATTTACTCGCACTGTCCTTTGTCAATAATGTTGAGACCGTTAGAAGGTATCAAAAACGATTTCACAGCGCAATTATTAGTAAAATTGAGAATGAGAATGGTGTTCGTAATATCAATGAAATCAGTTCGGCTTCAGATATCATGATTGCACGCGGAGATTTAATGTTAAATATGGATATATGTGATTTTCATCTACTACAGAACAAGATAGCTGAAGCTGCACATAATCACCACAAACGACTGTTTGTTGCTACCGGAATTCTCTCTTCTTTAGCGGAGCGTAATATGCCAACTCAAGCGGAAATAAATGATCTGGCGTTTCTAATGAAACTGGATTTAGATGGAATCGTCTTAAACTATGGGGTGGTTGGCGGTTATTTGGAGAATGCATTACATATTATAAATCATCTCAAATATTAATTTTAAAATAGAGGCAGAAACTTAATTTTCAAAAAACGTCAAAATAAATAGTTGCATTTTTTAATTGAAATCTGTGTTTGAGGATGTTGATGAAAAATGGATGGCACGATGTGTACTCGAAAAGATTTTGGGGTGCTTAGGAATAATAAAGTGAGTTACTTTGACTACGCTGCAACTACATTTATGCCAGACCGGGTAATAAATGCATGGAATAATTATCAGAGTAACATTGGTATCTTATTTGGCAAAGGGAATAACGTGCTTTCTATTCGGGCATATGAACAATTTTATAATGCAGAGGCTACAATCAAAAAGCATTTTAAGATGGGGGACGATTATGAATTTATATATGGAAAAAATACGACAGAACTGATTAACATGTTGGCCTTAAGCTATCCGGATACGTTGCATTCGCTTGACTGTATTCTTGCAGGTCCTTATGAACACCATAGCAATCTACTCCCTTGGAAATACTTAGCAAAACGAAATAACGCCATATTTTTAGAGATGCCTTTAACGAAGGAGGGACAAATCGATTACAGTTACCTACAAGAAATGAAAGATATCGTATCATGCGTCGTACTGTCGAGCGTTGCAAACAGCAACGGATTTATGCCTGATCTGCAAAAAGTTTGTGAAATTTTTGATAACGCATATATCTTTATTGATGAATCTCAAAATGTAGCGCATGCGCCAATTTATACGAATGATCGTATTACTGGATACATTTTGTCTTCACATAAAATGTATGGCCCTAAAAATATTGCAGGGGCATTGGTTAAAAAATCATATCTCGAGAAGGTAACACCGGTGCTTCTTGGAGGGGGCATGGTGGATACAGTTTCGTTTGAGGATACTTGGGGAGAAACTAAGAAAAAGTTTGAAGCAGGAACTTTTGATGTAGGGCTCCTTGTGGCTTGGAGCGAGGCATGTTCTTTTATCAATCAAATTGGATATGATAACATCCGATTAGCAGAAGAATCGTGGTATGAAGCAATAAAACAAAGTCTGCTTGAGAACGAACGGCTGCGTATGTTAAATATTGAAGGTGGCTCTAAAAGCATTCTAACTTTTGTAAGCGACCAGTATCACGCGCACGATTTAGAGTATATCTTATCAGAACAGAATATTATTATTCGTTCTGGAAATCTCTGCGCGCAGCCTTCTATTAGAAAAATGAACGAGTATGCGGTTAACAGAATATCCTTTGGTTTAGGTATCGAAGAATACGATATCGAAAAATTGGCATCAGCAATTAGGAGGTTATAGGATGTATTCCGATAAAATAAATTATTATCTGAATTTGGATATTGATTTTTTAGTGTTACCGGATGACGTTATGCTGAAGGAAGGGGTATCCTGTGGCGACTCCATTATTATTTTGGGGGAAAATAATAAAAATCGCATAGATTTTAAAGTTTTGTCAAAAGGCTGCGAATTATGCACTGCCGTATCTAATTATCTGACAAGTATATATAGCGGTATGCCCGGTGAGGACATTAAACATGAGTGCACCAAGTTGATGCAAAAGATTGCATTAGATCATAACTATCTTTTCCAACTTTTTGAATTGAAAAATCATCCTAACAGATTTCAGTGTTTATATGCGCCGATCGAGTTGCTTAATAATTTTGTTGACCGTATGCTTCATAATCCAGTCAAAAGATATGAACTACAGGATACGATATCCCATCTGGACTGTGATGCCTGTGTTTCATCATGTAATATTAACTGGAGTGGAAAATGGGAAAAATCTCCTGATAGAGTCCCCGGAAATGAGTATTCTACAGAATTTCGCGAAAAATGGGGGCGCATGGCTAAAATATGTCTATCACCCGAGGAGGTTGCTCTACTGCAAAAAAACGTTTCCAATGTGTCAAAATTTGAATTCGATTATTTCCATAGCACGAGAATTGATCTTATGTTGTTTGCAAATATAAAGAAGTATGGGATCGATGTGTCCGATAATCCATTGTGGCAGGAAGTGATTTATAAGGTTCACCGTAAGCATATCGTATTGCCGGAGGTTGAACGCGCACAGGAGTTTATTGAAAACAACCATTTGCCTATTTACAGTATTAAAGGCGCACAGTCTAATCGTTTATATTCAGAGGGAGAGGGTATCCGGGTCCATAAAGACTATGATTATATTGCTTTATCCTCTGAAAGTGCTTTTCAACTTGCTTCTTTTCTGTTTAGCAAAGGATTTGTGATTGCGAGTGGCGTTTTTTCCATCAAAAAAGTTGTTATTAACGGCAACATAAGATTTTCTGGACATTTTCACCTCCGTAAAGTGCTCCATAATCAATTTGAAGTGGTTATAGACATCAATTATCCAGGTTTTCCATTGGGAAGAATTGACTTATATAATCCTTTGCTCAAAGGCAATTGCCTATCTGATGAAGAGCAGTTTATGATTACGCTTTGTCATGCTTTTAAGCACAGAGATGTTCCAATGAAGGATTTAAATGATTTGTACTTGATGATGCAAAAAAGAGAACTGGATTATGAATATATCTTACAAAGAATTCAGTTATACGGATTAGAATTTTATGCCTCAATGCTTTTCGGATTTATTTTTGATCATTATGATTTTGATGAGACTACCGTTGCCATGATTACCAGGCGATTGCGAATCGATAAGGAGATTTACCGGAGTTTTCCACATTGGCCTTTTGATCCGGGGGAAGAGTTGAAAGTCAAGCAGCGGGATCTTGATAAAAGGTCAAAGGAAAAAATTGATTATATGAGGATTTATCTTTCACCTCTTATTGTTTATAAAGAAAATTCACCTATTTATGAAAGTGCTTTACATGATCTGGGGGATGCGGGCTATACGGTGGACTGCCTTGGGGAATATGTATGGGAGGCAACAAGAGATAACATCGGCTTTATACTGACCAGTATGGGGATTTTTATTGATACCTATGCTGATGTTGTAAGTGTTGGGAGGGAAAAAATTAAGTGCTATCTCCGGGAACTGCTCTCTATACTGGGCGTAAAAACATTTTATGATGTTATGGTAGATTTACATCCGTTAACAAAATGGTTCTAATGCAGGATTGAAATTGGCCGGTTTAGTGAGACAAAATCAGGTTGTGTAACGTCTATACAAATTCGCGAGGTGTCCTGATGTCTGATATAATATTGCCTTACGACCCAGATCCCTTTATCAAAACATACCCGTATCTTTCTTTTTATTTAGGAATACTTTCCGGAAACCAAATTGAAATTCAGAATTTGCTGATCAATGAGTTTATGCATATTTTTTTCTTTCGCGGAAGGCTTGATTTTACTGCGAGCGGTTATTTTGAAAGAAGGCGTTTTTGCTATCAATACATAAGAAAGAAAGATAGAACAGTAGATACCTTCAAAGCGGCAATCCGAGAAGGACAGTATGTGATAGCTGTATTGAACGAACATTACATTCAAAATTCTACGATATACCGTCCTTATGATTTTTATCATGATTGGCTTCTGTTCGGGTATTCAGATACTAAAGCCTGTTTTAAATGTGCTGGGTATTCTGGAATAGAGCACTCTTTTCGTACCTATGGAGTTGAGGAAATCCGATATGAAGATATTCAGCGCTCGCTTGCCAATATTGGACGAAGTTATTTTACAGGCACAAGAAAAGATACACATTTATCGTGGATTCATTCAAATTATACGGAGATTAGCCCAAACGACACAATGATTAAGAGGGAACTTTTCAGGTATATGCATCCGGGAAGAATAAAAATTTATCATAGGCCTGTCATTCATATTGATATGGATGCCATAAGGTGCCTGATCAGACATTTAAAACAATTTGAATCTCAGTGGCTTCAAAATCCTAAATTAAGGTTGTCTATTAAAAGCTTTCGGATATTCTATGAGCATAAAAAAGTGCTTCAAACTGCAGTATTACAAATTACGGATCATAAGAATATTCTGCAGGAATACAATTCTATCGTGGAGCGCTCCTTATCCCTGTTTATTCTGGCGGCTAAGTTTAATATGCATCCGAGTGCAAACAGTATTCACGATATTATTTATCTTTTAGAAAAGATAACCGCACAAGAAATGCAGTTGTTTCAGACTTTGTTGGCCTAATAGAATGAATCAACGAAAAGAGGGATGCTGAATGTTTGAAAATGAAAAAAAATTTCTTCTTCTGGTTGCTATGCCAGTAGTAGATGAATCTCAAAAGCAAGAAATTGTACGCTTGTTTCAGGAGAATATCAATTTCGACTATGTATACCGACAATTGATTCTAAATAAAATATCGAATCTAGCATTTCAAAATTTGCGTGAAACTAGAATCCTTGGGCGTATTCCAAAGCTTTATAGAAGAAATATGGAGGATGTTTTTACTGCCAGTTCACTAAGATATGAAAAATACATATCTATCGCTAAACAGGCTGCGCAATTATTTGAACAGAATCGTTTGACGTATGCTTTTCTGAAAGGGATTAATCTACAGAATAAAATATATAGGCATTGTTCCATGTTTGTTAGAGATTTTTCCGATTTAGATATTTTGATTGATCCTACAGATGAGGCATTATTTATTAGCGTCATGGGAAAAATGGGATTTCGCGAAGGTAAATACGATATGTACAGCGAAGCGTTCTCCCCGTCCACAAGAAGCGATGTATTGAAAGGAAAAATGTTTTATCATCAGATCCCACCGTTCTGTAAAAAAATATCTCCGTACTACTCATATGCGAATGCTGTATTTCTTGATGTCAATTTTTCTCCTTTTTTCGGTGGACAGATTAAGGATCCAATTGAAATATCCGAGTTTATGAAAAACGTTTGTCGTACGCCTTACTACAATGAGAATTTTACTTATCTGAGTTTAAGGGATGAATACGATTTATTGCAGAATTGTTTTCACTTTTATAAAGATATGCTATATGCACCCCGTAAGACAATGAGGGATATTTATAAAATCATCAGTTTTTTGGATATTAGAGAATTTATACGTAATCATAGGGCTACTCTTAATTGGGATAAATTTAGCCAGCTAGTCTCCAGTAACGGCCTTAACGAAAGTGTTTATATCGTACTATATCTTACGGAACAGTTATTTCATGATTTACAGGTGGATACCCTTATTCAGGAGTTCAAACCTGCCTCGCCTTCGGCCTCTGTAAAAGAGCTTCTTTGTGCAGATATCGACGATCTGGTTTTTAATAAATAGTCAAGAAGTGGTGATTTTTGTGAAAAAAATTTTATTAGCACACCCGATTCAATTTATAGCCACAGTTATTTTTAAAATCATTTCATCTGCATTATGGGTAGGCTTTGCTGTTTTAATGCAGTATATTGTAAATGCCGCTATTAGCGCGACCTCTGTTGATAGCTTTAGCAGGCTCATTATGCAGGCTTCCGTATTTTGCTTGGTAATTTTTGCCTCTTATTTTTTGAATCAGCTTTTTTCTCAACTTTATATTAACCGATGCCTGAAAGAATTGCGTGAATCTTACACGAACCATCTGCTCGATTTCAATTACGAACGATTTTCCAAAAAGGGATCAGCTAGCTATATATCCGCAATGACAAACGACATCACAATTATTCAGGAAAAATATTTCTCCAGTATTTTTTTATCAGTAGAGGATATCACAAGTATTATCACGACCTTGATCGTTATGTTTTATCTAGATAAAACCCTTGGCCTTATATTGATTGGAATGACGTGCCTGCTTGCCATTTTACCGGCAACATTAAAAAGAACGTTGGATACTGCAACAAAAAATTATTCGAACAAGCTTAACTTGTATACGGCAAATTTAAAAGATGCCTTTATGGGGTTTGAAATTATCAAGGCGTTTACTGCCGAAAAAAAATATAAAGAAGGGCTTTCCGAATCTGCTGCTGAAGTACGCACCGCCCAAAACAAATTGGGAATCATTTCAAATGTGTTGGGGATGTTTTCGTTTTGTCTGTCGCAGGGGCTGTCGCTAATTTTAATGATTATTGCCGCTTGGATGGTTATTAATAAGCAATTGGATGTCGGCGCTATTGTTGCAGTTCTCAATCTATCCCTTCGGTTTTTTAAGCAGGTACAGAATGTGGCTTCGCATATTATGCTTCCCTTTACGGTATCTAAAATAAATAAAGAGATTATGAGCATAATTCATGGGGGAGATGAGAATAGGCATGCTGTGGAAGAGCTCTCCTGGCAGGGTAATCAGTTTGACATTGAACTAAGACATGTATCCTTCGGCTACCGCCATGATAAACCTGTATTAAAAGATATTAATATCAGAATCTCACCCGGTGAAAAATGGTTGGTATTAGGTGAAAGCGGAAGCGGAAAATCGACGCTGCTTAAACTGATTGCCAAGATGTATGAATCATACGAAGGTGAGATATCGATTGGTGGACATAACTATAAAAGGATTGACGGGAGAGACCTTGCAAAGAATGTTACGCTCGTCAGTCAACGATGTTATTTATTTAATAGCTCATTAAAAGATAATATTAATATTCTTGGAGATCCCAGCGAAAAACAACTGCAGCGAGCAATTGAATTGGCGCAGCTTAAGGAATTGGTTGATCGATTGCCGGATCAACTGGACAGCGTTGTGGATGAGGAAGTGAACCAACTATCCGGCGGAGAGAAGATGCGGGTAAATTTGGCACGGGCGTTGTATATAAATCCTCAGGTTTTGCTGTTGGATGAAGTTACCTCTGCTTTAGACAGATGCAACTCTCAAAAAATTGAAAATATGATTTTAAATATGGCTCATACGTCTGTTATCAATGTGTGCCACAAATTCGATCCTCACAATTTGGAGAAATATGACAATATCTTGATTATCGAAAACGGAAGTATCGTTCAGATAGGCGCTTACCACGATCTAAAAAATTCAAAAATTTTAAATAAGTATAGAGAGGAGGAAGCGGTATACGCTTAAACCAAGTAAGTTTTATTGGCTGGATGTGAGCTTTTCTACCTTTGCGTTTGTAGAATAGGAGGCAATATAGAATGTATGTGGCCGTGCTTGAACATGCAGCAAAAATCGAAAGGACTTTGAAAGTTGATGGATGCGCCGCTTTCATTTGTGAGAATTTAGATGTGTGGTTTGCGCAATATTGTTTAAAAAACCGGAAGGTAATGGTAATCTATGCTTCTAGTTTAGCGCTGTTATCGCATTGTTATCCCTATGGAGAAATGGCATACCGGTATCTTCCCCAAATGATAAAGAACCATCTGCTTTCAATATATCCCATGTTGAATATGAGCGATATGATAATTACAAACACTTGTATAAGTTCAATTGATGCAATCCAAAATGCTTTGTTATGCTTAATGGAAAACCTGTATGACTATGTGATTGTGATCGGCTATGATTTTAATAGCGATTTCATTAGCGACGGTCTGGATGCTATGCAATTATTATCACCTGAGGAAACGCTTATTCCATTTGCAAATTCCAAAGGGATTGTCCTTTCCTCTGGAGTTGGAATGCTGCTCTTGAGCGGACGAGAACGGTCGAAATATACCATAAGAGATTGTAGTGTGGTAAATGATTCTGTAGGAATCGCTTCTATTGAAAAAAATCAGAGGGGTCTGCGCCGGGCGATTGATGATGTTTTGTTAAACTCTAAAATCGAGAAAAAAGGGATTGATCTGGTGATGTGCAGCTGCAACGGAACTCAAGAGGTCAATCATGCCTATATTTCTGCCGCAAACGCCATGGGTTTCTCAGAGGAGGCTGTGTGCTCAATCAAGAAACAGCATGTGCTGGGGGCAACCGGAGTCATAGAATTACATCTTTGTCTGCTAGGTATTGAAGAGGGAAATCTGGCTGAAACATTGTCTTTTTATCATCACTTTGTCCCCCCAAAGAGAAGTTTTTTTCCCCCATTCAATATCCTCTTTTTGGGAATTGGGTTCTCTGGTATAAATGGAGCAATGATTGTAATGATCGATGTATGAGGTATGGGCAGCTATGAGGTATGATCTTATCGCACATCGGTGCGATCTATACGATACGGAAGATCTGGATCAGCGCATAAGAGCTCAGTTGTACATGGAGCAACCTTCCTATTATGCAAGGTATTGTGAAAAGTATCGCAGTGCGGATCCAGCCAATCTTGCGTTATTAAAATGTTTCTTGGATTTAAGCGTAAATGCAGAATTGTTCCATCAGCATAAAACTGGAATTATCATAGGAACCAATGATGGGATAACTGTCAAGCAAAAACAATTCACTCGGTTGGCTTTGGAAGGGAATTCAAATCCCTTTGTTTTTCGGCTAACGGCAAGCAATCTGCTTTCTTCTTTGTTATCTATTTATTTAGATACGGAAGAATACTCTACTACCTTGATTTTTGCACGAAGGGAGTTCAAAAAATATGTAGATCTATCTTTACGGTATATTAAAGTAAAAGAATATGATTTTATGATTTGCGGTTATATAGAATCGATGCAGGCAGAGAAATCGTATTTCAGCGAACTTTTGATTGTAGGAAGAGCTGGACTTTACAAAGGCCCAATCGTAAAAAAGAATCTTACTTTGGATCGGTTGGCATAACATTTATTCATCGAGTGCAATCTGCCGGTGAGGGAGAAAGCCCATTGGAGGTCATGAATCCCGATACCTTTCTTAATAGTATGGTGAAAAACAATTGACTCAATCACGATGAAAGGATGATACATAAATGAATGATATTCGTGCGGAAATCAAAAGGATGCTTCTGGAGCTACTGAATAAAGAGGATTTGGATGAAAAGCAGGAGTTGTTGTCAGTTGGTCTGGATTCTCTCAATGTGATTAAACTGATCGTTATGTTGGAAGAAACGTTTTCAATTCGTTTTGAGGATGAGGACCTGCAACTTAAATATTTTCATTCGATTGATACTTTATCCAATTTCGTCACATCAAAACTTCAATAGTAAAGACGTGGTATAGGTATATGAATATTTTAGCTCCTGTTAACACGATAGAATCAGCTGCTTCAATGATTGAGAGTGGAGCGGATGAATTATATTTAGGTGCAGATGATGGAATTTTTCAATGCTATTCTTTTACAGGGCGTGGGAAATGGTCCTATCATCAATTAAAAGTGCTTCCATCCTTTAACGAATTAAAAAACATTGTTGCGTTCGCTCATGATCGCGGTGTCAAAATCAATTTTTTAGGAAACACTCCCTTTTTCTCAGAGTATGAAGGAAATGATTTAGAGCGTTCTTTTTTTCATTATTTAGAGAGAGGGATGGAATGCGGCGTGGATTCGATCGTTATTGGAGATATTGGTCTATTGTACGCTTATCATGAAAAAGGATATCGAACTCCAGTTCATGCCAGCCTTTACTTTAGAACAGTCAATACAAACCAGCTGCTCTTTCTGAAATCCTTTGGAGTCAAAAGGACGACTCTGTCTTATCAAGTGTCCTATCAGGAGATCGCCGCTGCGGTACAATCCAATATCATGGAGATAGAAGTTCCGGGATATCTGGGCTGTTCGTTCTTTAACGGCGCTTGTAACTTTCTGCATGAGCTAGGAGAAGGCATTGCGGACGATTTTGATCAGGGCATCGCTTGTAAGTCTTATTACAAGATAAAATCCGGAGAGTTTGTCCGAGAGGGAACGCTTTTCGATTCAGAAATGGGCTGTTCGCTATGTGTTTTAAAAGATTTAGACCGTATGGGTGTGAAGGCTATTAAAATAGTTGGACGGGACAGGGATTATAAACGAAGTGCTAAGGTGGTCGAACTTTTTCAATCCGTTTTGAAATCCAAATCTGATGACGTCGGCCTGTTGATTCCAGAGTATTGGCAAAGAATTTGGTGTCAAAAAGGGAGATGCAAATATTTAAATAGTCCATATTTAAAATATTTTATTTAGGGGTAGTTTGTATATGACAAGAGAATATTTCATGCTGCACATGGATCAGGACGCTCTTGTAAACACCCGTCTAGATCATATTGTTTTAGGAAACGAAGGATGTGCCTTGCAGGCAATTAGTCCTGAAGTGGTTGAGAATATTTCTTTTGCCAGCCAGTTGGGGATCAAAATAAGATATTTGACTCCTATCGTACCCAATCAGTATATGCAACGTTTTTATCAGGTAATCAATACGTTGCCGCAAGGTAGTAAGGTGACCTTTAATGATTGGGGATTGTTATATAAATGCTGGCCGCTTATTGAGAAGCAACAGATTATTCCGGTGTTGGGTAGGATTATTACAAGATCTATTACAGATTGTCCGTGGCATACAAAGATCCTGGAAGCAGAACAAAGATCGAAAGAAATGGCTTTGAGCAGCTTTATTCACAAATCAAAGTTAGGGATTTTAGAGAAATACAAAATTAAGGAAATTGAAGTCAATGCAATTGATCCAAATGCACTCACTTTTTATCATGATCATCATATCAACGTTACTTGTTATGAAAATAGCAGGATTTTATCGGTAGCGCGAGTTTGCTTCCACGCAAAATTTTACGATTTTAGTCCTGAATCTGTATGCAATTGTCAATCTTGTTCCAGTGAATGCTATCATATAGAGCTATTACAAAAGTGTTCCAGAACAACAAAAATGTTTTGTGATGCAACCGATCGGGACAAAGCATACTATGACAATCTTTTTGTTTGGGGAAATATTGTGTTTAAAAAAGTTGGAGCGATCAAGAAAGTCAATTATGACTATATTATTATTGATGGAGAATGAGTAAAATTATGAAATTCAGTATTATAATTTGTACCTACAATAAACTGCAACATTTAAGGCTTACTTTACAAAGTTATCATACTGCATTTCAAACTTTTCCCTATTTTGAAGTTATTGTTTGCAATGATGGTGGCGAAGATTTGGAAGCTGACTATCTGAAAAATTATTATTCTTTTGACTTGAAATATATTAAAATAATGCATTCAGGTCGGCCCAAGGCGAGAAATACAGGCCTAGAAGCGGCCGAGGGCGATATCGTATTATTCAATGATGACGATATTTTAATCAATCCAGAATGCTTAAAATATCATATGGATTGTCATCTGACGAATCGTGATTGTATTGTATTAGGTGCAAATCATATGCTGGATCTGCAAAAAGAACTCTTTAATCAAAGAGAACCAGTATCAATTATAACAAAAGATAGATTAATGAATACTAGTGTAGATGCATACGATCAATGTACAAAGAATATCGTGTTTGATCAAAGGGAAAAGAGTAACCATTGGGCTTGTGGGACATCTGGTAATTTTTCTATGCCCAAAGACGTTCTTCTCCAATTGGGTGCGTTTGATGAAAATTTTAGCGGCTGGGGATATGAAGATATAGAGTTAGCATATCGTTTATCCCAAAATGGGTTATTTTTGTTTTGCAATTTATCTCAGCCAAACTATCATGTGAACCATACTAAAAATAACAAAGAGATGCTGGCAAGCATCAAAAAAAATATTATTTATTTTTATGAGAAGTATCATAAAAGCCAAGACATCAAATATTACTGGGATTTTTTACGCGGCTCTCTCTCTTTTTTGCAATTTGATCGCGTCACTTTTCATGAACTGGATTCGCAAGGTGTGCGGGATTCCCGATATTATGGCTTGATCTTGTCTAGGCTTCCTGATATTGATCGGCTGAAAAGCAGTTTTTAGCAGTTTACTAAACAGATTGTGTGGAACGGCAAGCAAATAGCGATCATCAAATAGCGATTATATTTTTATATAATAAAACTCCGCTAAATGCTTAACTGCGTAGGCCTCAGAAATAAAGTTCTCAGTGTGCTCCTGAAGATAGGTGGTTGCCAGCATCATAGGAGTCTGAATTGGAACAAATCCCTACCAAATTTCTGCGCAATTTTCCGAGCACCTAGCTAGCTTTGGGAAAGTCAGTCGAAACAGCCAGCGAATCATCTAGACCTTTCTTTAAGCGATGCATGATTTTGGGGAAGCGCTGTAGGTTATGTCTGCACCAGCTCATTGGATCGTCTGCGAGCCTACGTCTGTGGAGAAAGTCAGAATACGCGGCAATTAAAACCCACAATTGGTGATTATATGAACAGTTATATAGATATGCATATACATACAACATATTCAGATGGAACACTGACCCCATCTGAGATATTGGAGCGTTCTTTAGAAATTGGTTTGAAAGCAATATCAATAACAGATCATAACACCATTAATGGTGTTACTGAGGCAATGAAATATGCGAATAGTGCAATTGAAATAATTCCAGGCATAGAAATGACCGCAACATATCCTAAACCACTGCATATATTAGGGTATTATATCGACATTCATTCCGCTTCCTTCAATGACGGGATTAAAACACTTAGAATGCAGAAATATAAATGGCTGTTGATGCTTGTCCGTAATCTAAAAAAAATAGGTATTGACATTGACCTTGATGAAATAAAGCATAAATATGGCAGAATCAAATTAGAATATATTGCGTTAGAACTAGTTAATCAAGGTATAGCTGAAAATATTCGCGATATCTATTTATTATATTTTAATAACCGAAATTTTATAAAAGAGACACCTTCTTCTCCCAAAGAAATTATTAGCTTAATAAAACAGGCGGGTGGTATTTCGATTTTAGCGCATCCTTTTGTTACCGAGAATAATTATAAAAAACTGGGTGAACTAGTTCGTGAGTTGAAGGAATTCGGGTTAAATGGCCTTGAGTGCTTCCACAGTGATTTTAATGCTGATATGCAGTTGCAATTAGTTGAACTAGCAAATCAGTATCATCTGATGATAACAGGCGGCAGTGACTTTCATGGTACAAACAAGCCTGACATAGAATTAGGATTCGGTAAAAACAATCTTAAAATAGATTATGAAGTACTTGAAAAAATAAAAAAAATTCATTTTACTACATAGATTATGAAAGTAGTGTTGTTCCGAGAGGCCCCGAGATCACCACCAGTCCTTTGTATGGCCGCCCATAATGTAGCCGACCCAGTATGCGGCACACTTTTTGTTGATCTCGATTTGGTCGTCGATTATAAAAAACAAGGGAGGATGTATTCGCGCTACCCTGAAGCCAAACACTTTCTCAGGTAATCGTAGTAGGTTACCTTATCTCATGAAGAGAATCTAGGTGCCGTCAAGAGTTATGCGCAAATACGGATATCTGCTTCTATGTTTGATTAGTTACGATTCGTTGACGGTATTACTCCAAATGGTTTTCCAATTTTTTAATTATTGCTTGCCTGATAGGAGAGCAGGGTTCACAAAAATATTTGAAACCTTAAACGCCCTCTTTCATTCAGTCAATTTCAAAGATTATCTCGTGCTTAAGCCCTTAACACAAATAGGATAAGCAGCGAACTTTCTCGAGGCAGCCTCTTGGTTTTCGCAGAATTTAAATTTGGATACAAAAAAGTTAGAAACTCCTGTTTATGGATTGCTCTGGCCTCAATTTCGCTTGTCCTGATTCCTGTCGTATTCAACAAACAACCGCTCTTTATTTTGTGTGTTTTACCTGCGCTTACAAGAAGCGCGCTGCGATCTCTCAAAAATCAGTTTCCAAGAAGCCCTTGTTCATCAACGCTTCCGCGCCGTCGTTTACAGTAACCGCGCTGTGATACATACGAGCGGGATATAGCAAGTTTTGTCGCGACCTCTCGTTGTGTCAGCGGCCTGTCGTCCATCAATCCATATCGCAGGACGATAATCATGCGTTCCCGCGGATCTTTCAGTTCGCTGATATACCGCCGCAGCTGTTCGCTTTTAAGCTTGATATCTAAATCGTCGGCAATGGTATCGTTTGTATAGATGATATCAGAGAGCGTCAAGGGGTTGCCTTCGCTGTCGATATCGATTGGGTCGCTCATGGAAACATCTTGTGCAGATTTTCGTTGGCTTCGGAAATGCATTAAAATTTCATTTTCAATGCACCTTGCCGCATAAGTTGCCAGCCTTGTGCCCTTATCTGCATCAAACGTCCGGATGCCCTTGATTAGCCCGATCGTGCCAATAGAAATCAAATCCTCCTGCTCGGAAAAACTTGCGTAATATTTCTTGATAATGTGCGCCACCAGGCGAAGATTATGTTCGATCAAAACATCCGCGGCGTCTTCTTCACCCCGTTTCATCCGCTCCAGATACTCCCGCTCTTTTGCAGCGCTTAAAGGCGGGGGAAAGGAGCTGGAAGAGCTCAGATGCAGTGCAAAATAGAGGAGATTTGTCAGAAGTTGCCCCCAAAGCGTAGCAAACATAAGTTGTCCTCCAGATCATTCAAGGATAATGCAGTATATGTGAAATGATAAAATTTTGTGCCAGTCCTTTCTAAAAAAACAGGAGGCCGGCATAGCTCGCCGTACCTCCTGCTATCTGGGGCTGATTTATTTGTAGGACATAATTTTATAGAAATTCGGATACTTATTCAAAAATTGCTGCAAGTTGGTCACCGTGTTTGAGCCGGGGTCATTGACCAAAAACTGAGAGGCAGAAAGCGTATTGCCGCCTTGATAGCCGGTGACGACCACCCAATGTTGCCCGCCAGAGGCAGTTTTTGCACCAATAAATCCGGGCTTGCCCTGTTTCAGAAGTGCATACAGCTTTCCGAGATAACCGTTTGCGTTGGTATCCGCCACATAGTTCGAGGGCCAATACAGTGCGCCGCCTGCGCTATAGCTCAGCTTTTTTGCCATTGCGTCTGGATAGATTGTCGTGCCGGTGCGGAAGGATTCCATCATGGCAAGCCCTGTCGTGGTGCAGCCAATCTGGGCGATCGTCTGGCCGGAGCTGCCCAGCTTCACGTTGGCCCAGCGCGGATCGGTCTGCTTAAAGCTGACAACGGAGAGCTTTACAG
>OLRX01000107.1_pt1 | contig 74768 bp, 65 predicted proteins | sample 1672991 | NCBI WGS metagenome assembly OLRX01 (sample SAMEA3136744, study PRJEB25190) | human gut metagenome | biome: human gut; feature: human-associated habitat; material: faeces | place: Austria | collected 2013
ATGTGTTAAGCACGCCGCCAGCGTTCATCCTGAGCCAGGATCAAACTCTCATGTTAAAAAGTTGATCGAAGTCCGGATTACTTAGCTTGGCTAATTATCCTAAACCTTCATTACTTGGTTTTTGTTCTGAATTTTCTCAAAAATCCAAAGGTCTAAACCAGACCTTTTATTTTCTGAATTTTCAGGGTTTTACATACTGTTTAATCTTCAATTATCAAGGTTCTTTGTTGTCTTGTTTTCAACAGCTTGGTTATTTTATCATAACCTTTTGTGCTTGTCAAGAACTTTTTAAATTATTTTTTGTTGCTCATCAGCAACTCAATCAGTTTATCATGTATCATTGCCTTTGTCAACAACTTTTTTATTTTTCTCAAATTCTTTATTTGAGCCATTGTTTTCACAACGGAATTATAATATAACATTATACCCCGCTATTGTCAAGAGGATTTGTAGATTTTTTTACACAATTTTTCCAGCTCTATACATTGCTGTTTTTTCAAGTATTTATCTTGTTTTTCAGGAAAGTATAAACAGCACATCGTTTTGTAAATAACTGTACTGATCGCGTAGGATGCGGATCCGGGTGTATGGTTTAAAGACACAGGTGCAGCGGGCTGCGCTGAGTTTTTTAGTCCTGCGCAACCAGATTCGCAGACAAGTGCGTAGTACAGTCATTTCGAAAACGATGTACTAACATTAATATAAAATAAATGGTCAGGGAACGTTTAAATAGACACGCTTCCTGGCCATTTATTTTTATTGTAGATTTTATTTCAATCATTTTCATCCTGCACTGTAACTGTACACGGATCAGCTATAAAATCCCCTTTATCAATCCGCCTAACAGCAGGTTCATAAGATTATAACGGTATATCAGAGAAAGCCATATGCTTTTATTTATCTGTTCTTCCAGCATCTGACCCACAGGTGTTTCTGTAAAAAAGCTGAGAACAAAGCCTGCGATCCATAAGATCAGGAAACCTTCAGCCAATCCCACAACGCCTCCGGCCATCTGGTTTAAGCCACATAATATGGGAAGTCTTGACAAAAGATCCAGCCATCGTATGACCAGATGGATCGCTACATAACTAACCGCAAATACCAGGACAGATCCCACTGTATTGATCAGCATGTCTGCAAGACAGGTGCTGATATACTCTTCGAAGCGATCCACTCCTAACAGTTTATAAAATTCGCTATTATTATTTTCCAGTAATACATTTTTTACAGACTGCGGCAGCTTCATTTTTTCAATAGCCATACGCTGTGCTGCCGGTAAAACGCCTGCATCTTCTGCAGGCGGCTCCCATCCGGATACTTCAATAATAAAATCAGCTGCATTTTCCCTTACCGCAGGATTTGCTTTTATAAAATCAGCCACATAGGGCGTTGCTATTTTTACCGTGATGATTGTTAATATCAGTGCTCCTAAGGAAACGCACTGACGCAGCAGGCCCCGGTAATGACCATATAGCATCGTCCCCACTAAAAAAACACCTGCTGCGATGGATAACCAATGTTCTGTCATTATTCTTCACTTGATCCAAATATAAATTTTCTGATTGCAGCTGCCACACCATCCTCATCATTATTGAGAGTAATGGTATCTGCTGCTTCTTTTACTGTATCCAGGGCATTTTCCATGGCTACACCAATACCGGCAGCTTTGATCATAGGAATATCATTTTCCCCATCTCCAAAGGCCATTGTTTCTTCTCTGGAAATACCCAGATGATCTGCAAGCCACAACAGCGCTGATCCCTTATCAGCACCTTTTGCATTTACTTCCAGGTTATTATACATAGAAGAACTGATAGAAAGCTCCGGCATTGCCATTAATTCTTTACGCAGGATTTCCCTTTCTTCCAGATCAGCCATAAAAATATTGATCTTTTCTGCCTGAGCACCTGTAGTTTTTACGTATTCCATTACATCCGGAACTACTTCCCTGGTATCGCGGATCAGTTTCTGCATCTGTGGACTGAGACCAAATTCATCCATATGATCAATGGAAGAAGGCTGGGTAATGGCCCTTCCGTCAATGAAAGGATCCGTTGCGGAATGATATTTCTTTGCAATATTCAAAATGCGCTGGACCATTTCATTGGAAAGTCCGCAGGTCCGGATAGCCTTATTGGTTTTCAGATCCGCTATGACCGCCCCATTGGTAGTAATGGCATAGTTTGCCCCTGGAAGCTCCCGGATCATAGGCGGAATACCGCCTACGCCTCTTCCTGTAGCCGGTACGATCTGGATACCTGCCGTCTCACACTGCTTTAAAGCCTCATAATTTCCCTGAGGAACCTTTTTCTCCATGTTTAAAAGGGTTCCATCCAGATCCAGAGCGATCAATTTTATTGTTTTCATAAGAAATGTTCCTCCTTCAGTATCAGGAGTCCTTCTTTATCATATTTTGAAGAGAAAATACCTGTGAGTTTCTTAAAGAAAGATGGATTTTCTGCTCTGTCTGCCGCCTCTTCGATCAGATTTTCTGCCTCTGCTTTTGTGAGTGCGATCCCATCTTCTTCCATGATCTCAATGCGCTCATAGAGAGCCAGCATGCTCTTACCGGAGATGCTGCAATCGATCTTTCCAGCATACTGGCAGGCATATTTTGCAAACTCATCAATATCCATTTCCACTTCTTTTGGCTCTTCTGCCGGATGCTTTGGTTCTTTTACTACCGGCGCCTGTACCGGACGTTTCTGAGCCTGTGGATTTGCAGCCTGTTTCTTTTCCGGTTGTGGGGCTGGTTTTACAGCCTGCTTTGTCCCAACAGTTTTTTCAACTGGTTTTTCAGGTGATTTTTGAACCATTTGCGGCTTTACTGCCGGCCTTTCAGAAGGCTGTACCTTCTTTGTGGTTTCTGGGATTTTAGCTGCCGGTGCCTGTGGTTTTACAGCAGCCGCCGGCTTCATTTCTCTTACAGGCTCTGCCGCTTTAACAGGCTGTTTTTCTGCTTTTTTTGCTTTGATACTGTCAGAAGTACCAATGCATTCAAAACGTTTTGCAAGCCCTGGATATACCCGGTGAAGTTCTTCTAAACGCTTTGCAGTATCGATCAGGACAACATTCATTCCTGTCTCATCTCTTGCCATCAGCTGGTTTAATTCCTGAAGAATGGCTTCTGTCATATCACCTGCTTTTTCGATGATCAGGTCCTTTCCTGTCAGTTTATCAGCCAGGGCAAATACACCTCTGCGGTTTAATTTTTCCCCGGAGATCTTTGCAGCCTGGTTTTTTACACCCGTTTCTTTATGTACCTTGCGCAATGCTTCAATAGCCAGTTCCAGCCCTTTTTCAGGAACCTCAGCCTCGATCATCAGATGGTTGGAGCCTGTGTAAACCGGACCTTTGCGGATCTCTCTGATATCTGCAAGAGCTCTTGTCTGTGCCATTTCATCTTCCAGAATATCTTCTTCCATAGCTGTAACAGATAATTTTGACATTTCTCTCGCAAGATTTTCCTGTGCCTGAGCTTCATGGAAACGGGCACGGATATCTTCATCTGCGGCAGCTGTCTCATAAATAGCCTCATCTTCAGAAACCTGTTCTTCTTCCGAAACAACTTCCCTATCTTCACCAGCTTCCGCTTTTTCTGATGTTGGTTCCTCTTCTGTCACATCATCTTCCTGAATGGTAACTGCAGGTTCCCGTACCGGTTCTTCCGTAAACTCTTCTTCATATTCTTCCGGTTCTTCTTCCTCCGGATATTCCTGCTCATAGCCAGCATCCTGATCCTGTGTTTCTTCTGCATAGACCATCTCATCTTCTGCCTCTTCTTCACTATCCAGCTGACGGCGGTCTGTATTTTCTACAGGCTGAACAAAGGATGTGCCCTGGCGGTATTCCTGCTCTACTGCCTTTAATTTTGCTTCATATTTGTCTTTATTTTCTACCAGATCCATCTGGTACTTATTCAACGGTGCATACTGAAGCTTTAACTCCATAGCCTTGTCTACATATTTTCCAAGACCAAACATAAGCATGATCTTATCGCAGGTCATAACGCAAAGCTGCTCCATTCCAGTCTTATTGTACAATTCTGCCAGCTCATACATCCATTTTTCATCCAGCTCTGCATTGCAATACTGCTCTAAGGTATGGATCAGCTGTTCTGCAGGTGCACCTTTGGCCTTTAAGATCATATATCTTAAAATATACTGACGCGCATCATCTGCAGCCAGGTCGCAGAATTCCTTATAATAGTCCTCCGCCTCTTCTATACTGCCTTCCTTTAATGCCAGCTCTGACAATTTATAAAGCAGGCGTTTTCCAATAGGCGCACGTTCGAAGGCCAGAAGCAGGATATCTTTTGCTTCCTGGAACTCTCCATTTTTCTCATAAATGCCTGCAACCATAGACAAAATATTTACATTGCGGACTCTTCTCCAATCAATGGTATCCGCGATCTTCATAGCTGTCTCATAATCGCTTTTGTTGATCAGTTTTTTAATCTGCTCAACTTTAATATTAAACTCGTATTTATCCATCTTTTTTGTATCTCCCTGTGCTTTTCCCCGCAGCTACAGCTCTATTCTGCCTTCCAGTGCTCTTAAAAGGGTTACTTCATCAATATACTCCAGATCTCCGCCAACCGGCACTCCGCTGGCGATCCTGGTGACTTTAATGCCTGTTGGCTTTATCAGCTTGCTGATATACATAGCCGTAGTTTCACCTTCCAGACTGGAATTTGTGGCAATGATCACTTCTTCCACATCTGCCTGAAGGCGGTGCATCAGTTCCTTTAATTTAATATCATTCGGCCCGATCCCTAACATAGGTGAAATAGCGCCATGGAGCACATGATATACTCCGTTGTATTTCCCGGTCTTTTCATAGGCCGCCAGATCCCTGGTATTTTCCACTACCATAATAGTCTTATGGTTTCTCTTGTCACTGCTGCAGATAGGACAAAGTTCTTTGTCCGTCAGTGTAAAACATTCTTTGCAGTAACGTACATTATTTCTGGCACCGGTCATGGCGCCGGCCAGTTCATCTACCTGCTCTTTCGGCATATTGATAATATGAAAGGCAAGGCGCTGAGCAGACTTTGCTCCCACTCCCGGAAGCTTAGATAATTCTTCGATCAATTTGCTGATCTGACTGCTGTAATAATCCATTAGAACGGAAAGCCTCCGCCTAAGGCGCCGCCCAGTCCGCCTGTAAGTCTGGACATAGCTTCGCTGTTTGCAGCTTCCATCTGGCGGAATGCTTCATTAGTTGCTGCCACGATCAGATCCTGCAGCATCTCAATATCATCCGGATCTACTACTTCTTCTGATAACTTAATGGAAACTACCTCTTTTTTACCAGATACAGTTACAGTAACGGCACCGCCGCCTGCTGCTGCTGTGTATTCCTTCTCTTCCAGTTCCTTTGTTGTCTCTTCCATCTGGCGCTGCATACGCTGTGCCTGCTTCATAATATTGTTCATATTTCCCGGCATACCGCCTGGGAATCCGCCACGTTTTGCCATGGTGCGTTCCTCCTCATGATCATTTTGAATTTTTCTTAATTTTTAATCTTCATACGTAATATCCATATGGATCTTATCTTCTAAGTCTTCTTTTGTAACGTATATGGTATCTAAGCGCTCTCCACGTCCGGCCAGCCTGGTCTTAAAATAAATGGACTTTCCATAATTGTCCTGAACCAGTTGTTCTAACTGGCCTATTACAGTAGGACGCCTTCCCATATCATAGCTCATAGAGTCAAGAAATACAATGGTAAGACAGCCTTCTCCACCAGGTTCTACCACTGTATCCCTGAAGCAGGCTCTTGCACTGCCTCCTGCGCTCCGTATGATCTTCGCCCATTCATTTCTGATAAGATTTAAGTCCTCTAACTGGGCCGGTGGAAGACTGACCTGGTTTGGCGGGACAATGCCTGCTGCTTCAGAAGCATTTCCTGATGGAACCCCCGGCGTGCCTGCTGCCTGCACCGGGATAGCTGCCATTTGGGGCTGCGCTCCCTGCATACCTGCATTTGCCGGTAACATTCCCACCTGGGGCGGCATACCTGCTTTTGGCATAAATCCACCTGCCTCCAGATCTTCTACAGCTGCCTCTAACTGCTTTAACCGCTGGAGAACAGAATCCATATCCGGCTCCATAGACGGTCTGGTCAGCTTGATCAGGGCAACTTCCACCATAACACGCTTCTGGCTGGCATAACGCAGCTGGTTGGAAAGCTCAGAAAGCACACGGATATAGCGCATCAATGTATTTCCATCTGTTTTTGTGGAATCTTCTTTTAACTGTTTTAAATTTTCTTCTGACATGTCCAAAAGGCCTTCTGCATCATCTGTGCTCTGGACTAGCAGCAGATTTCGCAGATACCAGATAAAATCAGTGACAAACTGGCCTAATTCACGGCCCTGGATCACGATCTCCTCCAACTGTGTAATACAGTCTTTAGTACGTCCTTCGATCACAGCATTGAACATGCTGCTGAACACACCGGAATCTACTGCCCCAAGGACATCCAGTACATTTTCATAAGTCAGAAGTTTTCCATAGTGGAAAGCTACGCACTGGTCCAAAAGGCTTAGGGCATCTCGCAGGGAACCATCTGCTGCCTTGGCAATGTACATAAGGGCCTTATCTTCGGTCTCAATGTGCTCCGCTTCTGTCAGCTGGCGAAGTCTTCCTGCAATGGTCTCCAGGGAAATCCTCTTAAAATCGTATCTTTGGCACCTGGAAAGAATGGTGATTGGGATTTTATGGACTTCAGTCGTTGCCAGTATGAAGATCACATAAGATGGCGGCTCTTCCAGAGTCTTTAATAAAGCATTAAATGCACCAATGGATAACATGTGTACCTCATCGATGATATAGACTCTGTATTTTCCTTCTGTAGGCGGATACTGCACCTGTTCCCTGATATCACGGATATTTTCCACGCCATTATTGGAAGCCGCATCGATCTCCACTACGTTCATGGAGGTACCTGCTAAAATGGACTTACAGGAGGCACATTCATTACAGGGGCTTCCGTCTACCGGATGCTCACAGTTGACCGCTCTTGCATATATTTTCGCAATACTGGTCTTACCAGTACCTCTTGTCCCGCAAAACAGGTATGCATGGCCAATGCGCTCTGATGTTATCTGGTTTTTTAAGGTCTGGACAATAGGGTCCTGTCCCTTTACATCTTCAAAAGAGACAGGACGCCATTTTCTATATAATGCCGTATACGACATTTTCTTACTCCTTGCTTTTACTGATCACTATTACTCATCACCAAAGCTGATACCGATCCGTTTTGCTTCCCTGATCATGGAGCAGTCCGGATCTACAGTCTTTAATTTTCCGGCCACTTCTGATAATGGCACTTTGGTGATCTCATTATTCTTTACAGCTGCCATATAGCCATATTCTTCATTTATAATAAGCTCTGCCGCTGCAGCGCCCAGTCTGGTTGCCAGCACACGGTCATATGGACACGGCTCTCCTCCCCGCTGCATATGGCCCGGAACGGTGACTCTCACTTCACTGCCTGTAACTTCCTGGATGCGTGCTCCGATCTCGTATGCAACAGATGGATAGACAACGCCGCTTTTCTTCTTTTCTTTTAATTCCTTTTTAGACATGGCAGCATCTTCTTTTGAAATAGCCCCCTCTGCCACTGCAAGAATAGAAAAACGTTTTCCGGCTTTAGTCCGCTTTGTAATGGCATCGCAGACTACCTGAATATCATAGGGTACCTCTGGAAGAAGGATAATATCCGCACCGCCTGCAAGTCCTGCATATAAGGTAAGCCAGCCAACTTTATGTCCCATAACTTCTACAATAAAAACTCTTCCGTGGGAAGCGGCTGTTGTATGGATACAGTCAATGGCATTGGTTGCCACATCTACTGCACTCTGGAATCCGAAGGTCATATCTGTTCCCCAAAGGTCATTATCAATAGTCTTTGGAAGAGATACTACATTTAAGCCTTCCTCGCTGAGCATATTGGCAGTCTTCTGGCTTCCGTTTCCGCCTAATACCACCAGACAGCTTAATTTCAGTTTCTTATAGGTATGTTTCATGGCTTCAACCTTATCCAGGCCATTTTCATCCGGAAGGCGCATCTGTTTAAATGGCTGTCGGGATGTTCCCAGAATGGTTCCGCCCTGAGTAAGGATACCGGAAAAATCCGCTGGTTTCATAATCTGATAATCTGCATACATAAGGCCTTTATATCCGTCTTCAAATCCGATGATCTCCACATCATCCAGCATATTGTACAGGGACTTTGCCACACCTCGCATAGTCGCATTTAATGCCTGGCAATCACCGCCGCTTGTTAAGATACCTATTCTTCTCATATCGCATTTCCTCCATAATCAGAAATCTGGATTTTTCGTTGTTGCCCATAAGAATGATTCTATTATACCCATTTTGTAATTATAGCGCAAAGGTTTTCAAGGGGCAAGCGCATTTTCTCATTCAAACCAGCGCATGAATGAACTGCAACGGATAATAATAAATGAACAGAATCTGGATTTTAGCTTGTTTTAGACAGCAAAAAACCCGCAGATAATGGAATGATCTTTCCAAAACCTGCAGGTTTGAATTTATGAGTTAGAGATCCACGCGCCTTGCTTTGTACCGGCATCACAAACGTTACTCATGCAGTTAACTCAGTCCAGGCTGCCTTACGGCACACGAAAGGTCCTGCTTAGTGCTGCTGCATTCCTGCCCTGACACGGTTCACAGGTTTCCGTTGCGTAAGACCCAAACATCAACGCCACTTACACAAGGCAGCTTTGCAATGGTCGGTCCGGGGCAAGGCATCACCTCTGCTGGAGCGGATTGCAGATACAGGGCACCGCTATCTCCCCGGCTGCGTGGAAACTTTATGACAAATTTATGCTTATCCAGTATACCTGCGGGGCGTGTTTTTGTCAAGTGATTCATCTTGTTATCCATATTTTCCTCTGTTATAATGAGCTTCAGAGTCTTTTTCAAACTTTTAAATTTACATAAGATTTTACAAATTTTTACAAATAAGGAGCATTTTCATGAATCAAACAAAAGAAAAACATGACCAGTATTATGAAATGGCCCATTCGCCTATCAGCCATATTATACCAAAGCTTGCGGCACCGACCATTGTCAGTATGCTGATCAGTTCTATCTACAACATGGCAGATACATTTTTTGTAAGCCAGTTAGGCACCAGTGCTTCCGGTGCTGTAGGCGTTATCTTTTCTGCCATGGCCATCATCCAGGCACTGGCATTTATGATCGGAATGGGAAGCGGCAATTACATGACCCGTTCTTTAGGCGCCGGTAAGCGGGAACTGGCAGAACAGATCGTTTCCATTGCCTTTTTTACCGGCATCATCATGGGACTGGTGATCACTGTTTCAGCTACCTTTAATATCCACAAAGTCGTCCTGCTTTTAGGTGCAACAGAGACTATTGCCCCTTATGCTAAAGCCTATGCACAGTATATTTTTATTGCAGCACCATTTATGATCTGCTCTTTCATTATGAACAATCTGCTGCGCTTTCAGGGGAAGGCTTCTTATGCCATGGTTGGTATTACCATCGGCGGTCTTTTAAATATCGCCCTGGATCCGCTGTTTATCTTTACCCTTGGAATGGGTACTGCCGGAGCTGCTTTAGCTACAGGACTTTCCCAGTTTATCAGCTTCTGCATCCTTTTATGGATGTGCAATCATCAGGAAAGCTGTATTTCTATCAGCATACGCAAATTCCGCCCGAAACTGGCTATTTACCGTGAGATCATTTACGGCGGCATCCCATCTTTGGGACGTCAGGGAATTGCCAGCGTGGCAACCATCCTTTTAAACTTTATGTGCCAGCCTTACGGGGATGCAGCCATTGCAGCCATGTCCATTGTCAGCCGCTTTATGTTCTTTATCAACTCCGTTATCATAGGCTTTGGTCAGGGCTTCCAGCCGGTTTGCAGCTACTGCTTCGGTGCCGGGCTTTATAACCGTGTGAAGAAAGCCTGCTGGTTCTGTATCCGCATAAGTACCATTATCCTTCTGGTGCTCAGTGTGATCTGTTTCCCGGCATCCCACGCTATCATCTCCCTGTTCCGCCGCAACGATCCGGTGGTTATTGAGATCGGAACACTGGCACTGCGGATGCAGCTGCTTACTCTTCCCCTTCAGGGTACTGTGATCATGGGTAATATGATGCCTCAATCCATTGGGTATGGTTTCAGGGCAACTTTGGTATCTACCGCCCGTCAGGGGATTTTCCTGATTCCGCTGCTTATAGTTCTGACTTTATCCTTAGGACTTCTGGGAATCCAGTGTGCCCAGCCACTGGCAGATATTGCCACTTTTTTACTGGCACTTTTTGTGATCCGGGGTATTTTTAAGGAGTTCCCGGAAGATGTTTCTTCTTCCTCAGCCCAGTAAAAAAGCCTGACATCATTTCTGAACATTCTTCTTCTAATATTCCTGTAACGATCTGAGCCTGGTGATTGAAACCAGGCTCTTTTAATAAATTGAGAACAGAACCGGCACAGCCTGCTTTGCTGTTCATGGAGCCAATGACCACTCTTGGTATTCTCGCCTGGACAATAGCACCGGCGCACATGGGACATGGTTCCAAAGTCACGTACAGTGTACAATCTTCCAGACGCCAGTCCCCTTCTTTTTTACAGGCTTTTTTAATGGAAGTGACCTCAGCATGGGAAAGAACCGTTTTATCTGCGTTTCTCCGGTTATAGCCTCTTGCAATGATCTGTCCATCTTTTACAAGGACACAACCAATGGGAACATCTCCTATTTTGGCTGCTTTTTTTGCCTGCTTAATGGCTTCTTTCATATATTTTTCGTCTTCAGCTTTAATTTTTGCAGCTTTCGCCTCTTCTTCTAAAGCTTTCAGGCGGCGTTTTTCATTTCTTGCTTCCCAGCGGCGCTGTCTGGTGGCAAGTCCTTTCTGGGTGGCTTCATCCATAGAGTATATCTACCTTTCTAAAGTTCATTGGATTTCCCGCATTCCTGTATCAGTGCATCCTTTCGTAAATAACCGGTCCAATGACGGAAGATGCAGATTTGAGTATACAGTTTCAAAACGAAAGCGGTCTGTCTGTTGGATTATAGCACATTTACTCCACATTCTCCATCCTTACGTCCGCATACCAGTAGCCAAAACGACCGTCCTGGGCCGGCTGAGTCTTTGCGAGGACAAAATGCGGAAAGCCGAACATAGATGCCATATATTTTTCATTGCTGTAGTAATGACCGGGAACTCCCAGTATGTAACGTGCCCTGGTATGTTTTTCATCACCTACTCTGGCAAATATCAGATATCGGTAGTTGTAATAGCCATGAAGGAGAAAACTGTTGTTACCGTATCCCCAGTTTTCTCTTGGAAGAAGCCCTATATCCTGAGGACGGATCGTAAGTATTTCAGCAGTTCCCGGACTGTCAAAAGCCTGCATTTTGGGATAATGTTTCCGGAAACGGTCCCAAAGCACCTCCGGACCCCATTTTTCTTCTTCTGCGTCCAGATATTCTAAGGCTTTTGGATCGCCAAGGGGGATTTCTTCCTGCTGTGTGCTTTGGATAAATGGACTGGACGAAGACTGGGGTGACTGTGGCTGCTGGTCTGTGGGTGGCTGGGAGTTTCGATCTGCGGGCGGCTGGGCCAGCTGGTCTGCGGGTGGCTGGGACTGCCAATCTGCGGGTGGCTGCACCCACCGATCTGCGGATAATTGTGGTGACTGGGCTGCGGATGGTTGCTTAGGCGGGTCTCCAGACGGCTGTAATTGCTGCAGAAGCTCTAGTTCAGATGTATTTTGCGGTGCCCCGGATGCTGCTGGTGCTGTATCTTCTGCCGCATTTCCCTCTGCCGCACTTTCCTTTTCCACATTTTCCTTTTCCGCTATATTATCACCCACTTTCGCCGCCTCATCGATCTCCTGGTTCAGCTCTTCAATCTGCTTTTTCAGCCGTTTATCCCGTTCCTGTGTATCATCCGGCTTTTTTTCCGCTGCCTCTGCAAGCTCCAGCTCTGCCGCCTGAGCCACTGCATCTTCCCAGACCGTCTTGTATACACGCCATTCTTCCCCTTTTTCATGAATGACCAGACCAATGCAGCTATCCAGGGAATTGCCTGTCCCCATTACATTTTCCACATTTATAATGGTGCGGAACTCGCCACAGCCATTTCTTATAAAGATATTTCCCAAAGGGATCTCCTGACCTGAAGCGATCAGATAAACACCAATATCATTTCCCCCTGCATATATCTTTTTTACGTTTACACTAAGGCGGCACTGGCCGTTTCTGGACTCCAGTTTTACAAAACCGATATTTTTCCCCTTTTCTTCTCCTTCATAAGCATAAATATACGATATTAACCTGCGATAACCTGTCATATCCTCACTCCTTGCTCCCCTATACAGAAACTATGATTGCTGTTGTATTTGATATCAGTATTAATTTTATGCACAAGGAGTTAAAAAAATCCCCCAAAAAGCATTTCTCTATGCCTTCTGGGGGATCAAATATTTCCGCTAAGGTTTATAAAATGATACAGGTGTCATACAATCTTATCAGTCTACATTTTCATAATCAGCTTCATAAGAAAGATCTGCCGCACCTGCCAGGTCTTTTCCGTTTACCTGAAGAGTCAGCTTGGATAATTCAAAATTTTCTACAAAGGTATTTCCAATTTCTACCAGAAATGCATTATCAGAAACGCCTTCGTTATTTTCTGCCTGGTTCAGATTTAAGACAGCTGTCTTGTTGTCATCTTCACCGGTAATGTTGAAATCCAAAACCTCAGTTCCTTCTGTAAAGATACCGTACTCCATCATCTTATTTACTAAAGCCTGCGGATCCAGTTCATCACTGTCCAGGGAATCCATATCCTGGACAAGGCTGTCACCGTCACCCTTGTGATATATAGAAATAATAGCAACCGGAGCTACGTTTGGATCCGGTACCTTATCACTGGCACCGCCAGTAGTCTGTGCTTCCATCTGTGTCTGCGCTTCTGCAGCTGATTTTGTTTCTTTCTGTTTTTCAGTGGTCGGTGTACATGCAGCCAGTGAAACTGCCATCATAGCTGTCAGCAGACCTAATAACCATTTTTTCATTATAATGTTGCCTCCTTATTCGTCCTCGCCAAAGCTTCTGAACCAGGAATTTAACTTTGTCAAGGCTTTGATCAGCGCCTGTAATTCTTCCTCTGTCAGCACACCAACCACTCCCTGGATCATCTGTTCATGGAAATGTTTATGGTGATAATATGCTTTGACACCTTTTTCTGAAAGAGAGATATGAACCACCCGGCGATCCTGTGTGCTGCGGCACCGGATCACATAGCCTTTTTTCACAAGGCTGTTCATAGAAATAGTCAGCGTACCCACGGTCACTGACAATTCCTTTGCAATGGATGACATATTTTTAGTTGTACCGATCCCGATAGCATTGATCACATGCATATCGTTATTGGTCAGATCCTGATATTCCTGACTGGTTATCGCTTTCTCTTCTATATTATTGATATCCCGAAACAGGTTCACAAGTACATCATTCAGCGTATCGTAGGTTCCCACATTCTTCCCTTTCACGTTTCTAAAAAGCTTCTTACAGATTGTATCGTATTTTATCCATGTACACAAGCCCCTAATTCCTTATAAAATTCTTAAAAACCTGTGATTTTTCTGTGTTTCCACCTAGTACATTAACTTGTCTGATCCAGACACCAGGCGTGCAAAAACTTCACCCCGTTCTTCAAAGTTTTTAAAAATACCATAGCTGGCTGCTGCCGGTGACATAAGACAGCTGTGCCCTGGTCTGGTCAGTTCTTTTGCTTTGGCTACTGCATCCTCCAGATGATCCGTCAGCACCAGACGGTCTTTATCCTGAAAATCCGGATATCCATTCAGGATCTCCTCTAAAATACGCTTTCCGGTAGCTTCCATCAGGATAATATGGGGAACCTTATGTCCGGAAAGGAAATTGATCAGTTCACTGTAATCGATCCCCCGGTCCATGCCGCCTATGAGGACTGTATCCACATCTTTCAGTGTATTTAACGCCTGAATGGTCGTTTCACAGATAGTGGAAATAGAGTCATCATAATATTTAATGCCGTCTTTTTCCCCTAATGGCTGTAAGCGGTGAGGCAGCGGCTGATAGGACTTAAGACCATTGATAAATACTGTATCTTCTATTTTTAAAAGGCTGCACACTGCATAGGCAATACCGATATCAAAATAATTGTGCTGTCCTAAAAGCCGAATCTGGTCTGTTGGGATCCTTATAAAATGACCGTCATAGCTGGCTTTTGTTCCATCATTTTCCTGTATGATCTCCATTTTTTTCCAGATATCGGTCTGTTCCGGCAGGACTGCTTCCTGTCCTGAAACACCTGGTATTTCAAATAATGTTTCCTCAAAAGAAGGCTTTGCTGCAATCAGCTTAGAGGTGCAGGTTCCCTTCTTTGGCAGACACTGCACATTGCATACAAGAACGTCTCCCTCCTTCTGGTTTGAATAAATATGACGCTTTGCCTGCACATATTTTTCCAGAGTGCCATAGTGGTCTAAATGCTCCTCATGGAGATTGGTAAGAATAGCAATATGGGGGGAAACAGTCATGTATTCCAGCTGATGACAGGAAAGTTCGCAAACGATCCTGGTATCCGGTCCCACTTCTTCCATATGGTCAAATACCGGGATCCCGATATTTCCAACCAGAATGGTATCCATTCCCGCTTCTTTTAACAGATGATAGATCAGAGTGGTAATAGTGCTTTTTCCCTTAGTTCCGGTAATTCCAATGATCTGGTCCCTGAAGCACTGGAAAAACAGCTCTGTCTGGGATAATATCTGACTGGTATACTCCTTAACCGGCTTTTCAAGGACTACACCCGGACTTTTAAATACCACATCATAGTCGTTTAAGCATTTCTGATAGTCCTCACCTGCAGTCCATTTGCCAATACCTTCCGGCTTTTCTTTAGGATGTGCCATATCTGCCACATCTACAAGGGCACAGCAATCCAGCTTTTTTAACACATTCCAGGTAGATTTACCTTCACGTCCAAACCCCAGTATCAGTACCTTTTTTCCCTTTACCCAGGGAATTATTCTTTCGATCATCATAGTTTTATGCCTCTTCTTCACACTCTTGTGATTTGCAGTTCTTACGTACTAATTTCTCCCAGGCTGTTGGAACCAGGTTCTGCTCATCAAAATATCCGGAGAAATGATCTCCTTTGACCTTGTATTCTTCATACAGACCGGTAGTTTTATAATATTTTAAAAGATAAGGCAGTTTTTCCCCATCTTTTTCCAGACGGTCAATTGTCATAACAAGAGCTGTGTTGATCTCATCCCTGCTTCCCACACACTCAAATGGCTTTTCTTCCTGGATGCCGACCAGCTGTTCCATAGTAGACTGCATGGTCTCATCTTCTAACATATCCGTTCCAAAGATTTCTTTCACTTCTTCCCTGGAAAGGAAAGGAGAAAGAATAAAGTATACAAATAAGCACTTCGGACAATGGCCGCACCAGCTGTCTGTTTTGCTTCCCGCATTACAGCTTCTGAAGATAGCGTGGTACTGCTTCTGTTTTGCGAAATATTTTGCGATCTGGAACTCGCTTAATGGGCGCAGCATACTGAAATAGTAGGCACTTCCCGGCAGATAGTCAGTCTGATAACGGTGAAAATCTGTCTCAAATTTAAAGCTCTTGGAATACTGGTGGTTTACCGTACTTCCCTGGACTGTACTTTCATTTGCACTGGATTCATTGGACAGCGCAATATAGGAAAGACCTGCCATCCTAGCTGCGATCACAGTGGAAAATGCCACCAGCGCGGAAAATGGGGTATGTCCGTTTAAGAAACCTTCTTTATTTAACTGGAGCATGCGCTTATCCAGTGTACGATGTACACTGATCACATGGTCTGCGTCCAGATCTGCAGACTCTGTAGTATGGATAGTAGCACCTCTTGGATTAATGATATAGGCGAAAACAGGCACATCTGTACTCTTTAACAGCTCCAGAGTAACTGCAGAATCTTTTCCACCGCCTACAGGAACTAATACGCCTTTTTCAGAGCCTGTTGTATCCTGTTTCTTTGCATAGTCATGGGGTTCTTTTACTTCTTCACCCAATGCACAAACCATCTCCATAAAGCCTTCCGGGTCTGCTTCTGTGATCTTATTTACGTAGAAAAATTCCCCAAGACCATTAAAATACAGATCTTTCCACCAGAGGATCTGATCTTTGTTTAAAGCGCCTGCTTCGATCACTACCTGTGGTGAACAGGTGATTTTCCAGTAGCTGACCAGTTCTACCATTCCCAGGGAAAAGATCATTTTCTTCATCAATGGGTCTTCATTCCATTTCACCTGTGTATTTCCATTTTTTGGAAATGTCCAGGTGGGAGTAAATTCGGAAAGGCCTTCTATTTCAAAGGTATATGTGATCTTTAATTCGTTTAATGTTTCTTCTGTGCTGTAACCTCTATAGAAGAAACGGGGATATTCTTTTCTGAATTTCAGGTAACGCTCCATTTTGTACCTCTTTCTCAATTATATGTTCTCTCTGTACGCATTACATTGTCTTCCATTTTCCTGTGCGGTACTCTGCATAGGAGATGGCCCAGTTTGCAAACCAGCCCACAGGAACTGCGCACCAGACCATGGCAATGCCAAATCTTGGGGCACATGTAATGGCGATGATCACACGGATTCCTAAGTTTACCAGATTGGCAACGGTAAACATTTTCATATCACCGGCACCGCGCAGCAGGCCATCCACTGCCATTTTAAAACCAATAAAGCAGAAAAACCAACCCATAAAGGTAAGATAACCGATTCCTGTGGAAAGTGCAACTGCCGTTCCTTCATTTCCAATGAACAGTCCGATCATACCCCGGTTAAATACCTCTAAAAAGAAGCAGATAACTGCTACACAGACAATGACCATTTTACTGGCTGCGTGAAGTCCCTGAACAACACGGTCTTTCTGCTGTGCCCCCATGTTCTGGGCTGTATAAGAAGAAACAGCATTTCCGATGGCAGACATTGGCACAACACAGATGGACTCAATACGCATGGCTGCAGAAAAACCTGCCAGTGCCTCGGAACCAAAGCCGTTGACTACAGACTGTACCAGCATCATACCAATGGATACAGTAGACTGCTGGAGAATAGATGGAATAGCTATACGGGTCATTTCTGACAGCTCCATTGTATCAAACAGTGTTTTCTGCTTTCCTTCCAGACCGTTCAGGTTTTTAATAAGAACCTCAAAGGAAAGGACAGCGGAAATTCCCTGTGCGATCAAAGTGGCCCAGGCAACACCGGCTACTCCCATATCCATTTTTGTAACCATGATAATATCAAGGACTACATTAAATACCGAAGAGAATATCAGGAAATACAGTGGGATCCTGGATTTTCCCAGTGCGTTAAACATAGCGGAAAGCACGTTATACATAAAAAGGAATGGCAGTCCTAAAAAATAGATCCGCAGATACTGAGCCGCCATATCCAGACAGTCCTGAGGAGTATTTAACCAGATCATGATCTGGTTTCCAAGGAACAGACCTGCCACGCCAAGGACTAAGCTGATACCCAGGAAAGATAACAGAGCCGTAAATACAGCGGTCTTCATTCTTCCGTATTCTTTTGCACCAAAATACCGGCTTACGATCACCGATGCGCCGATACCGCCGCCAATAGCTACGCAGATAAAGATATTGGTCAGTGCATAGGAAGCACCTACCGCTGCCAGAGCCTGCTCACTGACATAGCGGCCTACAATGGCAGAGTCTACCATGGTATAAGTCTGCTGGAACAGGTTTCCTATGATCATTGGCAGTGAAAATAAAAATAACGCCTGTAAGGGCGGTTTTTTGATCAGATAATCATTATCCATTTTTATTGCAGCCTCCTGTGTGTCTAATGTACTCTCGGAACCTTTTTGTACTTGACTTTGGAGAAAAGACTCTGAAAATCCATTTCCTATATTAGTATATCGGAGAATGAGGATTTATTCAATAGAATATACTTGCCGTATTTAAATGTGAAAAAAACAGATACTATAAAACCACCAGACGGTCAGCCAGAAATACCCCCACTGCCAGACTGACAAGCGCAGCCAAAAGTCCCCCTGCAAGTGTGTACCGGGTACGGCTGATGCCCACAAAACCAAAATATACGCTCATGCAGTAAAGCACTGTTTCTGTACTTCCCATAAGAATGGAGGCCATAAGGCCGATCCGGGAGTCCGGGCCATAATTTTTAAACAAGTCCAATAACAGACCCACAGCGGCGGAGTTGGAGATCAGACGCACAAAGGCAATGGGGATAATTTGCCCCGGAAGCCCAAGGGAAGTGGCCGGAACTTCCAGGATCTGACTTAAAAATTCTAAAAATCCTGATGCCCGAAGTACGCCTACCGCGGTCATCAGCCCCACCAGAGAAGGTACTACCTGAACTACAGTGCCCATCCCTTCTTTTGCGCCCCACAGAAAATCATCAAATACCTGACGTTTTGCAAGGATGCCGAAACCAACAATATAAAAAATAATAAGTGGAACCATAAGATCTGATAAAAGCAAAAGAAAACCCATAAAAAATACCCATCCTCACACATGCTTTGTTTTTACAACATACGTGGAGATGGATATTTTTATGAATATGGGGGATAAGAGTATACGATACCCGGAATTATGCCTCAGTAAATAATGGAGTGGAGTAGTATCTGTCACCGCTGTCTGGAAGAAGAGCTACAATGGTCTTTCCTTCGTTTTCAGGACGTTTTGCCAGCTGGATGGCTGCATATAAAGCTGCACCAGAAGAGATACCGGTTAAGATACCTTCTGTCTTTGCAAGAAGCTTGGATGCTTCAAATGGATGCTCATTGTCGATGGGCATAACCTCATCGTAGATCTTGGTATCCAGTACCTTGGGTACGAAACCAGCACCGATTCCCTGGATCTTATGTGCACCGCCATGTCCTTCAGACAGAACAGGAGAAGTTGCAGGCTCTACTGCTACTACCTTTACATTTGGGTTCTGCTCTTTTAAGTATGTGCCAACACCGGTAATTGTGCCGCCTGTACCTACACCTGCTACGAAGAAGTCTACCTGACCCTCTGCATCTCTCCAGATCTCAGGACCTGTGGTCTCTTTGTGGATCTTCGGGTTTACAGGGTTTACAAACTGGCCTGGAATAAAGCTGTCCGGGATCTCTTTTGCCAGCTCATCTGCCTTTGCGATAGCTCCGCTCATTCCCTTATCCCCAGGTGTAAGGACGATCTCAGCGCCATATGCCTTTAAAATGTTGCGGCGCTCTACGCTCATGGTCTCCGGCATGGTTAAGATCACGCGGTAGCCCTTGGATGCCGCTACAGATGCAAGTCCGATACCTGTATTTCCGGAAGTTGGTTCAATAATAACAGAACCTGGTTTTAAAACGCCTCTTGCTTCTGCATCTTCGATCATTGCCTTTCCTACACGGTCTTTTACACTTCCTGCCGGGTTAAAGTATTCCAGCTTCAGTAAAATTCTTGCTTTTAATCCTTCTTTTTTCTCCAGATTTACCGGCTCTAAAAGTGGTGTGTTTCCTACTAATCCTGCTGCTCCCTTAACAATTCCTGCCATAATAAGCTCCTTTCCATGCACAGCACATATGCCTATCTGTTCACTGGGTTTTTATTTCAATACATCATAGCTCCATTTGCAGCAAACCGGTAAGTCCTGCCATCAATGACCATTTCCGTATTGCTGACCATGGCTCCATTTGCATCCATATAATACCAGTTATCTCCCACCTGTACCCAGCCGGTCTGCTTCACATAATCTTTCATGTAATACCATCTGCCATCAATCTTCTTCCAGCTATTTGCAGGGATTTTAGAACTATAGTCTGTAAACGACAGTTCAATGGTCACATGATCATTAATCCCATCTACATTTCCTTCCTGGGTGCACTGCCAGATAGTGCGGTTTGGATAACTGTTTACTGTGCCATAACGTGCATACCAGATATCATATGGGATATCTGCTGTATTTAAGTGATTGGTAAGCCAGTCATTATTTGCATACACAATAGGGCAATAACCTGCATCTGCGATCACCTTGCAGAAGGCATTTACATTTTCCGTGATCTGGGCTGCACTTAAACCCTGTTCCAACAGGTAATTAGACTCCACATCATAAGCTACCGGATAGGAAACCGGAAAATCCTTAATAACCTGGAGCACATACTCTGCCTCATCTGCTGCCGTCTGTGCATCCAGCGCCTGCGTATAGAAGAACACGCCTGTTTTTATGCCATGGGCTGCTGCTTCTGTTATATTCCGTTCAAAATACGGATCCCTGTCTTTATAATAGCCAATGCGGATCATGGCAAAACCAACGCCATCTGCAGCCACTTTTCCCCAATCAATACCATTTTCTGCATTTGCACGGTTCTGGTATTTTGTCACGGTAATACCTTTTGCCACTGCCCCCTCAACAGGCGCACCTGAAGCATCTACATAACTGCCATTTTCAAAATCCCATGCTTTTGCCTGGGCTGCCATAGGAAAAGCCAGCGAAACTGCAAGCACTGCTGCTGCCAATTTCAGAGAACCCTTATATTTCATATACCGGATTTTATTCCCATTCTGTTTCATTTATTCCCGTCCTTTCTGTTTTTCACAAATCATTCATGAGAGTTTCCGCCTGGGATAACAGGCAGCTAAGCAGGCATATGGAGAACCTGAATATAAGGTATTATAACTCTGTTTCAGCAAATAAGTATTAATATTTGTCGAAGAAAGTCTAAAAATTCTCCTACCATTTTTCAAAACAGTCGGATATAATAAATACAGTTATTCACTAGGAGAGATTTTTTATGTCTAAAGTTTGGGAATTTTTTGAAAATATGAATGAAGCTGTTTATGCTTCTGATGTAGATACATATGAACTGATCTATTTAAACAAAACAGCCAGAAATCTGTTCCATTTTAAGGATAAGGCTGCTTATAAAGGTAAAAAATGCTACGAAGCCCTGCAGCAATGCTCCTCTCCCTGCGCAATGTGTACCAATAAACGCTTAAAACCAGATGAATTTTACGAATGGTCCCGTTTTAACCCGCTGGTGAATCGTTCTTTTCTGCTAAAAGATACTATGGTCATTGATGACGGGCGCAGGATCCGGATTGAAATAGCGATTGATCTGGATATCCGGGAAATGGCAAAGAAAACTTTCTCCCAGTTTACAGACAATGAAGCTCTAATCAATGAAGGGCTTCGCTGTGCTCTGGCAGAAGAAACACCTGAACAGTCTATTAATACATTATTGCAGTATCTGGGACAGATGTTCCACAGCGACCGGGTATATATTTTCGAGAAAAATAAACATGACAACTTTGATAATACCTTTGAATGGTGCGCCTGTGATGTTTCTCCCCAGATAAATATACTGCGCAATATCCCGCCGGAAGCACTGGGAACATGGCTTTCCACTTTCCAGAAAGGAGAAAGCGTGATCATCCGGAATGTGGATGATATTATGTCTTATGATCCTGCTGTGTATGAAACACTTATGCCCCAGAATATTAAACGGCTGATCACCAGCCCTATTTCCCGCGATCAGGATGTGATCGCTTTCTACGGTATCGACAATCCGCCCCTTGATCGTATGGATCATATTGCTTTTACGCTTCAGCTACTTGGACATTTTATCAATTCCATGCTGAAACGCAGAGATCTGGTTGAAAAGCTGGAAAACTTAAGCTATTATGACCAGCTGACCGGTGCGAAAAACCGCCATGCCCTGAATGAACAGCTGGCTTCCCTTACTAAAGGCCAAAGTCTGGGTGTACTTTACAGTGATGTTATGGGATTAAAACAGATCAATGATACTTTTGGACATCAGGCTGGTGATAAAGCCCTTCTTTATGCCTGTGAAAACCTGAAATCCAATTTCCCGGCAGAATATGTATACCGTATTGGCGGTGATGAGTTTCTTGTACTCATACCGGGCATTACAGAAAATTTGTTCCAGTCCATGATCCGTTCTATACTGGCAAATATGGCAGAAGGCTCCGTTCACCTGGCTCTTGGCTCTGTGTGGGTGGAAGATTGTACTGACAATGCTGAAAAGGCTCTGTCTGAAGCAGATGCCAGAATGTATGAAGATAAACGGGCCTATTATGCAAAGAACAGGCAGTTAGACAGAAGGAGACGTTAAAGTACGTCTCCTTTTTTATTGGAACGATCCATGATCCTGCAAAAAAATACCGCTGCCAGAGTACTTACCATAGTTGCCGCAAGGCATGGACCTGTAACAGCTGCCGCAGATACACTGTGATACTGGCTTCTGTAAGCGATGATATTCACCGGGATCAACTGAAGGGATGATATGTTCATGACCAGAAACGTACACATTTCATTGCTGGCAGTGCCTTTGGGAACTGCCCGAACCGTGCTTTTCTCTTTTCTGCGCATCTCTTCTATTTTTTCCAGTTCTTTCATGGCCTTAAGTCCCGCAGGGGTTGCGGCCCAGCCAAGCCCTAAAATATTTGCAATGAAATTTACTGAAATCTGTCTGGCGGCTTCACAGTCCGTTGGCAGGTCCGGAAACAGAAACTTTAATATGGGCCTCATTTTCCCTGAAAGCTGCTCTACCAGCCCGGCCCTGCTTCCTATCTCCAGGATCCCGTTCCAGAAAGCTACGATCCCCACCATGGTAAGGCTTAATGTTACTGCTTCCCCGGCTGCGCTTAAAGCTCCTTCTGTTACCTGAGCCAGTCTTCCATGAAATGCTCCCCATATGATCCCCAGAAAAAGCATTCCGCTCCAGATATAATTTAACATATGACTTTTTCTGCGTTCCTTACACACCCATTTATACACATTTTATGATCTGGTGCACGGGAAAATACACCTTCCTGTAGTGCAAAAGTTATCCACAATCTAAATCTTGTATTTCCCCTTTTTTTTACCACATATCTTGTGTTTTTCGGTGGATAATGTGGATAACTTTGGGGATAACTCTGTTTATAGTGTGTGTAAACCATGGGGAAACTGTGGGGAAATATGTATTTTTATGTGGAAATAGAAAATTTTGTGGATTTTTTATCCACATTTTCATAGATTTTGGAAATCTGCTTTTGAATTTTCCCGGCTTATCCTGTTTTACTGCTCTCTTTTCACCGGCATATATAGCTCCATAAAGTGAATATTTTTTTCCTCTCCCAAAAATGTTGTCATATTATTGGCATAAAAAACCGGTTCCGGCTCTACACCCTGGAATTTTCCCCAGTTATACATTTTCCAGGCAACCTCTTCATCCAGATAAATGCTTTCTGATTTCACAATGGTATAAATACAGGGAACCGGTTCTGTCAGTTTATACTGCTCCGGCTGAAATCCTTTTCCGATCCACTGCTCTACTCCTTTATAAAGAAGCAGATTGGTTTCCCGCTCCTGCAGACCGTCTTTTTCCATTGAAAATAATGTATAAAAATATGTCATGTCCAGACCTTCGATCGTTGAAGACATGGCAAACCACTGTTTCAGCCCCTCAAGAAGACTTTCGCAGATCCCTAATTTATAAGCTGTGGGGAAATTTTTAAAAGTATATTTTCCCTCATATTTCTCGGCCTGGTCCATATCCCGTTCAGCAAGCTGCATACGTGCGATCGCCTGCTGGTGATACTGTATGCTGGCTTCCTCCTGTTTTATACGCATTGCTAAATGGTCTTTCATACATTCTAAGGAATTCTCTTCCTTTATATATCTTTCAATTTCTTCCAGACTCTGGTTCATCTTCCGTCTGTATACAATAAACATAAGCCGAAGGATATCTTCTTCCAGATAATAACGATATCCATTTTCCTTTTTTCTTGATTTTATGATCCCTTTTTTCTCATAAAAACGGAGAGTATCCCGGCTTATGCCCACGATCTCGGACATATCGCCTATAAGATACTCTCGACGTTTCATTTCTGTTCTGTTTTCCGTCATACCTTTCTTTTCTCCTGTTTTCCATTTTCTCACGATCGATATTTCTTCCAGATGTGCCCTTAAAGAATATCTTATATGGATTTTGTGATTTGGTCAATGGTGACCAGAAAAATAGAAAGGGAACCGGTACATCATTTACGAAATGATGTACCGGTTACAGTTTATCTTACACCGAACTTAGCTCCACGTTTAATGGTGCCGTTGCTGTTCCATTCATTGTAAATGTATGGACCGCCGTCTGTGGTTCCATTTTCTGTAAACTCATGGTTTCCGCCATTATAGTTATAGTTGCCAGTTACCATCTTGCAGCTGCTGGTGTCGAAATAATAAACATTTCCATTAATCTTCATAATACCGCCCTGAAGTTCGCCGGTATCAGCTGCATAGTACCAGGTGCCATCTCTCTGGATCCATCCGGTTCTCATTAACTGGTCATCACCAAAATAGAACCAGTGATTTCTGTACTGTACCCAGTTGTTGGTACAGTAAGATCCGTCACCCCACTGATACTTTACTCCCTTTCCTGTACCTGTAAAACCTGCTGCAAAAGATGTCATCGCACTACCTGCAGTCAAAGCCAGTGCCAGCGCTGTAATAGCAAAACGTTTCTTCATACTTATCAATGCCTCCTGCATTTTTATATCTGTTTTATGCAGAAAGCATACACCTTGGAGTTGCTCCAAGGTCAAGGCATGTAAGAGTTTTGTAATGTTTTGCAGCAGTTTGTAAGATTTAATGTTCTCTGCCCGGTAGTATTTTACAGTACCATCGCCAGCTTCGTTGCCTCATATATTCCCTTTTTGGCATCTCCTGCTGTCAGACAGTCTCCTACACTGTGAATACGGTGATCACCTTCGTACTCTGTTTCCAGTGCCTTGTCTGAACGGGAACCGAAAGCAAGGACAATACTGTCAAATCCGGTCATCTCTTTTGTTTCTCCGTTCTGATCATACCTGATGCCATCCGGACGTATCTCACATACACGGCTGTTTAAACAAAATCCCACACCAGCTTTATCCAAACGGCTTAAAAGGTTCTCTCTTGGTCTGAGAGGCGCTAATGGTGCTGCTTTATCCAGCATATCTACAACAGTGACTTTATTGCCGTAGGTACTTAAGACCTCTGCTGCTTCTGCGCCTACTAATCCTGCTCCCAGTACCAGGATCTTCTGACCGCTTAAGCGCACATCAAAAGAAAGCACCTGATTTGCCAGATATACATTTTCACCGTCAATTCCCGGAATACGAGGAACTAAAGGTTGTGCACCACAGGCAAGAATGATCTCATCAAAGCCTTCCTGTTCTAACATTTCTTTTGTGGCTTTTACCCCGTAAATGACCTCTGCCCCATATTTCTTACAGAAAGTAAGGTAAGTACTGATAGTCTTGGCCAGCTCCTGTTTCATAGCCGGAACTGCTGCCAGGCGGTACTGCCCCCCTGCTGTAATTTCTTTTTCATATACCTTTACTTCATGACCCCGTTTTGCCAGGATCCATGCTGCCTGCAGCCCCACAGGACCTGCTCCTACAACGGCAATCTTCTTTTTCTTTTCTGCCGGTGTGATCTCCCATATATGCTCTTTTCCACTAAATGGATTGATCATACAGGAAATGCCAAAGCCCTCTTCAAAGGAATTCGGATACAGACATCTCTGCATACATCCGGTACAGGTAAGAATCTCATCCAGCCTTCCTTCTTTGATCTTTTCCGGTAAATGAGGATCACAGACAGATTCTCTGCCTAAAGCCACAAAATCCATTGCACCTGTCCTGAGAGCAGATAACATCAGCGCCGGATCATTCATTCTTCCTACTCCGATCACGGGAACAGAAACTACATCTTTTACTATTTTCACGTTCTGAATGTTAAATCCACTTTCTGAGTAATAAGAATGGATGGCAATCCCATGTGAAATATGAATAGCATCTGCACCGGCTGCTTCAAAAAGAATAGCCTGTGCCGCTGCATCTTCAATGCGGTTTCCACCGTCATATCCTTCATCACCGCTGGTCCTTACGCAGACCGGGAATGCCTTTCCACAGGCTTCTTTGATCCCTTCTACGATCTCACAGACGATCCTCGCCCGGTTGGAAACACTTCCGCCGTACCGGTCCACCCGTTTATTTACACCCCGGGATAAAAACTGGGCCAGCAGATAGCCATGGGCACCATGGACCTCTACGCCATCAAAGCCGGCTTTCTGCGCCCTTACAGCTGCAGCCACAAATTTTTTTACTACTTCCTTTACTTCTGCTTCTGTCAGCTCATGTACCGGGATCAGATTGGCTTTATCCGGGATATTGCTGGCTCCCACTGCCATTTTATCTGTACTTCCTTTTCCCTGCATTCTTCCAGAATGCTGCAGCTGGGCGAAAATACGGCCTCCATTTTCATGTACCCGTCCTGTTAATCTGGAAAATGAAGGAATAAATTCATCATCATAAATAGCTGCCTGCATGGGATAAGCCAGACCTTCTTCACTGACACATAAAAATTCTGTGATCAGCAGCCCAAATCCCCCCAGTGCCCGCTCGCCATAATAATTGCAGGCCTGTTCCGTCATATGATGCTTTGCATCTGCATAATGGCTGTTCATAGCCGGCATCACAAACCGGTTTTTTATTTCCAGTTCTCCTATTTTCATAGGCTGAAATAATGCTTCGTACATAATGTCCTCCTTGTTATATGTATTTATCTGTTTTCCCGGAATCCATCTGTACATAATCTGACCTTGTAAGAAGATTCCGATAATGATCCATCATTTATTTTACCAGGCAATAGCATACGCTGTTATCTCTTACATAACAGCTTACATCCCCCTGTTCCAGCAGATATTCCAACATAGAACGGACGATCCGTTCATATAATTTGGCTTTTTCCAGACGTTTTACCGGATGTCCCATATCATTGATCACTTTTGCAGTCAGCTGTTCCAGAGTAATGTCCTCAGAGATCAGTGGCTTCATATCTCTCAGGATTTCCTTAAAACGCTGTATATTCTCCTCTGCCAGTTCCCTTACTTCATCAAAAACCCCGTAATGGGCAAGAATATATTTTTTATACCCAAGGTTTTTGATTTTTTCCAGTGTTTTCAGTGTCTGTGACCAGCAGAGCATGTAAAACAGCCGTCCTTTTTTCAGGCTTTCCCGGTCAAACATGCTGTCTGCCAGATAAGCCACCCCATCCGGCGTAACAAAGCCCATATGACTGGCTGCATGCCCAGGAAGGGAAAGGATCCGGAACTGTACGCCGCAGACCTGAACCTGTTCCTGGCCTGGCAGGATCATCTGGTCTGCTTTACACAGCATATCACTACATTCTCTTTCATTATCCTGTAACGTATTCGAATAGAAAACAGTTTTTAAAGACAATGTATCCTGCAATATGCCTGCATCCAGACAGGACATGACCAGTTCTGCCCCATATTCCTCCTGAAGAAAGCGGTTATTTTCTGTATGGTCATAATGCCCGTGACTGCATAGTACCGCTCTTACACTGATCTTGTTTTTACTGAGATATTCTGCCAGTTGTGTTCTTGCCAGACGGGAACCACAATCCATTAATATCCATTCTCTTTCTCTTATCTCATAATAAGGAATACAGTTTCCCATCAAATAAAGACAACCTGTATTTCCTGCCACCTGCACTGAATGTCCCATACACTTCCGGTCTCCCTTAAACACTTTATCAGGAACACAAATATCCGCTCACCTGAAGTTGTCTTCGGCGGGCGGACATCTGCATTATGTCTTACAAATTCTTTTACTTTCTGCTTTCTTTGATCTGTTTGATCAGTTCCGGGATCACCAGTTTCAGATCGCCTACTACACCATAATCTGCCATATTAAAGATAGGTGCATCTGGATCCTTATTAATAGCTACGATCACATCAGAACCACTCATACCTGCTGCATGCTGGATTGCTCCTGAAATTCCACATGCAATGTACAGTTTTGGACCAACTGTCTTTCCGGTCTGTCCAACCTGATGAACATGTCCGATCCAGCCTGCGTCAACAGCTGCACGGGATGCACCTACAACGCCGCCTAACAGATCTGCCAGTTCCTTTAACGGTTCAAAACCTTCAGGGCCGCCAACGCCTCGTCCGCCGGACACGATCACTTCTGCACTCTCCAGATTTACATCACCGGCATCTAAGTCTTTTAATACCTCTACCAGACGGGTACGGATACGTTCTGCTGCAATGTGGATATCTTCTGTAATGATCTCAGGCTTGTTATCCTCGTTTCTCTCACCCTTCTTAAATACGCCCGGACGTACAGTTCCGATCTGCGGACGATGATCCGGACACATGATCGTAGCCAGAAGGTTTCCACCGAAGGTAGGACGGGTCCATGCGATATTTCCTGTTTCTTCATCATAATCTACAGCTGTACAGTCAGCTGTCAGACCGGTTCTTAAACGGCAGGAAAGTCTTGGTCCCATGTCACGGCCCTCATTGGTAGCACCGATCATCATGGTGGTTGGTCCGTATTTTGTTACCAGGGCATACATAGCATCTGCATAAGCGTCTGTGGTGTAATGCTGGTATTCTTCCCCGTCAACTACAATAATCTTATCTGCTCCATAAGCTGCTGCTTCTTTCACAGCTGCCTCTGTCTTATAACCGATCACAACTGCCACAAGCGCACCGCCCTGGGCATCTGCCAGTCTGCGTCCCGGATTTAACAACTCCAGTCCTACATTTCTGGCCTTTCCTTCTTCATCGGTTTCAATAAATACCCATAAATCTTTGCTTAAAGCCTCCATGTTCTTCCTCCCTCCTTATACGATATGTGCAGAATTTAATAATTCAAACAGTTTCTGTGCAGAAGCTTCCGGACTATCTTCTTTTACAACAACGCCGCCCTGCTTCTGAGGAGGAGTAAAGCTCTTCTTAACCTTTGTAGGAGATCCCTTTAAACCAATACGCTCTGCGTCTACAGGAATATCTGCTGCAGTTAAAGTATTGATCGTCGCTCTGTTTGCTGCCATTTTTGACTTAATAGTTGGATAACGTGGGCTGAAGCTTGGCTTTGTCACTGTGATCACACAAGGCATCTTTGCTGCCAGAACCTCATATCCTTCCCCAGTCTCACGTTTTACCAGAACCTCATCATTTTCTACCTTTGCTTCAATGGCATATGTGATCTGTGGACAATCCATATGCTCTGCGATTTCTGGTCCTACCTGTGCGGTATCACCGTCAATTGCCTGCTTACCGCAGAAGATGATATCAAATTTGCCTTCCAGTGTCTCAATCTTGTCGATAGCTGTTTTTAATGTATAGCTGGTAGCCAGTGTATCTGCACCGCCGAAAGCTCTGTCACTTACCAGATATGCCTTATCTCCGCCTACCGCCAGACACTCTTTTAAAGCTGCTTCTGCCTGTTTTGGACCCATGGAAAGAAGGATGATCTTCGTTTCCGGTGTTACATCTTTAATACGTGCTGCAATCTCTAATGCATATGCGTCAAAAGGATTGACAATACTTGGAACACCTGCACGGATCAGTGTATTTGTTACCGGATCGATCTTGATCTCTGTAGTATCCGGAACCTGCTTAATACAAACTAAGATGTTCATGCATTTTCCTCCTTTGGCTCTTCCCAGTATAACATGGTTGCCATGCTTCCTACCTGGCATACAGCCCCATCCTGGTTAATAATAGAATACTGGATATTTAAAATACCTCTGTCTGGTTTTGATTTAGAACGCTTAGCCTCCAGAACTTCCACCTCACAGTGAATGGTATCACCAATCTTGATGGCTCCTACGAATTTCCACTCTGTGCTTAAAGCTGCAATAGCAGAACCGTCAACCAGTCCCATACGTCCCCATAAACCGGTAGCAATGCCTGCACCTAAAAGTCCATGGGCAATACGGCTCTTAAATGGAAGGCTTTCTGCATAGATCTTATCTGTATGGATCGGGTTGTTATCGCCGGTAATACCTGCAAACAAAACTACGTCTGTTTCTGTAACAGTACGGGAAAGAGTGGTAAATTTATCTCCCACATGAAATTCACTTAAATATAAATAAGAACGCTTCATGTTCAAAACCTCCTGTTTTCTAAAATGGATCTATTTTTCCTGCAATCTTTTGTATTTCCGTATTAATGTTTATTATTAATGCTTTTTATTAATACTCTTTTAATACAAATCTTCCAACTACCATACGGCAGATCTCAGAAGTTCCTTCACCGATGGTTAAAAGCTTTGCATCACGGTACATACGCTCTACCTGATATTCGTCACAAAGGCCATATCCGCCCATGATCTGAAGACCCATATCACATACACGTACACACATTTCAGAACAGAACATCTTTGTCATGGTTGCTTCTTTGCTGAATGGAAGTCCGTTGTCACTCATACGTGCTGTATTGTAAAGCATTGCACGAGCTACATCGATCTCTGTTGCCATTTCTGCTAATTTGAATGCGATCGCCTGGTTTTCGCAGATTGGCTTTCCAAAAGTAACTCTTTCCTTGGAGTATTTAGCTGCACGCTCTAAAACGCCCTGTGCCATACCAACTGCTACTGCGGAAATTGCTACACGGCCATCATCTACGCACTTCATAAACAGCGGGAAGCCTCTGTTTAATTCACCTAACAGATTCTCTTTTGGAATACGGACATCTGTAAAGGTCAGTGGGCATGAATAGGAGCTTCTGTTGCTCATCTTCTGCTCTGGCTTTCCAACCTCCAGACCAGGAGTTCCTGCTGGCACGATAAATACGGAAATACCTCTGCTTCCTTTTGCTTCCATATCAGTCTTTGCTGCTACTAAGAAGGTAGCTGCATATGGGCTGTTTGTGATAAAAGCCTTGCTTCCGTTGATGACCCACTCATCGCCTTCTAAAACAGCCTTGGTACGGATCTGTCCTGCATCAGAACCGGACTGAGGCTCTGTCAGTGCAAATGCACATAAGACTTCACCCATAGCTGCAGGAGTAAGGAATTTACGTTTCTGCTCATCGGTACCTGCAATAGCAATAGGAGTGCTTCCTAAAGATGCATGAGCATCGATAATAGAAGCTAAAGATGCAGAATGTCTTGCGATCTGCTCAATAACAAGAACATTGCTTAAGTGATCCATTCCTGCACCGCCGTATTCTTCTGGTGCGCAGATTCCTAAAAATCCCATTTCCGCACACTGTTTTACCTCTTCCTCCGGAAATGCGTGACGTGCATCTAAATCTGTAACTGTTTCAGCAACTACTTCATCTGCGAATTTTTTCGCCATCTCCTGAATACTTAACTGGTCCTCTGTTAATCCATATTTGTTGCTCATAAAATAAACCTCCTCCAAAATTCTGTTATTTGATTGTTTCTGTTAATTTTCCAGCCATTTCCTTTAACCGGAATTTCTGTACTTTTCCCGTAGATGTACGGGGCCAGTCCCCATTTTTTAAATAAAAGAAATATTTAGGTACCTGGAATTTTGCCAGGTGCTCTTTGCTATAGTTTTCTACCTTTTCCCTGTTTTCCTTTGTGTCCTCATGTAACTGGATAAATGCAGCTCCCACATAACCATGTTTCTCATCCGGAACTCCCACAACAGCAGCACTGCTGATCTGGGGACAGTTTCCAAACACATCTTCCAAAAACTTAGGAGATACATTTTCCCCGTTTATCTTATACATATCGTCTACACGGCCGGCTAAAACAAGATATCCATTTTCATCAAAGTAGCCGCAGTCTCCGGTCTTGAACCAGCCATCTTCAGTAAAGACCCGCCTGTTTGCTTCCTCCCGGTTAAAGTAGCATTTCATTACTACGTTTCCCTTACACCAGAGTTCCCCAACTTCCCCTGGTCTGCAGTCTTCTCCCGTTTTCTGGTCTGCTACACGGTAAGCGATCTGATGTCCGCCATAAGCCTTTTCCCCGCTGCAACCGCCAGGAAGCAGTTTCCCAACTCTGCTTTCAAGGATCTCATCCCCGTCATCAGGGGCAGTCTGCATGGATGCCCCGCATACTTCTGTCATCCCATATCCGGTGATCACATCCGATACACCAAGGTATTTTCTGATGGACGGCCATACCCAGGAAGGACATACAGCTGCAGAACAGTACACTGCATGAAGCTCCGGAAGCTCTACAAAATTTTCTTTCAGATAACTGATCAGTGACATCATCTGTGCCGGAACGCTTAAGATGTCATTTGCACCTTCAGCTTTCATAAACTGTAAAACAGGCTCCGCTGCAAATTTTCCACGGCGGAATAACACAGCTCCTCCCACCAGTATGGCTGCCAGCATCCCTTCTACATATCCATAAACATGAAACATGGGAAGGGGGATGAAAATACGCCGCCCCTTCTCAAATCCTCTGTTTAAACAGCTGGCATAGGCACTTCTCATCAGCATATCATGGGTAAGTACCACACCTTTTGGTGCCTTCGTGCTTCCTGATGTATAAATGATATCTGACGGATCATGAGCGTATTCAGATCCCCTTCGCAGGGAAAGGATCTCTCCTTTTCCTGCTGCAAGGAAATCAGCCCATTCTTTCGTAGATACACTCATATGACATTCTGCCTGAGGCAATGTGACAACTAATTTTAAAGCTGTCTCGTTTTTTTCAAGATCAATATGACAACCTGTGATCAGATACTGAGACTGGGACTGTTCCAGTACAAACCCCAGTTCTCTGGCAGAAAGGGAAATGTTTACAGGTACCTTTACCGCGCCTATGGCATTGACTGCCAGAGCTACAAATACCTGTTCCGGGCAGTTTTCAATCTGCATAGCCACATGTTCACCAGGCTTTACACCTATGGCTGCCAGCCCTTTTGCCACCTGAAGAACTTTTTCCTTTGTTTCTTTATAGGTGAACCGCTCTCCGGGACTTACAATAAAGTCCTGATCCGGGAAACGCTCCGCTGTCTCCTCAAAAAAGCCCCATATGGTTTTTTCCTGCCAGAAAGGATATAGCGCTTCAAGCTCTCTGATCCGGTCATCCCTGTATCCTTTCATATCTATCTCCTGTCTGTTTTCTATCACCCAATAGGATACATGATACTTGCCAGAACAATTGCCTCTATCAGGATGATAATAGAACCTACTACTGTAATAGCAAACAGATGCTTATAGCCTTCCTTATGGGTCAAACCGCAGCATGCAAGTACAGTAACCATAACGCCGTTGTGTGGCAGGGAATCCAGTGTGATGCAGGCTGCTGATGCGATCTTGTGAAGGACACCAGGATTTATACCCATTTCCAGGTATCTTGGAGCCAGTGTTTCCAGAGCCAGTGTCAGACCGCCGGAACCGGAACCGCATGCGCCGGACAGCAGTGCAGTACCAAGTGAGAAGGAGATCAGTGGAGAACCTCCCATGCTGGTTGCTACGTTTACAAGAGTGGTATAACCTGCTGTCAGTTTTGCAACACCGCCGAAACCAACAACTGCAGAAGTTGCTACAATAGCACCCATAGCGTCACTGACGCCACAGTTAAGGATCTCGATCTTATTATCGATCTTATTCCAGTAAAGGATAGCGATGGAGATCCATCCCATTAACAGAGTGTACAGTACGTTTACGCCAAAGAATAACGGAATAACTACCAGTGCCAGCGGGATAAATGCGATGGCGCCGTTTCCATGCTCTTTCTGCTCATATTCTGCCATCATTTTAAGGGTTGCTGCGTCTGCGCTGAAGTGCTCGCCTTTTTTACGTGCAACTTTTTCCTGCCATAAGCAGTAGAACAGTGCCAGCAGGAAGAAGGAACCTGCGATGATCGCGGAATATACAGGAAGGACTGTTGCAGATGTTCCCAGATATTTTACAGGGATATTGTTTACAACAGATGGAGAACCAGGTCCTAAGTTTACAGCTGTAAAGGAACCTGCTGCTACGATCGCCGGGATCAGATGTCTTGGAAGGTCAGCCTTCTTAAACATATTTAATGCGATCGGATACATAACGAATACGATAACGTAGCAGGATACACCGCCGTAGCTTAAAATCAGTGTGGTAACACATAAAACTGCAATGGTGAATTTTGTACCCAGCTTGGAAGTTAAAAGATTTGCCAGGTCTTCTGCACCGCCGCCTAACTGCATAGCCTTACCAAAGCTTGCACCTAAGAAGATCAGTGGCCAGTAATTCTTGATATAGCCCACAAATGCTTCCATGTAATCATTTGTAAGACAGTCATAAATATTTAAGCCTGACATCAGTGCCATTAAACCGGTACAAACGATCGCTGAAACTGCGATATTAACCTTTTTCCAGATCATGATAACCAGCACGATCAATGGAACGATAATTGCCAATACACTTAACATACGTATTTCCTCCTATAAGAGAAATATTTACCCCATTTTTTTGTTTAACTGTTTTGCTCCAAAACATAATGCCGCTGCCAGAATACTGCATACTGCAGCAAAAATAAACGCACCGGAATAATTTCCTGTAGATGACTTGATGGCTGTTGCCACATTGGGTCCTACAATAGAAGCAATGCCGTATCCGGTAAAAATAATGCTGTAATTGATACCATTGTATTTTGTCCCAAATGTATCAGAGCTTAAGGCTGAGAATGTAGCTAATGTTCCGCCAAAGCATACGCCTGTGATAACGATCGCTGCCACAAAAGCCGGGAATGTAGATACACTGGATAAAAATACCATATCCAAAGCACATAAAAGCATAACCCCTATTACTACTTTATGACGCCCAAGAACATCGGAAAGGGAACCAAGAGCCAGTCTGCCCACAAAGTTGGCAACTGCCATGATACCCACTAAAAGTGCTGCCTGCGCCGCTGTGATGCCTGCCACTTCCTGGCCAATCCTGGAGGCATGTCCGATGAGCATCAGACCTGCTACAGAAGCACATAAAAGTGTTGCCCATAAAAGATAACATCTTGGATCCTTTAACATTTCCCGCCATGTTTTTCCTTCGCTTGCAGCCTGGGCTGCTGCCGGTGTATATCCTTCCGGTTTCCAGCCGGCCGGTGGACCATCTATGTACCAGGATGTTGCCAATGAAATAACTAAGAACATTCCGCCTACCAGGCGAAACGCTGTCATTACATTAAACCGGGTCAGTAAGAAATTAGCTAACGGCGCAACGATCAGGGATGCCATTCCGCAGGTTCCCACTGCCATTCCGGAAGCAAATCCCTTTTTGTCCGGAAACCAGCTGACAGCTGTTACAACACCTGGATTATAGCCAAATCCGGAGGCACAGCCTGCAAGGATACCAAAGCTTGCATACAGCATAATAATACTTCCTGCCATTCCTGTTGCAAACCAGCCAAGTCCCCACATAATACCGGCTGCGATCATCAGCTTTCTGGCTCCGAAACGCTGCAGCAACATTCCCCCTACCAGTCCCATTAAAGCCACACACATAAGCATAATGGAATAAGCTACTGTTACCTTGCTGTAATCCCAGCCCATGTAATTTGCCAGTTCACCGGAAAATGCACTCCATGCATATACGCCTCCGAAACAAAAGGTGTTGCAGCAAATGCAAAAAAGCATGATCCAGCGATTTTTTTGCTTTTTCATTTCCATAAACCTTTAACCTTTCAGAGGGATCAGACCCATTTCTTTTGCTTTTGCAAGAAGTTCATCCCTGAATTTCGGATGAGCAATAGCGATCAGATTTTCTGCTCTCTGTCTTACGGTCTTATAACGTAGCGGAGCAATACCATATTCTGTTACAATATAATCTACATCATATCTTGGAACCGTTGTAATATTTCCAGGCTGGAAATATGGCACGATCTTGGAAATGGTGTCATTCTTTGCTGTAGAATTCAGTGCGATAATGGATTTTCCGCCTTCACTGATCTGTGCACCACGCACATGGTCTAACTGGCCGCCGATGCCGCTGTACTGTCTTCCATTTACTGTTTCAGAATTGACCTGTCCCTGAAGATCTACTTCCAGACAGCCGTTAATAGATGTCTGCTTGTAGTTCTGGCCGATGACATATGGATCATTTACATAATCAACCGGCTGCATCTGGAACATTGGGTTATGATCAATGAATTTATAGAATTCTTCGCTTCCTGCTGCCTGTGCTCCAATACAGATACCAGGATTTAAGGTCTTTCTCTTGTTGGTGATGACTCCTGCTTTTACCAGCTCCATCATGGCTTCTGTCAATGTCTCAGAATGGACACCCAGATCCTTTTTGTCCATCAGGTTACGGGCAATAGCATCTGGAAGCATTCCGATACCTAACTGGATGGTTGCGCCGTCTTCAACCAGACTTGCGCAGTAATCTGCGATCTTCTGGATCTTTTCATTTGGCTCTGCCCTGCCGATGATGTATAAAGGCGCTGTCTGCTCTACAATGTAATCTGCCTTTGCCAGTTCAAACATTCTTCCTTCTACGAAAGGCAGATCCGGATTGACCTGGGCAATGATGCGGTCTGCGGTTCTTGCTGCCGGTTCTGTAAAGCAGCAGGTATTTCCAAAGCTGCACATACCATCTTCATTTGGAGGTGTTACCTGGATAAATGCCCAGTGTGGATTTAAATCAGGATTTTTTGCAAACATATCTGGCCAGTTGTGGAAATTGGTTCCTCCCAGATAATCTACTCTTCCTGCATGATAAGCCGGTCTTGATTTTGGTCCGATGAAAAGGGAAATATGGTGGAAATGTCCTTCGTATTTCTCTTCCAGATATTCATTTGGTCCCGGGCTCATACCGTGGATAATGATCACATTTTCCAGTTCTTTATAACGTGCAACCAGTGCATCTACCAATGCAGGCGGTTCTCCGATCCAGTCAGCAAATATGATTTTTTCTCCGGATTTAACATGGCTGACTGCTTCTGCTGCAGTGGTCATTTTATCTTTATATTTTTCGCGCCAATCCATTATTTCAACTCCTGTTTTTCTATTTTTGATCTCAAATTAGAATAAGCTGTTTCCGCCGTCTTCGATCCAGGTCTGACCTGTACAGTAGGAAGCTTCATCAGAACCTAAGAATAATGCTACGGAAGTTGCCTCATCCGGCTCACCAAAACGTCCCATAGGAATGTTTCTTAAGAACATTTCACATCTTTCAGGATTTAATCTGGTTCCCTCTGTCAGTCTGGTTGCATGGGTTCCAGGTCCGAATGCACAAACGCGGATTCCATATTTTGCCATTTCCAAAGCTGCAAATTTAGTGAACATGGTAACGCCGCCTTTACTTGCGGAGTAAGCACCTGTATTTGGAGAAACGATCAGGGATGCTACAGAACTGGTATTTACTACAACTCCCTTAATTCCCTTATCTACCATATGTCTTAATACTGCCTGAGATACAAAAAATGTACCATTTAAGTTGATATCAATGACTTTGCGCCACTGCTCTTCGGTGCTGTCTAACAGAGACTGGCGTCCGATCACACCTGCAATATTAAACAGAGCGTCAATGTGTCCAAAATGCTCGATCACAGCTGCGATGGCTGCGTCAACATTTGCCTTGGATGATACATCACATGGAACTGCAAACACTTTGTCTTTCTTATCCCCAAATTCCTTGTCCAGTGTATCCTGCTCCAGATCCAGAGCACCTACTAAAGCACCTTCTTCTACTAATCTGTTTACCAGATTTAACCCCAGTCCGTTGGCAGCCCCTGTTACCACACAAACTTTACCTACGTAGCGATGATGTTCATAATGCATAAGATAACCCCTCCTATAAATTTTGTTGTACGAAAGAGCACATACTCTAAAACACTTCGTCATTTTTTTGTCAATCAAGTGTTCCAAATACCTGGTCTTCCTGTAACCGTCAACTACATTATCACTAAATATTAAAAGCAATTATCATGCCATCTTTTGTATTTTCTGATCTTTATGTATTGTTCGCTTTTGATCTTTGTTCTTAGAAACCTTTGGTTTATCTACGTTTTTGTTATTTTTTTATCGTTTTTATATAAATTTTATTTTTTATTTTTTAACTGTTCTGCATATTTTTTATGTTTGTTTCTAATTTCTTTTATTGACTTTTTTCAATAACTATACTAAATTTAAGATATAAATTGAAATAATTCAATTACTATCTTAAGAAAAATGATGTTTGGAGCATACAAACCATACAATAACAAAACGAAAGGACATTTATATGGCTGCCAGATCACCCCATATACGGATGCGGGATGTTTCCCGTGTCTATGATGCTTTGGAACTTGGGATCATTATCGCTGACGGAAACGGGACGATCATCTGGGGAAACCGGTATTACAGCAGTCTCGCCCAATTTGATATCAGGGATTATTTCGGTCAGAATGTGCGAAAGATCTCCCAACGTGAAGATGTTATACTGCCTACAGAACGGTACATGATCGATACCGTACTGGAAACCAGACAACAGCAGACCCAGATCGTACGCTATCCCACCCAGGATTATGTACTTACTACTGCCACTCCTATTTTAAATAAAGCCGGCGAGATTGATTACATCATCTATTCAGTGAGCAATTACAGCGATCTGATGCGCCTTCAGGAAAAAGCATCCCAATCCACCATGCGCGCCATGGCCCTGGAATCTCATCTGCGCAATATACAGGTAGACTCCAGCATTGGAAAAGACATTATCATTGCCAATAAAGCCATGTATAACATTTACGGAAAAGCGCTCCGGTTAGCTCCCACCTCTGCTTCTGTGATGCTTACAGGTGAATCCGGAACCGGTAAAGATGTGCTTGCCCGTTTTATCCACCAAAGCAGTCTTCGCAAGCATGAAAACTTTATCCATGTAAATATGGCAACTATCCCAAAACCATTATTTGAATCTGAGCTATTTGGATACACTCCCGGTTCTTTTACAGGTGCCGCCCGTCAGGGAAAAGAAGGCCTGATCCAGTTGGCTGATAAAGGTACCATTTTCTTAGATGAGATTGGAGAACTTCCTTTAGATATCCAGGCAAAACTTCTCCAGGTGATCCAAGATAAGGAAGTACGGGCCATTGGCGCTGTCGAACCGGTTCCTGTGGATTTTCGCATCATATGTGCTACCAACCGTAATTTAAAGCAGATGGTGGATGACCACGAATTCCGTCTGGATCTCTATTACCGTTTAAATGCAGTAGAACTGACGCTTCCGCCTCTGCGGGAACGCCCTGAGGACATTCCTCTGCTGTCTACCTTCTTTTTAAACCGGTATAACGAACAGAACCATACTAATAAAATATTATCTGCTGATGCGGTACGTCTGATGCAGAAATATTCCTGGCCCGGAAATGTCCGGGAGCTGCAGCACCTGATAGAAAGTATGGTAGTTCTCTGCCAGAGTGATACCATTACTGCAGACCAGCTTCCAGATGAACTGAAGGATACCACAGAGCTTTCTTCCGGAGATGCTCTGGACGGAAAAGAGATGACGTTAAAGGAATGTGTAGAACAATTTGAGATCCAGTTGATCCAAAAAGCATTAAATAACACTACCTCTGCTGCAAAGGCAGCAAAAACACTGGGGATCGATGCTTCTACCCTTTGTAAGAAGAGGAAACGATATGGCATATAATACTTCGGGTACTGAAAAAAAGATCATCCTTCATTCCCCGTCTATGATACAGATCTTCCAGAAAGCAAATCTTCTTGCCTACAATCAGGCTTCTGTGCTTATTTACGGGGAAAGCGGCGTTGGAAAAAGCTTTCTGGCAGAATATATCCAGAAAAGTGGTTCTTTATCTAAAAAGCCTTTTGTAAAGATCAGCTGCAATGCTATTTCAGAGGAGCTTTTTGCCTCTGAACTTTTCGGCTATTCTCCCAATGCCTTTACCGGTGCCTCTGCCAGCGGAAAAACCGGACTTTTAGAAGCAGCAGACCATGGGACAGTCCTTTTTGATGAGATCAATGAGCTTTCTCCCTATTGCCAGACTCTGCTTTTACATTTTTTACAGAACAAAAATATAACTCCTATCGGTTCCCTTATTGCTAAAGAGATCCACACCCGCATTATCTGCACTTCCGGACAGGATCTACAGGAAATGATCAAAGCCGGAACCTTCCGTTCAGATCTCTACTACAGGATCCGGGTAGCCAATATCCATATACCTCCTTTAAGAAAGCGAAGAGATGAAATTCCTTTATTTCTACGCTTTTTTATAGAACACTATTCGAAAGAATATGATTGTCCTTTGGAAAACCAGCCAATTTCTGAAAACCAGCTGACTGCGTTAAGTGGGCTTGAGTGGAAAGGAAATATAAGAGAGATTTCCAATCTGGCACAGCAGATCTGTCTGTCAGAAAACCGGAAAGAACTGATCGACTCATTTATCCATGCCCACTGCACACCACTGCATACACCAAAATCCCAGTCCATCCTTCGCCCTATAAGTAATGCCGCCGCTTCCGGGAAACAGCCGGCTGATCCCAAAGATCCGGCACATTTGCTGCAGGGGGATTTAATTCCATTAAAAGAAGCCCTTCGCCAATTTGAGGCAGCTTATATACAACAGGCTTTGGACCAGACCGGGACGCTTAAGGAGGCAGCAGATGTCCTTGGTATCAGTTTCAGTTCTCTTTGCAGGAAAAAGGCAGAGCTTGGCATATCCAAAAATGCAGGTTCCGGCAAAAAAATTACCGGCCATGCCCTTTAAAAATTTAAAAGGTATGACCGGTTTTTTGATGACCGCGCTGCTTATTATTCCCCTACCAGTTCTTTCATCACATCATCTACTTTTTCGATTTTTTCTGCCCTGTAAGCATTGCTGCCACAGAAAAGAAGGGCATTATTTTCATCCCCTTCCGCTGCATTTACCAATGCCTGTGTGATGCAGTAAGGAATAGTCCTGATGTCGCAGTGTTCCAGACACTGGAAGCAGCTTTTGATAGCCGGGCGGACTCCCTCTTTGATCTGCTGCAAAAATGGATTTAAAATAGCCCGTCCCGGCATTCCTACCGGGCTCTGGGTAATGATGATATCCTCTTTTTTTGCGTTGATATAAGCCTGCTTGTAAGCATCCGGAGCATCACATTCTTCGGTAGTAACGAAACGGGTGCCTACCTGCACTCCTTCTGCCCCCAGTTCAAACTGATGCATTACATCTTCATGGGTATAAATGCCCCCGGCAGTTACTACCGGGATATGCTTCTGGTACTTTTCTTCGTAAGTCTTTATTACTTCCATAATGGAGCGGACTTCTTTATCGTAAGCTTTCTGGTTGTAGGTATTTGGCACATCTTTGGTGTCTGCACCGTACTCTGCCAGCTCTTCCCTGGAAAAGCCCAGATGACCACCTGCTAATGGTCCTTCCACTACCACAAAGTCCGGAACCTGCTTATACTTTCTGTCCCAAAGTCTGCATATGACCTGTGCAGATTTGGCAGAAGACACAATAGGAGCCAGCTTTACTTTTTTTACTGCCTGTTTGCAGATCTCTCCGCAGGTTTCCTTTGCATCTGCGATCCCTGCTTTCATTTCCTCATATGCAGCCTGTGCATACTCTGGAAGGCGCACAGGAAGACCTGCTCCGGATACAATGGCATCTGCACCGCATTTAATGGCTTCCTTGACCCACAGGTCATAATGCCTGGTAGCTACCATAATGTTAAAACCAATAGCACCATTTGGTGCGATCTCCCTGGCTTTTTGCATTTCCCGTCTGATAGCACGCAGATTAGCTTCTACAAAATTGGTCTTAAAATCAGGTTCCCTGAATCCGATCTGTGCTGTGGAGATAAGTCCCATGCCGCCACAGGCTGCTACAGCTCCTGCCAGCTTATGAAGGCTGATACCTACACCCATACCGCCCTGGATCACCGGTCTTTTAAGGACCAGATCTCCTATTGTTAATGCTTTGATCCCACTCATTTCTCACATTCTCCTAAATCTTTCGTATCTGTGTTCTGCCAGCTCTTCTCCGGACAGTTTCAAATACTTTTCAAAAAATCCGATTATAGACCGGTCCATATAGCCTGCAATGCGGTACAAAGTATCTGTATTTGCCGGTTCTTCCTCTGGAATGATCCTCTCGATCAGCCCCAGTTCCTTTAAGTCAGCTGCTGTTACCTTCATCACTCTGGCTGCCTCCGGGGCTTTTTTGCTGTCTTTATAAAGAATAGACGCAAAACCTTCCGGTGATAAAATGGAATAAATGGCATTTTCCATCATCCACACTTCATTTGCTACTGCCATAGCTAAAGCACCGCCACTTCCTCCTTCGCCGATGACAATGGAAAGCACCGGAACCTTTAAAGAAGACATTTCAAACAGGTTCTTTGCAATGGCTTCGCCCTGACCTCTTTCCTCTGCCTCCAGTCCGCAGAAAGCTCCTGGTGTGTCTACAAAACAGATAATGGGGCGTCCAAAGGTTTCCGCCTGCTTCATTAAACGCAGTGCCTTGCGATAACCATCTGGGGATGGCATACCAAAATTACGGCGGATATTATCCTTGGTGTTCTTTCCCTTCTGCTGTCCGATAACTGTAACCGGCATGCCGTGGAACATGGCAATACCGCCTACAATAGCACCATCGTCTTTAAAGCAGCGGTCGCCATGAAATTCTATAAATTCATCAAAAACAGCGTTGATATAATCAAGAGCCGTTGGTCTGTCTGCTTTTCTGGAAAGGAGAACTGTATCCCAGGCACTCTTTTCTGTGTTTTCCTTTTTCTGACGGGCTTCTGATACATTAACAGCAGTATCTGCTTTTACAGCATCTTTTTCCACAGCCATATCATGTTTTCTATGCATGTAAAGGATCTGTCCGATCACATGCTTTTGATCCTTTCTTGGAAGGATCATGTCTACAAAACCATGCTCTAACAGGAATTCAGCTCTCTGGAAACCTTCCGGCAGCTTCTGCCCAATGGTCTGCTCAATAACTCTTGGACCGGCAAAACCGATCAGTGCACCTGGTTCTGCAATGATGATATCGCCTAACATTGCAAAGCTTGCGGTCACGCCTCCAGTAGTCGGATCAGTAAGGATGCTGATAAACAGCTGTCCTGCTTCATGGTGGCGTTTTAAGGCTGCGGAAGTTTTTGCCATCTGCATCAGGGAAACAATGCCTTCCTGCATTCTGGCACCGCCGGAGCAGGCAAACAGGATCACCGGAAGCTTTTCCTTTGTAGCACGTTCTACTGCCTCTGTGATCTTCTCTCCCACTACATGCCCCATACTGCTCATAATAAAGCGGGCATCGCACACACCTACAACAGCAGGATTTCCATCGATCTTTGCCTTTCCAATGACAATAGCTTCATTCAGGCCGGATTTTTCTCTGGCTGCTTCTACCTTCTTCTCATAGTTAGGAAAGTCTAAAGGATTGGAAAATGGCATTTCTTTATTCCATTCCTCAAAGGTTCCCACATCCGTAAGCATTTCGATTCTGCGGTAAGCATGAACACGGAAGTAGCCGCCGCATTTGGGGCATACATAATAATTGTTCTTTACGTCTTCCACATAGATCGGCTGTCCGCATTTATTGCATTTGCGCCATAAACCTTCCGGGATAGATGGTTCTTCCCCTTCCTGGCTTACCGGTCTGTATTTGGTATCTATTTTTGTATACGTTTTTCTGAACATGTTGCGCAGCATACGACAACTTCCTTTCTGCATTATCCCTATTCAGGATCATAAATAACTGTACTAGTCGTGGAGGAAATTTCCAGATTAAATTCTAAAATTTATTTTACGTAGTCCGGAAAATACTTTTCAATAAATCCTGTGTCTGTATCACCCTTCTGAAAAGCTTCATTTTCCAGGATCTCATACTGAAAATCAATATTTGTTTCAATGCCTTCTATGATAACTTCGCCTAACGCACTGCGCATTTTCGCAATAGCAGATGCACGGTCTTTATCATAAACGATCAGCTTCATGAGCATGGAATCATAGTTGGCCGGTACTTTATAACCATTGTAAATATGTGTATCCACACGGACGCCATTTCCACCTGGGATATGCACGTTGGTAATACAGCCCGGACATGGCATAAAGCGCTTCTTCGGGTTTTCCGCATTAATACGGCATTCAATGGCATGACCCTTGATCTGGATATCTTCCTGTGACACACTTAACGGCTCTCCTGCAGCCACACGGATCTGCTCTTTGATCAGGTCAATGCCGGAAACCATTTCTGTTACCGGATGCTCTACCTGGATACGGGTGTTCATTTCCATAAAATAAAAGTTTTTATCTTTATCTAATAAAAACTCGATGGTTCCTGCGTTCTCGTAATTAACGGCTTTCGCTGCCTTTACTGCAACTTCACCCATTTTTTTACGAAGCTTTGGGGAAATGACCTCACATGGAGACTCTTCCATTACCTTCTGATGACGGCGCTGGATGGAGCAGTCACGTTCTCCCAGATGAACAACATTGCCAAACTTGTCACCCATGATCTGAAATTCCACATGGCGGGGTTTTTCAATATATTTTTCAATATACATAGTATCATCGGAAAAACCCTTTACAGACTCTAACTGGGCTGCATTAAAATGCTCTGTAAAATCCTCTTCGCTTCTGGAAATACGCATTCCCTTTCCACCGCCACCGGAGGAAGCCTTTATCATAACCGGAAAACCGATCTCCTTTGCCATGGCAAGACCGGCCTCTGCTGTGTATACAGGCTCTTTGCTTCCCGGAACAACAGGAACTCCAGCCTGTATCATGGTATTTCTTGCTTCTGACTTATTTCCCATGCGGTTGATGATCTCAGCAGATGGTCCGATAAAGGTAATGTTACACTGCTGGCAAAGCTTTGCAAAACGGGCATTTTCTGATAAAAAGCCAAAGCCCGGATGAATGGCATCTGCCTTCATTGCAACAGTTGCAGAGAGAATACGCTCCATATTCAGATAGCTCTGACTGGAAGGAGCCGGGCCGATACAAATAGCTTCATCTGCCAGAAGCGTGTGAAGACTGTCCTTATCTGCCTCTGAGTAAACTGCAACTGTGCGGATACCCATTTCACGGCAGGCTCTGATAATACGGACTGCGATCTCACCTCTGTTTGCGATCAATATCTTGTTAAACATACTTAATCTCCTATAGACCAGTCTTATCCGATCATAAAGGTCAGTTCGCCAACAACTGCAATCTTGCCATCTACAGTAGCAGTTGCTTTTCCTACGCCAACCGGTCCCTTCTGTTTAATGATCTCACATTCCAGTCTTAAACGGTCACCTGGAACTACTTTGTGTTTGAATTTTACGTTGTTTAATCCGCCAAAATAAGCGGTCTTTCCCTTGAAATTTTCCTGGGAAAGAATAGCTACTGCGCCGGTCTGGGCCAGTGCTTCCACGATCAGGACACCTGGCATAACCGGTTCCTGTGGAAAATGGCCTCTGAAATATGGCTCATCATAAGTTACAGATTTATATCCAACAGCCTTTACGCCCGGCTCTAATTCTTCAATACAATCTACCAGGAGAAATGGATGTCTGTGCGGAATGATCTCCTGGATTTCTTTAATACCCATTAACATGATTTTTGTCCTCCTGTGATACAATGTTCTCCCGGAACCTTTTTCATTTGGAAAGGTTCCAGGAGGACATCTATCATTTAATACGGAATAATGGCTGTCCGTACTCTACTACTTCCTCATTATTTACAAGGATTGCTTCAATAACGCCGTCATATTCGCTTTCGATCTCGTTCATCAGCTTCATTGCTTCGATAATGCCAAGTACCTGGCCTTTTTTCACAGTATCTCCTTCTTTTACAAAGCTTTCTGCATCTGGTGAGGAAGAGCTGTAGAAGGTTCCTACCAATGGAGATGTGATGACTTTATCAGAAGCAATATCATGGTGTTCTGCTGCTTCTGGTGCTGCTGCAGGTATTTCTGTGCTTACACTTGTGGAAGCTGCAGTCAGTACAGGTGCAGCGGTTGAAGCCGGAACAGCTGCGACAGCGCCAGGTGCACTAACTGTGATGATCTTTGCTTCTTCTTTCTCTTTCTTCAGGGAAATGTGCATATCGCCCTGATCCATTTTAAAGCTGGTCAGCTTTGAATCCGATACAGCCTGAACCAGTGTCAGGATTTCATCTATATTCATTGTCCACGTTCTCCTTCCTTATGCTGTGAATTTCTTCACGATCAGGCTGGCATTATGTCCACCAAAGCCTAAAGAGTTGCTGATGGCATAATTTACATCCATGGATACGCCTTCATGCATGGTGTAATCTAAGTCACAGCCTTCACCTGGTGTTTCCAGACCTACTGTTGGATGTACATAACCATCTTCAATGCTCTTTACACAGGTAATGAACTCTACGCCGCCTGCTGCGCCTAATAAGTGGCCGATCATGGACTTGGTAGAGTTGATCTTTACTTTATCTGCATGATCACCTAAAGCCAGTTTGATCGCCTTTGTCTCGAATAAGTCATTGTGATGGGTGCTGGTTCCATGAGCATTCACATAATCAAGCTGTTCCGGGGTGATGCCTGCATCCTTCATGGCAAATTCCATTGCCTTTGCAGCACCGCTTCCGTCTTCAGCAGGAGAAGTGATGTGGTATGCATCACAGGTTGCGCCGTATCCAACTACTTCTGCCAGGATCTTAGCTCCTCTTGCCTGGGCATGCTCTAAGGACTCTAATACTACGATTCCTGCGCCTTCGCCCATAACGAAACCATTTCTGTCCTGATCAAATGGGATGGATGCTTTCTTTACATCATCGGTGGTGTTTAATGCTGTTAAGGAGGTGAAGCCTGCTACACCAATTGGTGTAATACTTGCTTCTGTACCGCCTGCTACCATTACATCTGCCTCACCGTGCTGGATAGAACGGAATGCTTCACCGATGGAATGTGTACCGGTTGCACATGCAGTTACTACGTTAATGCATTTTCCCTTAAGACCAAACTGGATGGAAACATTTCCTGCTGCCATATTGCTGATCATTAATGGTACTAATAATGGCTCTACTCTTCCCGGTCCTTTTTCTAACAGTCTTTTTTCGTTGCGCTCTAAAGCCTGTAAGGAACCAATACCGGAGCCTACGCTTACGCCAACACGGAAAGGATCTTCTTTTTCCATGTCAATGCCTGATGTTTCCAGAGCTTCCTTTGCTGCTGCTACTGCAAACTGGCAGAATGTTTCCATACGGCGTGCAGTTTTCGGATCCATATACTGTTTTGGATCAAAATCTTTTACTTCTGCTGCCAGCTTGCACTTAAAATCAGCTGTATCAAAATGAGTGATCGGTGCAATGCCTACTGTGTTTGACTTAACCGCAGTCCAAAAAGCCTCTACACTATTTCCAATTGGGGTAATAGCGCCCATACCTGTTACTACTACTCTTGTATTCATATTTTTAACTCCTGTTCTATTCTTGCCTTGCCAGTGTAAGACGGGCGTTATCTTATATAACGCAGCCGTTCGGGCGTTATCTTCTTGACGAACTGACGTCCGTCAAGAAGCATCGGATTGGCATCCGATGGGCATCTCAATCTAAAAACGGTCTTATGAGCAAGCTCAACACCCGTTTTTATCTTGACCTGCCCGCCCTATACCTTTTTCGTTACATGGCCATGCCGCCGTCTACTGAAATAACCTGACCGGTAATATAACGTGCTTCCTCAGATGCTAAAAATGCAACTGCATTTGCAATATCCTCTGTCTCGCCAAATGCTTTCATGGGGATATGCTCTAAAATGGAATTTTTGATCTCATCCTTTAACACTTCTGTCATCTCTGTTTTAATAAAGCCAGGTGCAACTGCATTTACAGTAATTCCACGGCTTGCCAGCTCTTTTGCCGCACTCTTGGTCAGACCGATGACACCAGCTTTTGCTGCACAATAATTTGCCTGTCCGGCATTTCCTAAAACACCGGATACAGAGGAGATATTGATGATACGTCCGCTCTTCTGTTTTAACATCTGTCTTGCAATGTGGCGGGTACAGTTGAATACGCCCTTTAAGTTGGTCTGGATCACTGCATCAAAGTCTTCCTCAGACATCTTCATTAACAGGTTGTCTCTTGTGATACCTGCGTTGTTTACCAGGATGTCCAGATGTCCATGCTCTTTTACCACTGCATCTAACATTTCCTTGCAGCTTTCAAAATCGGAAACATTGCACTGAACTGCCTGTCCGTTTCCTCCGGCTGCCTGGATTTCTTTTACTACCTCTTCTGCCTTTGCAGCAGAACCATTATAATTCACGATCACAAATGCGCCTTTTGCCGCTAATGTTTTAGCGATCTGACGTCCAATTCCGCGACTTGCGCCAGTAACCAGTGCAATCTTTCCTTCCAGCATGTTTATTCTCCTTTATGCCTCTTTTAAAGCTTCTACTACCTTTTCTATATCTTCTAACTTCTCAACATTTAATGTTTTTACGCTTCTGTCGATCTTTTTCATAAAGCCAGCCAGTGTCTTTCCCGGGCCGATCTCAATGAAAGTATCTACGCCGTCTGCCAGCATAGTTTCCACACACTGCTGCCATTTTACGGAAGAAGAAACCTGTTTTACTAAAAGGTCTTTTACAGACTGTGCTTCTGTTACATACTGGGCAGTCACATTAGCTGCATATGGGATGACCGGCTTGTGGATCTCTACATTTTCAAGAACCTTTCCCAGCTTCTCCCCAGCACCAACTAACATTCCGGAGTGGAACGGGCCGCTTACATTTAACATAATGGCACGTTTTGCGCCTGCTGCTTTTAACTTTTCACAAGCCTCTTCTACAGCTGCTTTCCTGCCGGAAATAACGATCTGTCCCGGACAGTTATAATTTGCGATCCACACACCATCCATATCTGCAGTCACTTCTTCGATTACTGCTGCATCCAAAGCCAGGATAGCCGCCATAGCACCTTCTCCAGCCGGAACCTCTTCCTGCATGAAAATACCTCTCTGACGGACAGTGGTGATCGCGTCTTCTTCACTCATAACGCCTGCTGCTGCCAGTGCGCAGTACTCACCAAGGCTTAAACCAGCTGCTACATCCGGTTTTACGCCATTTTCTTCTAAAACCTTCATCATGGCAATGCTGGCAGTGACCATGGCTGCCTGTGTGTATTCTGTAATGTCCAGTCTATCATTTGGCTCAAAGCAAAGCTCTGGAACAGAAAAGCCTAAAAGTTCTGTGGCCTTATCAAATACCTTACGGCCTGTTTCTGTGTGCTCATAAAAATCTTTTCCCATACCGCAGGTCTGTGCGCCCTGACCTGGGAAGATAAATGCGATCTTACTCATATTCATTACTCCCTGTTTTAAAGCGGTTCCAAAAGTACCTAACAACGACCTAAAAGTTTCTCTGCCTGACCCATCATCTCTCCGATCATTTCCTTACAGGTCTGCTCTTTGGAAATAAGACCTGCGATCTGACCAGCCATAACAGTTCCATTTTTTACATCGCCTTCCTGAACTGCCTTACGAAGAGTTCCTAAGGTCAGGTATTCCAGCTCCTCAAAGGACTTTCCTTCCTGTTCTAATTTGATGTATTCCCTGGTCATCTGGTTTCTCAGACAGCGTACCGGATGTCCATGGGTTCTTCCTGTAACAGTGGAGTCGATATCCTTTGCCTTGATAATACGTTCTTTGTAATTTTCATGTACAATAGACTCTTTGGAAACAACGAAGCGGGTACCGATCTGTACTGCTTCTGCGCCTAACATAAATGCAGCTGCAATGCCTCTTCCGTCACCAATACCACCTGCTGCGATAACCGGGATAGATACAGCATCTACAACCTGCGGTACTAAAGTCATGGTAGTTTCTTCGCCGATATGTCCGCCGGATTCCATTCCTTCTGCAACAACAGCATCAGCACCATATTTTTCCATACGGCGTGCCAGAGCAACTGATGCAACAACCGGGATGACCTTAACGCCTGCAGCCTTCCACATATCCATATATTTTTCAGGGTTTCCGGCACCGGTAGTAACTACCTTGATGCCTTCTTCTACAACTACCTTTGCTACATCATCAGCGTGTGGGCTTAACAGCATAACATTTACACCAAAAGGCTTATCTGTCAGCTCTCTTGCTTTGCGGATCTCTTCACGGACTACTTCTCCAGGAGCGTTTGCTCCGCCGATCAGTCCCAGACCGCCTGCCTCAGATACAGCTGCAGCAAGGTGATGTTCCGCCACCCATGCCATTCCTCCCTGAATGATGGGATATTCGATTCCTAACATTTCTGTGATTCTTGTCTTCATTCTTTCCTCCAAAATTCCGGGATTTTCCCGCAGTCTTGTAGAAACAGCGTGCTTCCTATAGTAAGCACGCCGTCCCCCTGTTGCTATTAACGTTCTTTGCGTTTACTTAAACTTAAGCCTCAACGCCCTTGTTCTTTAAATAATTCATAACATCGCCTACAGTAGCCAGATTCTCTAAATCTTCTGCAGGGATTTCTACGGAATACTCATCCTCTAAAGCCATAACCAGTTCAAACAGATCTAAGGAGTCTGCTCCTAAATCTTCCTTAAAAGAGGAAGCCTCTGTGATGCTGTCTGCATCTACGCTTAACTGATCTGCAATAATTTCTTTCATCTTCTCTAACATAATATTGTTCTCCTTTTTCTGATTAAAATTTATAGTTTATCTTATCCGCTGCGGCAAAGCCGCTGCGTGTATATTACTGTATATATTACTGTGTTACCACTCTAACAGCATGGCACCCCAGGTAAGACCAGCACCAAATCCGGCTAAAACCAGCTTATCTCCCTGCTTCAGCTTTCCGGCCCTGTTTAATTCATCCAGTAAGATCGGTACAGATGCGCCGGAGGTATTTCCATAATGTTCCATGTTTACCGGAAACTTTTCCAGATCCACCTTCAGGCGTTTTGCAATAGACTCAATAATGCGGTAATTTGCCTGATGGATCACAAACAGGTCAATATCATCTGCTGTATTTCCAGTTTCTTCCAGGACCTCTTTAATGCACTCCGGTACCTGCTTTACAGCAAATTTGAACACTTCCTGTCCTTCCATGGTCATATAGCCAAGCTCCGGTTTCTTTCCTAATAAGAAGTTTCCGGTAGAACGGCTACCACAGGTAAGTACCCCGCCTTTAGCTCCATTAGAATGCATGTTCAGACCGATGATACCACTTTCAGCTGCTGTTACTACTGCTGCTCCTGCTCCGTCTCCAAAGAGGACACAGGTGCTTCTGTCTGTCCAGTCTACTAACTTGCTTAACAGATCAGCACCGACCACAAGAGCTGTCTTATAAAGACCGGAAGAAATATAGGCATGTGCAGTGCTTAAAGCAAATACGAAACCAGTACATGCAGAACTGATATCAAAGCAGGCTGCATTAACTGCGCCCACCTTTGCCTGGATCTCGCAGGCTCCATTTGGAAAGCAGTAATCCGGTGATGAAGTACCTAGAATGATCAGATCGATCTGCGCAGGATCTATTCCCGCCTGCTCAATAGCTTTCTTAGCTGCTTTTGCCGCCATATCTGATGTACTGTCGTCTGTTGCGATCCTTCTTTCTCCGATCCCCGTGCGGCTGCGGATCCACTGGTCATTGGTTTCAACGATCTTTGACAGGTCATCATTGGTTACGATCTGCGCCGGTACATAAGAACCGGTTCCTATAATTTTTGTAGTCATTTTTCTTACCCTTCCGCAGAAATACTTTGAACTTCAAAGTAATACTACAGGAATAGATAACTTTTGTCAAGAAATATTTTTGCAGTGGATAATTGACTTAATTTCCAAAATTTGTTACTTTCTAATTATAGTCTCTTAAGTTAGGGAATGTATGGGGAATGTACCTTGGGATCTTTTTGTCCTGGGATCTTTTTCTACTTGATTTTATGAGAAGATCAGATTCTAAGAGTACATTAAAACAACAGGAGGTATTTTATATGAAAACAACAGGGGTTATAAGAAAACTGGACGAGCTTGGGCGGATCACTCTTCCCATCGAGCTTAGACGAAGCCTGGATCTGGACGTAAAAGACGCCCTTGAGATCACAGTCGAAGATGACTGCATCATCCTGAAAAAGGCAGAAAACGCAGATATCTTCACCGGTGGAACAGAAGATCTGATTGAATACGAGGGAAAGAAAGTTTCCAAAGCATCCATTCTGGCCCTGGCAAAGCTGGCCGGACTGAAAATAACAGAATAAAGCAACTTATACCATTTATAAAAGGCTGCCGCCTCAGCAAATCGTCTGCTGTGCGGCAGCCTTTTATTTACCTGTTCTCTAGTGAATATCCTTACAGCAGCTGCTGATACACATCCCGCTTGGATATGCCTCTATCCTTTGCAACTGCTTTCATTGCTTCTTTTTTGTCCATTCCCTGTGACAGATAATGCTCCATATGCTCTTCAATAGACATCTCTTCCCAGGCGCGTATCTCTTCTTCACGGATCTCTTCTACCGGCTTTCCGGCAATGACGATGACACACTCGCCTTTTGGTTCTTCGGTTTCATAGTGAGCCAGTGCTTCTTCAAAGGTAGTCTGGAAGGCACTTTCAAACTTTTTGGTAAGTTCCCTGCAGATAGTGATCTTCCTGTTTCCCAATACCCCATACAGATCTTCTAATGTTGCCACCAGATGATGAGGGGCTTCATAGACGATCATGGTCCTGGTCTCTTTTTTCAGCTCTTCCAAAATCCTCTGGCGCTCTTTTTTATCACTTTTTTCTGCAGGCAGAAATGCCTCAAAGCAGAACCTTCTGGTAGGAAGCCCGGACATGGTAAGGGCTGTGATGCAGGCAGCCGGACCTGGAAGGGAAGTCACCGGAATACCTGCTTCATAGCACTGTCTTACCAGTTCTTCTCCCGGATCAGAGATTCCTGGAGTTCCCGCATCGGTGATCAGGGCAATGTTGGTTCCCTCTGCCATTTTCTCTACCAGATATTTTGCCTTTTCCACCTTGTTATACTCATGATAACTGGTCATAGGCGTTTTTATGTCAAAATGATTTAACAGCTTGATACTATGTCTTGTATCCTCTGCTGCGATCAGATCTGCCTCTTTTAATGTTTTTAACACCCGGTAGGTAATATCTTCCAGATTACCGATGGGTGTTGCACACAAATATAATTTTCCTGTCATGTACTTTTCCTCCGCTTAAGCACATTTGTCCCGGACGCAGAACGCCCACTTCTGGCGTCAACGCATCAACGTCCGGCATCCGAAACGCTTTAATACCCATACGTAGTCCGTATCTCCTGTGAATACTCCCCGTTCTCATCAAACACAATAACCGGCGCTTCCACCTTCATCAAAGCTTTTCCGCCTCTTACTGCTTCAATGAGTACCATATTAGCTTCCCGGTCCTTATAGGGATGTACAAATTTCATCCGTTTGGGCTCCAGACCATACTGCTTCATGGTCTGTAATATTTCGATCATTCTTCTCGGCCTGTGGACCATGTAAAATCGTCCCCCTGGTTTTAGCACCCTTGTGCCTTCCCTTACCACATCATCTAAGGTGCAAAGCACCTCATGGCGGGCAATAGCCTTGGCATCTCCCGGATTTTTGATTCCATGGGCATCATTCATATAAGGCGGATTGCTGGTGACTACATCAAAAGAAGCCAGTGCAAACCTGCTTCCGGCCTCCTTGATATCTCCTGTTACGATCTCCACCTTTTCTTCCAGATGATTGTATTTCACACTTCTCCTGGCCATATCCGCAGACTCTTCCTGGATCTCAAGACCGGTAAAATGCTTTCCTTTTGTTTTTGCCTCTAAAAGAATAGGGATAATACCAGTACCTGTTCCCAGATCCAATGCTCTCTCTCCCGGCTTTACCACTGCAAAACCGGACAACAGAACTGCATCCATGCCAAAACAAAAGGTACCTTTTCTCTGGATAATGCCATAATGATTTCTCTGAAGATCATCGATCCGCTCATCATCTCTTAAAAGGATATTTCCTTCCTGTCTCCAGCTGTGTTCCATTTCACTATTTATCATTCAGCTTTGACTTTCCTTCCCGTTTTTCCAGTGCTTCCAGTTTCTTTAACTCTGCAGCTTCTTCCTGTTTTTCGCCGCCTTTGCCCTTCTTCCTTCTGGGCTTGAATTTTAACTGATCCACCTTGTACTCACGGATCTCTTTTTCATCCTTATCCACGATCACGATCACTTTTACAGTCTGGCGCAGAACATTGACACTGTGTACTTCTCCTTTAAGGCCGTCTGAAGTTGTAACTGCATCACCAAGTCCCGGCAGCCTGCTGTTTAATACCTCATAGGTCTCTTCTTCATTTTTCAGGCAGCACATCAGTCTTCCGCATACACCGGATATTTTAGTTGGATTTAAAGACAGGTTCTGCTCCTTTGCCATTTTAATAGAAACCGGGATAAACTCAGACAGATAAGAATGACAGCACAGCGGTCTTCCGCAGATACCGATTCCTCCCATGATCTTAGTCTCATCTCTCACACCTACCTGGCGCAGCTCGATGCGGGTCTTAAATATACTTGCAAGATCCTTTACCAGCTCTCTGAAGTCAATTCTTCCATCTGCCGTAAAGTAAAACAGCACCTTATTATTATCGAATGTATATTCCGCATCGATCAGTTTCATCTCCAGGTTGTGTTTTTTGATCTTTTCCTGGCAGATCTTAAATGCCTCTTTTTCTTTTTCTTTATTTTTTGCCTCAATGGCGCGGTCCTCATCTGTTGCCATACGGATCACCGGCTTTAAAGGCGGTATTACCTTTGTCTCATCTACTTCCCTGTTTCCTAAAACTACATAACCGTATTCAATGCCTCTGGCAGTTTCAACGATCACATGATCTCCGATCTTTATCTGACGGCCTGCCGGATCAAAATAGTAGATCTTTCCCGCAGTCCGAAAGCGCACTCCGATTACTGTCAACATTTCTTTTACTTATTTTCCTTTCTTAAAAATCTTAAAAACACTTTAATTCTCTTTCATAGTCAGAAGCAGAAGCTCCATGACCAGTTCCATATTTACATTGGCATCCAAACGGACTCTGGCCTTGTCAATCGCCTCTAAGATCCGTTCCAGCCCTTCATAGCTGCTTAAAGATGCCGCCTTCTTTACTGCCGAAAATTCATCTTTGAAAATGAGAAGGTTTAAGTCCTTCGTTGTTTTATACATCAGGATATCCCGGTACCACATCTGCATAAAATCCAGACATTCCTTAATATCTGTATTGTCATCTTTTAATTTACGGATCACATCTAAAAGCTGGGAAATATCCATATCCTTAATCTCTTTTAACAGCCTTAAAATCTCTTCATACATCATCTTAAAGTCCTCAGACTGGGCCAGATGGATTGCCTTGCCCAGATTTCCTCTTGCAAACGCACTGTATATTTCTGCCTGAACATCCTTTACCCGAAGCTTGTCTTCCAGATAACCCTTCACAACAGAGTCTTTTAATGGTTTCAGTTTCAGCTGTACACATCGTGAAAGAATGGTCTGTAAAAATGCATCCGGATTCGTAGTCAAAAGCATGATCACTGCATAGGCCGGCGGCTCCTCTATGGTCTTTAAAAGGGCATTCTGGGCCTGCACCGTCATTTTCTGTGCTTCATCTACAATATAAATCTTATACTGGCTGCTGTACGGGCGCACCATAATAGTATCATTGATCTGTTCACGTATATCATCTACACCCATACTGGCCGGTTTTTCATGTGTTACATAGATCAGATCCGGGTGGTTTCCAGAAAGGACCTGCTTACAGGCGTGACAATGCATACACGGCTCTTTTCCCCCTTCTTCACACAAAAGAGTCATGGCAAAAGCATTGGCAAGGGTTTTCTTTCCCATCCCTGCTTCACCGCTTAAAATATAAGCATGGGAAACCTTTCCCGTTACTGCAGCGTTCTGAAAATGCTCTTTGATCTGTTCATGTCCCAAGATGTCTTTAAATATAAGCATATGGCCACCTCCCCGGGTATCGTCCTGCATTTCTGCCCTTTAACAAGCTTATCACTATGATAACATAATTATTTTTTGATGTACACACTTTTTCCCTGGAGCAAAACACTGTATCAGTATCCCCGGACCCGTTCCTGGTACTCTGATGGTGCTATCCCCACTACTTTCTTAAACTGGGCACTGAAATAGGCAGTATCTGAATACCCCACTGAATCCGCCACCTCATATACCTTTAACTTTCCGTCTTTTAATAATTCCATTGCCACCTTCATGCGGTAATGGGAAAGATAGGTTGTAAATGTATAATCCGTTTCTTTTTTGAATACGCGGCTTAAATAGCCTTCGCTGATCTGCAGCTGCTCTGCCACAGTGCTGATATTGATATCTTCTTTATAATGTTCACAGATATGTTTAATTGCCTGCTCTACATATTTATTTTTCGCTTTTCTGCCTGCATTAAACCGGAAAACAGGCGTTTCCTCCTCTTCCTTCTGCCGGATCTGGTCTCTTTCCTCTAACTGGGCAATAATACGAGTCACTGCCTGTTCAAGATCACCGTCTTTTAATGGTTTTAACAGGTAATCACTGACTCCCAGCTTCACTGCACTCTGGGCATATTTAAAATCCCCATAAGCTGTCAGGATAATGAATTTCGCCCTGTTTCCCTCACAACGCAGCATCTGGATCATTTCCACGCCGTCCATACGGGGCATTTTCAGATCTGTAACAATAATATCCGGCGAAAGACGGCGGATCACCGCTGCCCCTTCTTCCCCATTGGCAGCTTCCCCGGCGATCATGCAGTTTAACGCTTCCCAGTTAATAGTAAATATAATACCTTTTCTGGCGATTTCTTCATCTTCTACCACTACTACTTTATACATCGTCCCCCTCCATCCTGACAGGAAGACTTAAAGTGACAGTTGTTCCATCTTCTGTCACCTCTGCCTTCAGACCATATTCATTCCCATAGTACAATTTTAATATCCTCATAATATTATAAAGCCCCAGGTGCCCGTCCCTTTTCTCTGGTTCCGGGCTGTTGATCCAGGCCAGTATCTCTGGACTCATTCCACATCCATTATCGGTGATAGAAATATTTAAAACATCCCCTTCACGACTTGCGTAAATACAGATATATCCATTTTCACAGCCTTCCAGACCATGTAGGATAGCATTTTCCACTAATGGCTGTAAAATCATTTTCGGAACCAGGCACTCCTCTAACTGATCCGGTATCTCCTTTTCGCACAAGAAACGTCCGGTAAAACGGATCTCCTGTACTTCTACATAACTGTCAATGGTCTCTAATTCCTCTTTTAAAGGGATAAACATCTTACTGGAAATGCTTTTTCGCAATATAACCGCCAGATTTTCCGCCAGCACAGCGATCCGTGGCATCTGGCGTATCCTCGCTTCCCATTTAATAGTATCCAGTGTATTATAGAGAAAATGAGGATTTAACTGGGTCTGGTATAATTTTAATTTTGTTTCATTAAGGTCTTTCTGCCTCTGAACCTTATCTTCCAGATATCGCCCCAGATCTTCCGTCATCTGGTTAAAGCTGCTGGTCAGGCGGCCCATTTCATCATTTGACTGCGGATGGATGCGGATGGAAAGATCTCCCTTTTTTACTTTTTCCATAGCTTCGTCTAATGTCTGTACCGGGCGGGCAATACTTCCTGTAAGTACACCAGATACAGCCAGACATAAAAACAATCCCAGCGCCGACAGGCACAGGCTGACGGTCCACATGGTCTGGACAGCCGGCTGGCTCATGGGTGCCTGACGGCATAACAGAAAATAAAAACCATTTTTGCCTTTGTTACTTACCAGATACTGTTCCCTGTCATGGCCTGCATCAGACATTTTCCTGTTTTCCAGTATCTTTTCCATCTTGTCACCTGGGCGAACCTGAATCTTGTCCTGACCTGAACAGTACACCGTCCGTTTATGAGCATCTAAAAGCAGCAGCATATCACCAGATGACACTTCTGCTCCTAAAAGGTCATCCAGATTTTCCCTGGTAAAATCAAAAACAATATACCCCGTCCTGGCGCCGCCCTCTGTATATAACGGTCTTGCCCCCTGAAGCAAAATATCTCTGTCTGTAATAGAAAGATCAGGATCTGTGCGGTAATATACAATATCATCTGTCTTTGATGCCTTTCTTAACAGCCCCCAGAATACTGGCAGATCTTTTTCCTTTCCTTCTGTGTCAGTTGTATAGAGCAGATGGCCACCTGCATCATAAATGGAAAACTGAGCATAGCCGGATGTTTCCTGTGTAGCCTGATATAAAGAAAGATACATTTCCCTTTGATGGTCTGCCTCACTTTTTTCGATCATAGTCCGGGCCGTTTTTTTATCTGCTGCAATAGTCTGGCAGGCTTCCTCGCATTTTTCAAAAACTGCTTCCAGTCTTGCCTCTGCCTTTATAATCTGTGTCCGCCCTTCATCTAAATCCTGACGTTCAAGAGCTGCTGTAAACAGCCGGATCATAACCACACTGGAACACAATAAAGGCACCAGCGCTGTCAGCAGACAGGCCAGGAAGATCTTTTTATGAAATGAAAGCTTATTTAATATCCTCATCTTTTTCCTGCCTTCTCCATTACTGTTCATGAACTTCATTGCCCTTTTCTTCCATAATGGTCTTCCAGGTACTTAAAACTTCCTGCTGACTTAAAAGCCTCTGCTTCAGATCCTCAGCAGATGTATCCTTATTGGTAACAGCATCTTTTGCAGGCTGACGTAAAAGCTGGGTCTGTAAAAGCCATTTTGTATCATCACAGATAGTATAGTCCACAAATTCTTCTGCAGCATCTATATTGGGAGTTCCTTTTCGTATAGCAGTTCCCTCTTCAAAAAGGCATCCCCTTTCTTCAGGATAAATATAATCTACATCCTGCGCTGCAGCCAACAGCGCTTTCGCTGCCTCTTCTGAGGTAACGCCAATGGAATAACGGCCGTCAGAAATGCCCTGTTCCACTTCTTTAAAGGTTTCTGGCATCTGATACTGCATATTTTCTGCTAAAAAATCCAGAAATTCTTCTTTTTCACTGTTTTTGGCCGCCTCTGTAAGAGCGGCAGCCGCCATATCTGACTTAAGGGGGTCCGGCACTGCCACACGTCCTTTCCACCGTGGTTCCAGCAAACTATCCCAGCCAGTTGGCAGTTCTCTGTAGGTCACTACATTAGTATTATATAAAATAACAAAGGATACGGTCGAATATCCGGTCCAGGCATCCTTATATGCCTGCCAGTATTCCTTTCCTTCTTCTAATGCATCCGCACTGATACCAAAAGCCACATCCCATTCTGCCTCTTTGTTTTCCAGCCGGGAAAGCATCTCCTTTGCTGAGCCTGTTTCCACCTTTACATTCCAGCCGGTTCGCTCTTCAAATTCCTTGATCACAGGCTTCCATTCTTCTGGTTCCTGTGCTGTAAATACAGACAGATCATAGTTTTCTATTTCTGCCGGTTCCGGCACCGGAGCATCCTTCTGGCTGCAGCCTGTAAGACCTGCACCAATGGATAATACAGCCCCAGATAATACAACAGATAAAAAGAACAGGGAACGCCCTTTTTTGCATTCCCTGTTCTTTTTATACGCTGCATTTCTATCTGCTTTTCCTGTATACATACTATAACGCCCCTTGTTTGACTGGCAACAAATATCTGCTGCGCAGACGCTTGTTTTTCTCTACGCTCTATAAAACTCACGAACCACGCACTCACGTGCTCTACTGTCCGCTTGCGCGGACGGTTCGTTCGTTAATGGCTTGCGAAAAACAAATGTCTGCTGCGCAGACGCTTGTTTTTCTCTACGCTCATAATATACCAGAAAAAGCTTTGTATTTCCATATATTTACAGACTCAAAAAGCGTTCAAATACCACACAGGCGCGAACTGCATCTTCCTCTTTTTCCATTTCGCAAAAGATACGCAGCAGCGGCTCAGTACCTGAAAATCTGGCGCTTACCCAGCCGCCATTTTTAAAGTAGACCTTGCAGCCGTCCTGATAAGAAACACGGGACACCTCAAACGGCAGTTGTGGCAGTTTCTGTTCTTCTAACAGCATTCTATGGATCCGCGCCTTTTCTTCTGCTGTAAAGCGATAGCTGCGCTCTTCCATATGAGTTTCCCCATACTGGTCTTCAATATCCTTTACAATTCCAGAAAGGCTCTTACCTGTAACAGCGATCATTTCTACAAGAAGGCTTGCAGCGTAGATGCCGTCTTTTCCATGGATATGTCCTTTTACAGTCAGCCCACCGGAAGATTCACCGCCAATAATCGCACCTGTCTCCTGCATCTTTGCAGAAATATACTTAAAACCAACCGGCACTTCGTAACATTTCTGGCCAAAGCTTTCTGCTACCTTATCTAACATATGGGTAGTTGCCAGATTGCGCACAGCATCCCCCCGCCATCCTTTATATTTCAGAAGATAATAATACAGCATAACTAAAATCTGGTTGGCATGAAGATAATGCCCCTTATCATCAATAACGCCTAACCTGTCTGCATCACCGTCCGTTGCAATACCAATATCACAATAACGATCCAGCACATAGTTCTGAAGATTCTTAAGGGTATCTTGTGCCGGAGCCGGCATCTTACCTCCAAAAAGCGTATCATGCTGGGCATTAATGGTCTCTACCGTACATCTTGCAACTGCCAGAATGGTGCTTAAAGCCGTCAGGCTGACACCATACATGGGATCAACTGCTACCCTTAAATCTCTCTTTCTGATCGCATCTACATTGATCACAGATAAGATATTATCCAGATATTCATTCATTGGATTGATTTCTTCTACAATGCCCTGTTTCACCAGTTCTGTGTAACCTGGCGGCGGCATCTGCCCATCTTCTTCATGACATGGTATATACAGTTTTTCTGCTTCCAAAAGCCATTTTTCAATGTCCTTTGTCTGGATTTCATCTGCATCCCTTCCTCCATATGTAAACACCTTGATACCATTGTAGATTGCCGGATTATGGCTGGCTGTGACCATCATTCCATAGTCCAGTTCATGTTTCATCACATAAAACATTAACAGAGGTGTTGGTGCGCTGCGGTTTACAAACTGTACATGGATCCCTTCTTTTCCAAGGATCTGACATGCCCAGATCACAGCCTCTTTGGAAAGGAAACGACGGTCATAACCGATGACCACACTTTTTGTATCTTTATGTTCTGCCTTCATTTTCAGGCACATGGCTAAGGTCAGCTTCTGTATATTTTCCTTGGTAAACTCTTCTCCGATGATCGCACGCCAGCCGCCAGTTCCAAATTTTACCATTTTTTGTTCCTCCTATGTTGAAGAATGTCCTCTCGGAGTCTTTCCTGCACCTGCCTTTGTGGCCGATTTTCTGCCTGCTTATAACCACACTGCTGCGCAGTATATTGGGTTAAACAATGGATACCTTACCTTTACTTACCTTCAGGAAGATAAGCAGGGAAATAACTGTACTGACAGTAAGGATCGATGCCAGCGCTGCCGCTGTACCAAAGCTGTTTCTTACAACCTCTGTATAAATAGCTACAGAAATGGTACTTGTCTTGCCGCCGTAAAGCATAACGCTGGAAGACAGCTCATTGATACAGGTGATCCAGCTTAAAATAGCGCCGGATAATACACCAGGTGCCATTAATCTTGCTGTTACCTTAACAAAGGTCTGCATAGGCGATACCCCAAGGCTGATAGAAGCTTCTTCTACACTTGGATCCATCTGCTGCAAAAAAGCACTGCCGGAGCGTACTGTATAAGGCAGTTTTCGTACAACAAAGGCGATGATCATAATCACTGCTGTACCTGTAAGGATCACCGGTTCCTTGTTAAATGCTACGATCAGGCTGATACCAAGAACAGCGCCTGGAATTACAAACGGGAACATGATCAGCAGATCCATTAACTGTCCTGCAAAGCCCTTCTGCCGCACAACGATATAGGAGATCAGCATACCGATGATGATGATAAATACAATAGCAATGGTTGAAAATACAAATGTATTGCGGATATTGGTCCACAGACGATTAAAAATAGTAATATAGCTTCCCAGGCTGAAGCCCTTCTTAAATCCTGTAAAATCACTCTTAATAAAGCTGCTGACGATGACTACGATCTGAGGAAGGATACCTATAAATGTAACCAGCATAACCGGGAATGTTGCCAGGAAACGCTTTACTCCGTGAAGTTCTTCTTCCTTTGGCGGGCGCATGGCAGTCATTACATAATTCTTCTTTGTAACAAAATGCTTCTGCACCAGAAGGACTGTAGTAGAACAGAATACCACCACTACAGAAAGGGCACTTGCCAGGTGGGCATTTCCGCCGATCTCACTCATGTACTCATTGTATACAAGAACCGGAAGTACCATATAACCTTCGCCGATGAGCATTGGAGTACCAAAGTCTGCCAGGCTGGTCATAAATACCATGATCGCGCCAGCTGCAATAGACGGAAGGACGACCGGCAGTGTAATAGTCCACAGTCTGCGAAGCTTATTGCTTCTCAGGTTCTCTGCTGCCTCTTCCAGGCTGGAGTCAATACTTCCCATAGCACCGGATGTATACAGATACACATAAGGAAACAGCTTAAAGGTAAATACCAGGATAATACCCAGTTTTCCGTAAATGCTTGGAAGGTGGATACCAAACTGGGAAAACATATTTGTTACCAGTCCAGAACGTCCAAAAAGCATGATCCAGCTATACGCACCGATAAATGGCGGACTCATAAGGCTCATGATAATAAAAATATGGATGAACTGCTTGCCCCACACATTATACCGTGACATTACATAGGCAATAGGAACGCCTACGATCAGCGTTGTAACCGTTGTGACCACGGATACAAAAATACTTCTTCCTAAAGCGGAATAATAATATTTCTTTGTAAAAAACCTGATGTAGTTTTCAAAAGTAAAACCGTCTACCTTGGTTGAGAAAAAACTTCGGGTGATCAGGGTACAGAAGGGATAGATCAGAAATACCAGCATAAATCCCACAACTGCCACTTTCACCCAGAACCAGAAGTCTAACTTTTTTCCGGAACTTACCATGATATCACCTCCTGGGTCGCTGCATCGTATACGCCTACGGCGCGGATATCAAAGTTTACCTTTACTTTTTCACCGTCCGGGCGCAGCTCATGTACATCCTTTGTATACTCATTTAACTGTACAGTCTGTCCATTATCCAACAGGATCTCATATTCAATAAAATCTCCCAGGAATGTAGAAATGGTAATATTTCCCGGCAGTCCCTCTTTATCATCAAAAAACAGCTGCTCCGGTCTTGCGGAAATGATGCCTTTACCATTAAATGGCTTTTTTAAAGTACAGATAATAGAGCATTCTCCCTTAATATCCAGAACTGCCTTACCTGGATCATCCCCTTTAACATCACACTCTACGAAATTGGAAACGCCGATAAATCCGGCTACAAAAGTATTTTCCGGCTTTTTATAGATTTCCTCCGGAGTTCCCACCTGCATAATATTTCCTTCCTTCATAACAGCGATCCGGTCGGAAATTGCCAGTGCCTCTTCCTGGTCATGGGTTACATAGATGGTAGTGATCCCAAGACGGCGCTGCAGTTTCTTAATAACGGTTCTCATCTGTACCCGCAGCTTTGCATCCAGATTTGACAGCGGTTCATCCATTAACAGAACTCCCGGTTCAATAACAAAAGCTCTTGCCAGGGCTACCCGCTGCTGCTGTCCGCCTGAAAGCTCATTTGGCTTTCTATCCTTTAATTTGCCGATCTGTACCAGTTCCAGAGCTTCTTCCACTTTTCCGGGAATCTGATCTTTAGGACACTTCTTCGCTTTCAAGCCATATGCTACATTTTCAGCCACTGTCAGATGTGGGAAGATAGCATAGTTCTGGAAAACCATACCAATATCTCTCTTATGAGCCTCCAGATTATTGATCACCCGGTCATCAAAACAGATCTCACCTCCGTCTACTGTATTAAATCCTGCGATCATACGCAGAAGAGTGGTTTTTCCGCATCCGGACGGCCCTAAAAGGGTAAAAAACTCTCCCTGCTTAATATCAAGGCTTACCCCGTTTAATGCTGTAAAATCACCGTATTTTTTCACGGCATTTTTAATGATCACTGCATGGCTCATATCTGGTCCTCCTTTTTGATCTGGAATCTTTCTACTATGCACTTCCCAACTGCTTTTTCTGAAAGACACTCCCACTTTTCCATTGCCTATATATGTGAAAGACTGCCCGCCCGCCAGGGCCAGGCAGTCTTTCTATTATTTATTTACATATCACTACTTACTTTTCATTTTCTTAAAAATCAATTCACCATAATATCATTAAAGTGTTCAATAATGGACTCTTTTTCATTTGCAGCCCAGTCAAAATCATAATCAACCAATACCAGGTCGCTGAGCTTTGCCAGCCCCTCTGCAACGTCCATATCACTTCTTACAGGACGACGGCCCCAGTTTTCACTCTGCTCTGTCTGGCACTCTTTGGAAGTTACAAAGTCAATGAACAATTTTGCGTTCTCTTCGTTCGGGCATCCCTTAACAAGAGCTACACCATCAGGAACTGCACTGGTTCCATCCTTTGGATATACAAATCCAACTGAAGGATCATCCTTGTACTGAACAGCTGCTTTTTCAAGAGTAAGCCCTACATAGAACTCACCATCAGCTACCATCTTATGGCACTTACCTGAAGAATCAACGATCTTTCCATCCAGGTTGTCATACAGTTTCTTGATGAAATCCCATCCATCTTCCTTACCGCCATGTCCCAGGATCATAGTACATAACTGGGTATATGCAGAACCGGATTTAGATGGCAGGCAGTATGCAATTTTTCCCTTCCACTCAGGCTTTGTCAGATCTTCCCAGGACTCAGGAATAGTCATTCCGTCTTTTTCGATCAGATCTTTATTGTAAAACAGTACCATTGGCAGTGGGCTTTCACCGATCCACTTGTCATCTGGATCCTTATACTCTTCTGCGATCACATCATCATTTGCGCACACATATGGTGCAAAATAATCCTTAAATGCAGCCAGTGAGTCAGCACCTCCGCCCCAGAGTACATCAGCAATCGGATTAGCAGACTCAGCTGCAATACGGTTGCAAAGCTCTCCAGTTCCGGCTGCTACTACTTCTACCTTAACATTTGGATACTTCTCCATAAACAGGTTCACACCTGCATTTAACGGGTCTGCATCATGAGGAGAATACACAACTACTGTACCGGTGTAATCTTCCGGAGCTTTCTCTGCTGATGCCTCAGACTCTTTTGCTTCTTCCTTAGACTCTTCCTTAGCCTCTGCTGCTGTTGTTTCCTCTGCCTTGGTCTCTGCCGGTGCTGCAGTAGTAGCGGTATTTCCGCCTCCGCATGCTGTCATGCTCAGTACCATCATGGCTGCCAGTGACGCTGCTACAAATCTTTTCTTCATATACACCTCTCCTTTTCTATGTACCTTTCCGGTACATTTCTTCCGGTCTCACCGGAAATTAAATTTTGCAGTTTAAAAACTGCTTCTCACGTTCTTTGAAGTTTTTGTTACATCTCTCATATACTGTAACTTTTTACTTCTGATGATGATATTATATATTTTTATTATGCATTTTTCCATTTGTTATTCTAACTTTTGTTGTGTTATTCTGAACTTTTGCATAATTTTTATATTATTTTAAAATATTATATATGCACATTATACATATATTAGCAAAAAGACCGCCATGATAAATGCAGCCGGTTTATTGCATTTATTCACAGCAGTCCTCTTTTCATTTATATGTACTCTCGGAGTCTTTCATGCACTTGCCTTTGCGGCCGATTTTCCGCCAGTCGCACCCGAATTTTATCAACGTACGCACCGCGTACGCCTCAAAAATTTGGGCACAACTGACAAAAAATCTTCTCGCAAAATCAAGTACAAAAAGATTCCGAGAGTACATTTATTATGATAATGTCACCGCAAGATGATATATCCTTTTACCACTTATAATGCTTGATCAGAGCCTGGGTTCCCAGATCTCCCATGCCTTCCTCTTCCAGTTTTTTACAGATTCCAAGAACATCCTCTAATACATCTAACCTGGTTCCTCTTTCAGATGCTTCCTCATCTGCAATGCCCATATCCTTGATAAAATGTTTTAAGAAAAAGCCCGGCGCATAATCATCTTTTGCTGCCTTGGAAGCTACATTGTTCATCTGGGCACTTCCAGCTGCACCGGTGGAAATAGATTTAAGCATTACATCTACATCCAGTCCTGCATTCTTTGCGTAGACCATAGCCTCGCATGCACCTGCTAAAGCACCTGCAATGGCGATCTGGTTGCACATCTTGGTGTGCTGTCCGTTTCCTGACTTTCCTTCGTAGTTGATGTCCTTTCCCATTGCCTCAAATACAGGCAGACAGGTATCAAAGTCCTCTTTATCGCCGCCTGCTAAAATAGTCAGTGTTCCCGCCTTTGCGCCGCTGTCACCGCCGGTTACAGGGGCATCTAAGCCATGGAGACCACGTTTCTTTGCCTCTTCGTATATCTGCTGATCCAGCTTCGGGCTCGTGGTTGTCATATCGATCAAATATGTGCCTTTATCTGCATTTTCAAGGATACCATTTTCCCCGAAGTATACCTCTTCAACATCCTTAGGATAACCAACAATGGTAATGACCACATCTTTTCCTTTGGAGCAGTCTGCAACTGTATCACACCATGCAGCGCCCTCTGCGATCACATCTTCCACCTTTGACTTTGTTCTGGTATAAATAGAAACCTCATAACCAGCCTTCATCAGATTGCGCACCATAGATTTTCCCATAATGCCAACGCCAATAAATCCAATTTTCTTTAACATCTGTTTCTCCTTTCCTTCGTTACACAAAATGTCCTTTATGATTTCTTCTATACACGGTTCAAGCCCAGTATTTTCATATTGTTTTCTAATCCCACACTGATCCAGACGTTCTTTAGAAAAATCTTTTTCATCTGCCAGGAATCTTCGGCACATTTCCGCATATTTGGGATTTTTCTGGGTATTTTCCCTGTTTAATGCCCGCTGTAAACGCACACCATCTTCCACATGGATATACAAAGGGACCATAACTTCTGCCCCATAATATTTACAAAGCCCTTCATAAGACTCCAGCGTCCCCATCATAAGATAACTACAGGAACCCAGGTCGATCTGGCCGTCATCTGCTGTGAAATAACTCCATGGCCCGTAAATAGTATCGTAGGTGCGGCATTCGATCACTTTACCTGCATCCTTCATAGCCTGAAGCTGCTTCTCATCTGTAAAAATATATTCCACACCATTAGTTTCCCCATCACGGATGGGTCTGGTGGTATACATGCGTACAGTCCCCAGTTCCGGCATTTTCTTTACCAACCGCTTGTAAATAGTATCCTTTCCTGAGGCACTTTTCCCCATTACATAATAAATCTTTCCCATTATGTTTCCATCTTTCTCTCTGTTTTCAAATGGACATGTCACCTGACGATGCCATTACCTGTATAGTGAAAAGATCCGTATCTTCCAGTCCCTGGACCGGCAGATCTTTTTCTATATAATCCTGTAATGTTTCCAGTATTTCTTCTGTGATCCGCTCTCCCGGTGCTAAAAGCGGAATACCCGGTGGATAAATATAGGCAAATTCTCCACAAATGCGGCCGCTGCTTTCTCTTAAAGACACTGTTTCTTTTTCCCCACCTATTGCTTTAAAAACAGGCATTACCTGCATTGCATGGCGGCTGTAAACATTATCCTCAGGCTCATTATTGCAGATTTTTCCAGATTTTTCCAGATTTTTATCAATTTCCAGCAACGCCTTTTTCAGATGCTTCAGCCCCTTTTTGCTGTCTCCAATAACTGCAATGGCTGTTACGTAATCGGCACCGCACATTTCCATTTCCAGATGATATTTTTCCCTTAAGATCCGGGAAAGCATTTCCCCGGTAAGCCCGCTGCCTCTTACTGAAACAACGATCTTGGAAATATCCACATCAGAAATTCCTGCTGTTCCTACCAGATTCTCTTCCACCAGGCGCAGGTATTTCATCTTTTCCAGTTTTTTCCGTATTTTAAGCAAATCAGCTTCAAATTCAGCCACTTTACCTTCTTTTCTATACTGATCCATAAGAAAAATGCTGTTCTCAATGGACGCCATAAGCACATAAGAAGGACTGCTGCTCTGGTAGATCTGAAGATACCGCTCTATCTTTTTAATGTCCAGATAGCATCCTCCATCCGGCCTGTTATTTTTAACATGGAGCAAAGCTGTCTGGGTCAGACTTGGCAGTGTTTTATGCACACTCTGGATCACTGCATCTGCCCCCAGTTCAAGGGCTGACTTTGGAAATGCATCTCCATAAGCAAAATGCGCACCATGAGCCTCATCTACAATCAGAGGAATTCCTGCTTTATGGGCAACATCTGCGATTGCTTTCACATCTGAAACAATCCCGTCATACGTAGGAGAAACCATCAGCACAGCCTGAATATCCGGATCCTCTTTTAATGCCTTTTCCACATCTTCTGGCAAAATACCTCCCTGTATCCCCAATCCTGGGACCGGTTGTGGATAAACATAAACTGCCTCCAGATGGTTTAAATAAATTCCGTGATACACCGCCTTATGGCAATTTCGGCTGACCAGTATCTTTCCTCCATGGGAAACCGCTGCACTAATGGCAGACAGCAGCCCGCAGGTACTTCCATTTACAAGATACCATGTGCGGTCAGAACCGTAAAGGCATGATGCCCATTCCATAGAATCTTTTAAGATCCCCTCTGCATGATGGAGATTGTCAAAGCCGTCAATTTCTGTTATATCCACCGAAAATGGATCTGGAAAGGATAGTTTAATTCCCTTTGCCCTCTTATGTCCCGGCATATGAAAAGGATACATATCTGATTTCCGGTACTTTTTTAAACGTTCAATGAGAAGTTCCTCTTTTTTCACCTTTTTCTGCTCCCGGTTCCCGCATAAAGCCCTTTTTCATTCTGCAGCTGTAAAAGACGGATCACAGCTGCCCGCAGCTGCCGGCGGTTTCTTACCTGAATGAATTTATCCGGATAGTGTTCACTCACCTGCTTATATCCTTCTTTCTTTTCCTGGCTGCGTCCATTTTTCAGGATCCATAAGATAAATTCTTTATCCATCTTTTCTACACAGCCATCTGCCATGCTTTTTCTAGTATGACCTTTGTATCTGTAATAACGGCGCAACGCCTGCCACAGGCAGATCCATCTTGGATAATCCATAAAAATGATCAGGTCTGCTTCTTTCATACGCCTTTTCTGGCAGAATTTTTCATAATTTCCATCAATGACCCAGCCACGATCTTTATTTTCCTCTAAAAACTGCTCACAAAGCATTTTTCCTTCTGCTTCCCCCCGCTCCTTCCAGCCTGCTTCAAACTGAAGTTTGTCTAAATGGAGTACCGGACAGCCAATTATCTTACCCAGTTTTGCTGCCAGCACCGATTTTCCGGAGCCTGTATATCCGATCACTGCAATTTTCATTTTTTCCTTCCCCGAATGTTAAAGCCATATTGAAAAAATCCCCTGCAAGGGCCTTATACCTGTTATAAAGTCTCTGCAGGGGATTGGCTGCCTAAAACAGCTTATTTATTATTTTGTTGCAGTTCTTGTTTTCATGAATATGGAAACAAGATGATGTCATGGCTGAACTGTAACATTATTTCTCTCTTGTTTCAGTCATTTTCTTAACATCTGCGATAAATGTGCTAAGATCAGCAACACCAAGATCGCCCTTGTCACGGCTTCTTACAGTGATCTTGCCTTCTGCTGCTTCCTTCTCACCCAATACCAGCATGAACGGAACTTTCTCTAACTGAGCCTGACGGATCTTGTATCCAACCTTCTCATCCTTACGGTCTAACTCTATACGGATACCAGCTGCTTTTAACTGATCATACACACCCTGGGCATATTCCATGGACTTTTCTGATACAGGAATAACCTTAACCTGAACAGGAGCCAGCCATACAGGGAACTTACCTGCAAAATGCTCGATCAGGATACCAATGAAACGCTCAATAGAACCAAAGCATACGCGGTGGATCATAATAGGACGCTTCTTTGTACCATCTTCAGCCACGTACTCAGCCTCAAAACGCTGCGGAAGCTGGAAATCAAGCTGGATAGTACCGCACTGCCAGGTACGTCCGATAGAATCTCTTAAATGGAAGTCGATCTTAGGTCCGTAGAATGCGCCGTCTCCTTCATTTACAATGTACTTTAAGCCCATTTCATCCAATGCGTTTCTCAGGCCGTTTGTTGCCATCTCCCAATCTTCATCAGATCCCATGGAATCTTCTGGTCTGGTAGAAAGCTCTACGAAATAATCAAATCCAAACTGAGAGTAAACTTCGTTGATCAGTCTTGTAACGCCCTTGATCTCGTCAGTGATCTGATCCTGGGTCATGAAGATATGTGCATCATCCTGGGTGAAGCAGCGTACACGCATCAGACCATGAAGCTGTCCGCTCTTCTCATGACGATGTACCAGACCTAACTCACCGATCCTTAATGGCAGGTCACGATAGGAACGAGGCTGGGACTTATACACCAGCATACCTCCTGGACAGTTCATTGGCTTAATAGCGTAGTCCTCATCATCAATAACTGTTGTATACATGTTCTCTTTGTAATGATCCCAGTGACCGGAGGTCTCCCACAGCTTACGGCTTAAGATAACAGGAGTAGAAACTTCCTGGTATCCTTCTCTTAAGTGGATCTCACGCCAGTAATCGATCAGTGTATTCTTTAAAGTCATGCCCTTTGGAAGGAAGAATGGGAAACCAGGTCCTTCTTCTGCGAACATGAACAATCCCAGCTCCTTGCCCAGTTTTCTATGGTCACGCTTCTTAGCCTCTTCCATCATGGTCAGATAGCTTTCCAGATCTTCTTTCTTTGCAAATGCAGTACCATAGATTCTGGTCAGCATCTTATTCTTCTCGCTGCCTCTCCAGTAAGCACCTGCAATGCTGGTCAGCTTAAATGCTTTAATGCCCTTTGTATAAAGAATATGTGGTCCTGCACACAGATCTACAAAGTCACCCTGCTGATAGAAGCTGATAGTCTCACCTTCTGGAAGATCCTCGATCAGCTCTACCTTATAAGGCTCTCCTTTTTCCTGCATAAATTTAATAGCTTCGTCTCTAGGCAAAACGAATGGCTTTAATGCCAGGTTCTCCTTAACGATCTTCTTCATTTCAGCCTCTAACTTTTCCAGATCATCCGGAGTAAATCCACCTTCTCTGTCAAAGTCATAGTAAAATCCATCATCAATTGCCGGTCCGATCGCCAGCTTGGTCTCCGGATACAGTCTCTTTACTGCCTGTGCAAGTACATGGGAAGCAGTATGGCGAATGGCTCTTAATTCGTCTTTTGCTTCTTCAACACTTCCGTCTGGTAAAATAATCTTCATGGTAAACTCCTTTCGTTTTTAAAACGCTTTCTAGTACATCGTTTGGATATGTCCTTTAAGGCTTTAAGATATTAAAAAACCCCTGGACACATCTCTATGTCCAAGGGTGCATATACACGGTTCCACCTTGATTTTCACTCATTCATCCCTTAACGCGGGGTACGGTATCATTTCCCACTTCTAAAGCCTTAAAGCTTTATTACAGTTCCCTGATACGGCTCAGGACTGGTCTTCATCTATCTCCTGCATGCGCCTTTCCACCAACTGGCTGCTCTCTGTCTGCTTCCCACAGATTACTGGTTCCTTCAATGCCTTTTGCATTTCTGCTAACCTTGATTATAACATTTAAGTCCTATTTGTCAAGATAGAACTAATACAACAGATGCATTATAATTACAGTTTTACTATGACATCTTCTGGTTTCCATATTCATGAAAAGAAGATTCTATCTGTAATCCTTTTAAATTATCAATAGATATGCTAAGATAATGTTGTTTTTCTTCCCTTATGGAAGGTACAATGTTCTCTCGAAATCTTTCTGTACCTGATTGTCAATTGTGCCCAAATTTCTGAAGTATTAGCGTTGCGTCCGCCTCTGAAATCCGGGTGCGATTGGAAAAAAACGGCCACAAAAGCAAGTGTATGAAAAACTTCAGGAGAACATTATAATACAAAGGAGAAATATGACTCATGAAGATCGTTATTATAGACGGCCAGGGCGGCCGCATGGGAAAAGCTGTGATCGAACAGCTAAAAAACAGCTATCCTGAACTTGAACTTTACGCTATTGGTACCAACAGCATTGCAACCTCTGCCATGTTAAAAGCCGGTGCCTCATATGGAGCCACCGGCGAAAATCCTGTAATAGTCAATGCCAGAAACGCTGACCTGATCATTGGCCCTATTGGCATTGTTATGGCCGATTCCCTTATGGGAGAGATCACCGCTGCTATGGCCACTGCTGTAAGCTCCAGCAGTGCCTATAAAATACTTATACCTGTTAATCGCTGCAACCACTTTATTGCAGGCTGTCAGGGCAGCAGTTTGAGCGACTATATCCGCCAGGTCTGTGAAGAAGTTGGCAGACATTTGGCGATTTAAACGTTACAATTCAGCCATGCGCCGGTTTGAATGAGAAAGTGTGTTACAAACTTGCTTGCATAAGCACTTTTTCATTTAAACCAGCATATGGTGAACCCAACATGCTTCTTGTTTTCATGAATATGGAAACAAGAAGATGTCACTATCAAGTGATATGTCCGTTTAGAAAGAAGGCATAAATTTATCATGAGAACCGTTGAATTTAAAATGGAACGTCCCGGTCTTGTAAGCGCCGGTGACAAAGTAAAGATCATTGAGCGGGAAGGAACCAGCAGCTACAGCTATATCATCGATCCAGCTGTAGCCATGTCCGGCTGCTTCGCCGCAAGAGACCGCATTAAATCCGAATATGGCATCGTAAAAGACATCCGTGAAAACTCCCGGGGATTTTACGTTGTAGTTGATTTTGATGAGGAGGACGTTCATTGATCTTCCACAAAAATGTTCCCCCAGCCTGTTTATGATAACGGTACGATCTTGATTTCTTCTGCCGTAGTCTCACTAGCTGGTGAAGTTGCCGGTACAGTCGGCACCGGAGCTACCTCCGTTTCTTCCACTTGTTTTCCAGGTGCATCTGTCCCGGTCACCGCCTCTTTATGGCTTTTGGACGGCTGCACCTTTCCTGTTTCTGATACAGTACCTGAATTTTGTGCCGGTGATATAGGAATGATCTTCTCTGCAGCCGTTTTTGTCTCTTCCACAGTAGTTTCTTCCTGTCTTATTTCATCTACTGTATCTATTTTTATCTTTAAAGAAATATCCAATGAAACCGGCTGGCTCCAGAGAACCTGGGTAATACCTCCGTTTCTGCTCCAACTGCAATCATGCCAAAAACCGATTAGCTCTCCATCCTGAAGCGCCAGTATTTCGATCATATCATTTCCCGTCACCGTCTTTCCCGTTCTTTCAGAACTGTCTTTTACTGCGTAAATAGTCCCGTCCTGTTTTACATTAATGACTATACCATAAGCATTTTCCCAGATTTTTGGGTGATATTCCCCGTATATCTCTCCCTGACTTTCAAAATAATACAGATTAAAAACAGCTCCTGGAAAAATACCACTGACTGCCTTTTTCTCTTTTCCATTCAGATCTGTTTTAAAAATACGGCTGTACCATTTTCCGGAAGCATCTTTTTCCACATAAGCACTGAAAAAAATAGAATTATCCACAATGCAGTAACTTTGTACACCATAATCAGCCTTTATAATGGCTCTGCTTCCAGAAGAAGTTTTCTTTACAATCTGCATCTGGGCTCCGTTTCCCTGAAGTTCATAAGAATTTCCATCTGCAGCAGCCGGATTTTTCTTTACATAGCTGATCTTTCCATTTTCATCTATCTTGTATACACGGTCTTCTATGGCAATGCCCGTACTTTCTTTTCCAGTAACCGCTTTTCCAAATGAATTTATAAGATAACATGCATTACCATCAATTTTTACCTGATAACCGCTCTCAGAAAGCTCTATCTCTGTGCCGGAAGTGGCTGTATAGATTTTTTCATCCTGGGCATAGTAAATAGTCTCATCTAATACCAGATAGCCATCTACATTCTCGGCTATGATCTCCTTTGTGTTCTGTCCCGGGATCATTCGTACCAGAACATCACACAGGCCTTTTTCTTCCTCAGAAAGAGACGATTTTCTATTTTCAGCCACTTTAGGAAGATAGTATACATAATCACCATAGGCTCTTAAAGAATTTTTTGTTGCTTTCTCAGGGTTCTTTTCATTTCCCAGAGGTTTTACCTTATTATCTACTGTTTTCTTATAGCGGATCGTCTTAAAAAGCCCGGTATCTTCGCTGTCTAAGTAGCACCAGAATGCATTGGTCCTCACAAAACTGTCCAGATTTTCTCCGGTATCTTCAGGTACATAATCTGGATCCGGCTCAATATTTTTCAAGTATCCTTTTACATCATGACAGGTAAAAATCTGGCCACCACCTTTCCATTGTCCTGTTGCCATGATCCCCTTATCATCAAAATGATACAGAAAACCTTTTATTTCCAGCCACTGATCTGATGCATATGTTTTTTCATTGGTCTTGTACTTCCATCCATCCTCTGTTTCTTCCCAACCGGTCTGATCTGTCTCTTTTTCAGTCTCAACTGCTGGTATTTCCAGTGTTTTCTGTTCGCTGGCTTTCGTCATATCCAGCTTTTCATAATCTGAATGGATTTTTCCAAAAACGATCACTACAACACTAATTGCCATGATCATAAAAATAATTGCTGCGATCATAAGCAACGCTGTTTTTAATCCAGATTCTTTTTTCCTTCTTCTCATCCTGTTTAGGCCTCCTGTACATAAAGATAAAAATATACACTTGGAATCTGTTTGTAAACGGACAATATCACCTCCAGATGACATTACCATAAACGAAAAAAGCGGCAAATCTCAATTTCTAAGATTTGCCGCCACTTTTCAAAGATGAGCGTGCGGGGATTCGAACCCCGGACAACTTGATTAAAAGTCAAGTGCTCTA
>OLRX01000111.1_pt1 | contig 74384 bp, 76 predicted proteins | sample 1672991 | NCBI WGS metagenome assembly OLRX01 (sample SAMEA3136744, study PRJEB25190) | human gut metagenome | biome: human gut; feature: human-associated habitat; material: faeces | place: Austria | collected 2013
AATAAAGCTCAGCAGGACGCCTTTCTGCCCTTTGTGGAAAAGGGCAGCATAATCCTCATAGGAGCTACGACGGAGAACCCGTCCTTTGAAATCAACAACGCTCTTTTGTCCCGGTGCCGGGTCTTTGTGCTGGAGCGCCTATCGGCGGAGGATATCTGCCAGCTCTTAAAGCGGGCCCTGAAAAGCCCCGAGGGGTTGGGCTATCTGAAGGTGGAGATTACCGATGAGATGCTGGAGATGATTGCTCAGTTCGCGGACGGGGACGCCAGAAGAGGATTCAACCTCCTGGAGATGGCGGTGACCAACGGGCAGATTGAGGGAGACCGGACCATTGTGACCAGGGAGATTCTGGAGCGCTGCCTGGGAAAAAAGAGCCTTCTCTACGATAAAAAAGGGGAGGAACACTACAATCTGATTTCCGCCCTCCACAAGTCCATGCGCAATTCGGACCCGGATGCGGCGGTTTACTGGCTGGCCCGGATGCTGGAAGCGGGGGAGGACCCGCTGTATATCGCCAGACGGCTGATTCGTTTTGCCAGTGAGGACGTGGCCATGGCGGACAATCAGGCCCTGCCTTTGGCGGTGGCGGCCTACCAGGCCTGCCATTTTCTGGGGATGCCCGAGTGCAATGTGAATTTAAGCCATGCGGTGATTTATCTGTCCATGGCCCCTAAGTCCAATACCGCTTATGTGGCTTATGAGGAGGCAAAGAAGGACGCCCAGGACATGCTGGCGGAGCCGGTTCCCCTGAACATCCGCAACGCCCCTACGGGGCTGATGAAGGAGCTTCACTATGGGGAAGGCTATGTGTACGCCCACGACACGAAGGAGAAACTGGCCCGGATGCAGTGCCTTCCGGAGTCCCTGACAGGCAGAACTTACTACCGCCCCACGGAGGAGGGACAGGAAAAGCATACAAAAAAGCGGCTGGAGGAAATCCGCCGCTGGAAAGAAAATCAGGAGTAACCGGACCGGGCAGGAGGGGATTTACCCCTCCTGAAGCCGGGCCAGGTCCTGATAGAAACCTGGATAAGAGATGCGGACACAGTCTGCATCTTTTATTTTTGTCACTCCGTCGGCTGCCAGAGCCGTCACCGCGAAGGTCATGGCGATGCGGTGGTCCAGATGGCTGTCAATCTCAGCTCCGTGGAGGGGACGGCCGCCCTCGATTATCATACCGTCTTCCGTTTCCGTGATATCCGCGCCCATGGCGGCCAGATTCTCCGTCATAATCCGGATTCGGTTGGATTCCTTCACCTTCAGCTCCGCCGCATCCCGGATAACGGTGCGCCCCTGGGCCACGCAGGCCATAGCGGCGATGACGGGAAGCTCGTCGATGAGGGTGGGGATGATGGCTCCGCCGATTTCAATGCCCTTTAAGCTGCTGTGGCGCACCAGAAGATCCGCTATGGGCTCCGCTCCCTGGCTGCGTACATTCTCCAGGGTCAGGTCCGCGCCCATGGCCTGGCAGACTTTTATGATGCCGTCCCGGGTAGGATTGACGCCCACATCCCGAATCAGGACCTGGGAGCCAGGAACCATGAGGGCGGCGGCAATGAAGTAGGCGGCGGAGGAGATATCACCGGGGACCTCCACCTTCGCGCCGTAAAGTTCATTGGCGGGTTCTACGGAAGCGGTAGTATCCTTGGAGGTGACCTGAGCGCCGAAATAGCGCAGCATAAGCTCCGTGTGATTCCTGGAACGGGCAGGCTCCGTGACGCTGGTGACGCCCTCCGCATAGAGCCCGGCCAGAAGAACGGAGGATTTCACCTGAGCGGAGGCCACGGGAGAATTGTAGTGAATTCCGTGAAGGCGGCTGCTCTTGACGCGCAGGGGAGCGCAGCCGTTGTCATGGATGCTGGAAATTTTGGCGCCCATCTGGGATAAGGGGTCCATAATCCGCTTCATGGGACGCTTCCGGATGGAGGCGTCTCCGGTAAGGGTGGAAGGAAAGGGCTGGGCGGCCAGGATTCCGGATATCAGGCGCATGGTGGTACCGCTGTTTCCGCAATCCAGCATCCCGGAAGGAGCAGATAATCCATGCATCCCCTTTCCGTGGACCAGAACTAGGTTTCCTCTGTTCTCAATTTCGATGCCCATGCGGCGGAAGCAGGAGATGGTGGACAGACAGTCCGCTCCCTGCAGAAAATGATGAATTTCCGTTGTTCCGCTGGCAATGGAGCCCAGCATAACGGCGCGATGGGAGATGGATTTATCTCCCGGAACGGTGAGAGTTCCTGTGATTGCCCCCACGGCTTTTGTAAATTCCATAATTCAAATATCTCCTTTGCTTCATAGGTTTGTAATGACTGCCGTCTTCAGCGGGACAGCTCGTATTTGTAATAGCTTAAGCGCTCCCAGGCGGCATCCATGGAGGCTTTGTCGTAGAAGGCAATCTTCAGCGCGCCCTCTCCCTGCTCCCGGTTGTTGTTGATGCCGATATTTTTGATACTGATGCCCTTGGCTGCCAGGATGACGGAGATGGTGGAAATGGCACCGATCTCGTCTACCACGTCTACGGAAAATTCGTAGGCAGGCTCGATGGGTCCTCTTGCCCGGTCCGTAATAGAGTTGCGGTAGGAGCGTGACACATCGAACAGGCTGTAGATGGCGGGACTGTCGGCATTTTCCAGCTCTTTCAGGATTTCGCTGAGAGAATCGATGTACTGCCGCAGGATATCCGCAATGGGTCCGGTGTTGGTCATGCAGATTTGCTGCCACATCTCCGGAGAGGAGGAGGCGATTCGGGTAATGTCTTTAAAACCTCCTGCGGCCACCTGCTTCATGACGCCGGAGGAATCGTTGTCTTTTACCAGACACACCAGGCTGGAGGCGATGAGATGGGGCAGATGGCTGATGGCGGCCACCACCTTGTCATGTTCCCGGTAGTTAAGCACAAGGGGGATTGCCCCAATGGTCTGGGCCACTGCGATGATACGCCTGGCATTGGCGCCGGCTTTCAGGCCGGGGGAGGGGGCGATGCCTTCGGGAGGCGTCACGATATAATAGGCATTCTCCAGAAGATGGTCCGTGGAGTTTTCATAGCCGGTTTTTTCCGAACCCGCCATGGGATGGCCGCCCACGAAACAATCCTCAAGTCCCTGGCGGATGATTTCTTCATGAATGCCGCACTTGGTGCTCCCAACGTCTGTTATCAGTGCTCCGGGCTTTAGATAGGGACGGATGGAAGAGAGGTAATTGGCATTATATTCCACGGGCGTACAGAGGAAAATCAGGTCGCATTCCCTTAAATTCCCGTCAATCCCATCCAATATCACATCCACCACGCCGTCTTTTTCAGCCTGTTCCAGCCTGGATCTGGAACGCATGTATGCCATGATCTTGATGTCCGGCCTGGCGCGCTTGATGCCCCTGGCAATGGAGCCGCCTATGAGACCCAGTCCGATGAAGCCCAGGGTGGAGTCTGTCATCCTTATTTTTTCCATGGTAAATCCTCCTGTAAAGAAAGGCACTCTCTGATTGAGGGAGTGCCGGAAAAACATCCATACATGTCCTGGCTGCTATCTTGCTTCAAATGTACGGCCGGCCAGGTCGGCGTATGGCTTTAAGTCCTGCATCAGCTGTTCAAATGCAGGGAAGGTCAGGGACTGCGGCCCGTCGGACAGCGCTTTTGCAGGGCAGGGATGGACTTCAATCATCAGTCCGTCAGCGCCTGCCGCAATGGCTGCCTTGGCCAGGGGTTCCACGTATGCCCTTACACCTGTGGCGTGGCTTGGGTCCACGATGATGGGAAGATGGCTCTTCTGGCGTATTACGGGAACCGCGCTGATATCCAGGGTATTCCTGGTGGATGTCTCATAGGTGCGGATGCCGCGCTCACACAGCACGATATTGGGGTTGCCCTCGGAAATGATGTACTCGGCAGCATTGAGCCATTCGTCAATGGTAGCACACAAGCCGCGTTTTAACAATACGGGAGTGCCGGATTTGCCAGCCTCCTTTAACAGTTCAAAGTTCTGCATGTTTCTGGCGCCAATCTGCAGCATGTCAACATACTTCACAGCGGACTCAATGGCATGGGCGCTGGTGACTTCGCAGATTACATTGAGGCCCGTGGCTTCTCTGGCAGCCTTCATGTATTTAAGCCCCTCCTCCTCTAGCCCCTGGAAGGAGTAGGGGGATGTGCGGGGTTTGTAGGCACCGCCGCGCAGGAAGGTGGCTCCCGCCTTTTTCACCGCGTAAGCGGTCTCCAAAAGCTGGTCCAGGGATTCAATGGCGCAGGGACCGGCCATCACCGTCATGGTGCCGGGACCGATGTGGGTGTTGCCAACCGGAATCACGGAATCCTCAGGATGGAATTTTTTATTGACCAGTTTATAAGATTCCGTGACAGCCACTACCTTGTCAACGCCTTCGCTGATTTCGATGTTGGTGTCCAAAAGCTTGGTCTTGTCGCCTACCACACCTACAATAGTAACCTGGGAACCCTTGGACAGATGGGCTGTGAGCCCCTTGGATTCAATCAGGTTTGTTACCTTTTTCACCGCTTCATCAGAAGCATTGGGTTTCATAATGATAATCATAATTCAGTACTCCTTATGCAAATTTATAAATATACAGATTGTATGGACCATAGTATGTATTCTTCAGAATGATTCATATGCAGTAATAGTGTAAGCGACTCTGTCTGAAATGTCAATACTTTATTACTTTAAACTTTTACACTTTTAAGCGAAGATGAAAAATACGACAACGTATTATCATCACATTTGAAATATGAGAATCCTTTGTGCCCTGTTATTCAGCAATCAGGTTCCGCAAATTGGTATATAGATGTATGTTGTAAAGGGTGAATATGAGATTTCACCTAATACAACATAGCGGCTTGCTCGTTTGTGGTGAATGAGAGCGCTATGGGAGGGGTGATAGCAATAACACACAGCTTCGAGCGTCAGCCTGACGCTCGAACCCGCTTGACGTGAGGTGCATTTTGCACTTCACGTTACTGCGGCGGTTCAAAGGCGCAAAATGCGCCTTTGAAAATCAGAAATGCAAAATGCACTTCTGATTTTGGCAACATCGTGGAAAAAATGTCCGCCACGTTGTACCAGGGACCAAGTTTGCATTTTGCAATCTTGATCTTCCTGGGAGGTGGCGGCGAAATGTGCCGCTACCTCCTTCTGCTGGTGCCGAACATTTTGACCGCCACCAATCAGAACGAAAATTTTTCGTCCTGGTTCTGGTCAGCGGCACAATGACGCAGGCCAAAGACGCAAACGGACAATTTGTCAACAACGTGGCCGACAAAATGTCGGTCACGTTGGTAACTATCCAATCTTGCATTTTTGCAATTTTTTCGAGGGTGACGGTCAAATCTTGCATTATCGCCATATTTTTGCGGTCATGGCCAACTTGACCGTATAATAGAGATGGGCGAACAAACTGGGCCGCTCCAAGAAATTTTCAAATTCTTTTTGAAAATGGTTCCGCTTTGCCCCCGGTTTTTCTCCTATTAGTGAGGGGATGCTTTGGGTGCTGTGAAAACCATCGTCCTTTCACGACAAAAGTACATAGGCACAATCAAGCCAGTTTTCGACTGCAAACGACATTATGCAGCCGGAGGCTGGTTTTCTGCTGCCTGGACAAGTCCACCAACATCATATCACGGGTTGCGGCCTACCGCAAGAAAGGAAGGCAAAATATAGCTACAATTCAACCAGCAGCGGAGAACACCGCCATTCTCTACCGGCGTATCGGGTCTACCACCTACAAGGTGCGTGTCCATTTCAGCGATACCGCCCAGGAAACCATGAACGACAAAATTCTGCATTTAATTCGGCGCGGAGCCGTGACAAAGGTTGCTGACTGTGGTACAATAGGGATACCACAAACGAGCCAGCCGCTTGAAGGGAGTTCAACATGAACGAGAAGCGGTTGGAGACGGAGAAGATTACGGCATTATACGAGCGCCTTAGCCGTGACGATGAGCAAATTGGGGATAGTAACTCAATCGTGAATCAAAAGGCCATGCTTGAAAGCTATGCCGCCCAGCGAGGATTTACTAATATTTCCCATTACACGGAAATGTAAACGACGACTATAATACGAGGGTTTCACATTTCGATTTTTCTCGCTTTGGATTTTCTCTACATCGTTTTTGGTTCATCGCTGAACCAAAGATAAAGGGCGTGAACCACTACACGCGCCTGTCTGACAGATGATACTTTATTCTGAACTTTCCTGATAACACCTTGACTTTTTAGCCCTTCAGAGTGATGTATGGCATACTATAACTTTTTGGAGGGATGCAGTTTGAACAGCATGAGGAATGAAGTGGATTACCGCCTTGCAAAGATTCTGTTTGCCGATATGTGCAGCAAGGGTGTGATCCGCAGAAAAAAGGATAAGGATTCCGTGCGCCGTACAATGCTCGATCAATATGCTCCACCGTTTGCGTTTTTGGAAAAGGATGAGTCTGAGCAATCTGGGGAGGATGAACTTATCGAGCTAATGGGTTCAAAGCTGAGATGCGGGAAATGTAATCGCGGCTACGGCGTAAGACCCTGGCATTCCACATCATATAACGACAGGGTGTATGAATGCCGAAGTAAAAACATCCGAAAAGGCTTCTGCGGCAATTCCCATATCTACGAGGAGTTTCTGCCGGAGGTCGTAAAATCCATAATAAGACTGCTGATAAAGAATCGGCACATTGCAGAGCAATTTATCGTAAAAACGCACCGTGCATATTCGCCGGAACTACTGACCGAGGTACATCGTTATCTCGGTTTTATTATTTCAAGTGAAAGTGTGGATTTTGCAAAGGCGGAGGATGAACTGAACTATATAATTTCAGAATTGGTAGTCAATGACCGCCTCATGGAAGTACGGCTTATAGACGGGACTTCCTTTGATTATGAAGTTCCCGATTACACGCCGAGGAGGATGAAGTGATGATGACATCGACACAGAAAGATACGATTAAGAACCTGCGCCTGCAAGGATTGAGTTACAGAGAGGTTGCGGATGAAGCCGACTTAAAAATGGAAACCGTAAAATCATTCTGTCGTAGGCACGGTCTTTCCGGGTTCGGCAGGAAACTGTCCAAGATAAACGGCGATGGGAAATATATGTTCTGCCGGAACTGCGGCGAAAGGCTGATTCAAAAGGAGCATACGAAACGCAGGGTGTTCTGCTGTGATGCCTGCCGTGTCAAGTGGTGGAGCGATCACCCGGAGATGATTAAAAAACGAGCCGTCTACCACTTTGTCTGCGCTCATTGCGGCGAACCGTTTACTGCCTACGGAAATGACGGCAGAAAGTATTGCTGCCATGAGTGCTATATTGAGGAGCGGTTTGGCTGAGAATCCGTAAATCATATCTGTATCTGAAAACGCTCAAAACCAGAGTTCAAACAATGGCTCTGAGCGTTTTTAGAAATCAATATTTGATTATTCATCAAATGCCTGAGACATTCTTTCGAGAAACAGCTCAGAAGCTTGGGAGAAGACCTGATACTTTTTCCAGATTACATCAAGCCCCGAATTCAATGCGGGTTTTAATGGACTGAATGTAAGCTGACTGCCTTCCGATATATTTGCAATCTCGTCAATGGTGACTGCATAGCCCACGCCTGCTTCAACAAGAAGGGCGGCATTGTAAACAAGATTAAAGGTACTGACGATATTCAGCTTTTCAAAATCATCGCCAAACCAGGCGAGATATTCGTTATTTTCTTTTTTGTTGGAGATCGCCTGCCGGGAACAGATCAAAGGGAGATTCAGGAGATCTTCCTTTTTTATGTATTTCTTTTTGGCGAGAGGTGAGTCTTTCCGCATGACAACTCCCCAACGGTCGCTTGAAGGCAGGTGCAGGCAGTCATACTTGCTAAGGTCGGCGGGCTGGACGATCACGCCAAAATCCAATAGTCCTCTGTCAAGACGCTCCGTTACATCATCAAAGTTGCCGCTGTAAAGATGGTAGCGGATATCAGGGTAATCATTGTTCAAATCCTTGATAACGGACGCAAGAAGCCGGATGGCCTGTGTTTCACCACCGCCTATATAGATGTCGCCGGAGATGTCCGTTTCCATTGCCTGGAATTCCTCTTCCGTTTTATCAACCATGGCGATGATCTCTTCCGCGCGTTTGCGGAAGATGAAGCCTTCCTTGGTCAGCGTCATGTTGTGGCTGCCGCGCGTGAAGAGCTTTTGCCCAAGTTCATCTTCCAAATCCTTTATCTGTCTGGACAGCGTGGGCTGGGTGACATGCAGATAGTTTGACGCATTTGTTATGCTTCCTTCTCTTGCGATTGCAAGAAAATATCTTAAAACACGAATCTCCATGATATGCCTCCCTGAATGTGATGATTTTATTATACTTCATCGTGATATGCCTGTCAAGCAAAGCACGATATGCAAAATAGGTATTTGCTATTTCATCCATTCCGGCTTATACTGTGAACATAGACAGGAGGACACAGGTTATGACAAGTGTTACCGCAGATCAGAAGTTTAAGATTCAAAGAATCCTGTCCGATGCCGGATGTGATGAGACTCTTATTGAACGGTTCCTTGAACTGGAAGCAGAGGGAAAGAAACAGGAACAGTACCGAATGCTATCAAGACACAAAATGGGGCTTTTGAAGAACCTTCATCTGGAGCAGAACAGGATCGACTGTCTCGACCACATGGTGTATGCCATGAAGGAAGCGGACAGGCAATAATAACAAAGACGACCTTAAAGGAGGAAATCAAAAAATGACAAACATGATGAATTTCGTATTTAACAATCCGACAAAGCTTTTATTCGGAGTCGGTAAGCTGGGAGAACTGCATAATGAAGACCTGCCGGGTAAGAAGGCACTCCTGCTTCTTTCTGCAGGACAGTCGGTGCATAAGAACGGCTCTTATGATAAGACTGTAGAAGAGCTTAAGCTGGCGGGTGTAGAGTATGTAGAATTTGCCAAGATCATGGAGAATCCGCTGATGGAGGTCGTAGAGGAAGGCGGAGCTTTCGCAAAGGAGAATGGCTGCGACTTCATTGTTGCACTTGGAGGCGGCGCGGTGCTTGATTCGTCCGTAGCTGTCGCAACAATGGCTACCAATCCGGGAAGGCTTTGGGACTATGTACATGGCGGAACCGGCAAGGGTCAGCCTATCCCTAACAAGCCTCTTCCAATCGTGACTATCGCAACATCATCCGGCACGGGTTCCGAGATGAATGAGTGGGGCGTTATCTGCAATGAGCAGGAGCATGAGAAGATCGGCTTTGGCAATCCGAAGCTCTTAAAGCCGGTTATCGCTGTCGTTGACCCGACCTACATGACGACCGTGCCTCCGAAATATACGGCATATCAGGGATTTGACGCACTGTTCCATAACACGGAGGTCATGATGAGCACGTCGCTAAATATCATGTCCGAGGCACTTGCGCTTTCTGCCATTGAGAACATTGCAAAGTACCTTCCAAGAGCGGTGAAGGACGGAAACGATCTGGAAGCAAGGGAGCGTGTGGCATATGGTTCCACGATGGCGGGGATCACCATGCAGCTTACATCTACCACTGCACAGCATTCCATGGAACACGCCATGAGCGCGTATCACAGGAATCTTCAGCACGGGGCAGGGCTTATCATCATTTCCTATGAGTTTGCGAAGTTCTTTATCGACAAACACGCCTGCGACGACCGCTTTATCAAGATGGCAAAAGCCATGGGAGTAGAGAATGCCGACACGCCTTATGCGTTCCTTGACGCATTAAAGAAGCTTCAGGAAGACTGCGGAGTCGCTGACCTTAAGATGAGCGAGTACGGTTTTGACAAATCCGAGTGCATGACGCTTGCCGTAAATGCAAGAGAGACCATGGGCGGTCTCTATGCGGCCAATCCCTGTGAGGTGACGGATGAGGATATTGCGGGAATCTTTGAGCGTTCCTACAAGTAAACATTGCTTTCTTAACAGGAGGGCTGCTCTGCACCCTCCTGTACTGTAAAAGCAGGAAAGAGGCAAAACGATGAATGAAGTAGTCAAGGCGCTCCGACACAGAAGAAGCGTCAGAAAATACAACGGGACGCCCATTGATGAGAACATCTTAAAACTCATCCTGGAAGCTGGGATCAACGCGCCAAAGGGAGACAATTATAATACCGTAGAGTTTCTCCTCATAGAAAACAGGGATACGCTTTTGGAACTTGCCCGCATCCGCAAAGTCGGTACAAAGATGTTGGAAACTGCGGGAGCTGCGGTCATCGTTCTCGGCAATCAGGAAAAGAGTGACCTGTGGATGGAGGATGCATCGATTGCCATGGCATATATGCATCTGGCGGCGGACAGCCTTGGTCTGGGAAGCTGCTGGATACAGATGTGGAATCGGGATGATGTAAACGGCTCTGATCTGGAACCTGTTCTGCGAAAGCGGTTTGGCATTCCTCAGCAACTTAATCCTATGGCGATCCTGTCTCTGGGCAACATCTCTGAACACCCGAAGGGACATGACGCTGAAAGCGTGGATTGGAACAGAGTCCACTATGAAAAATACGAATGATTTGAAAGGAATACTGCAAAAATGAAAAAGATACTCTCAATTCTGCTCTGCATGGTTCTTGTGTTTGCGCTTGCGGCCTGCGGTGCCAAACCGGTCGAGAACAGTCCTTCGGAGAATACATCTCCAAAGCAGGCTGACACGAACAGCGTAGCGGAATCGGATACGAAAGAAAACAATAATCAGAACAATACCTCAACAGAAGCAGCCTCTGATCTTTCAAGCGCGGAGCAGAAAATGCTGGTCGTCTATTTCTCGGTTCCCGAAACAACAAGCGCGGACAATATGACGGATGAAGAGGATTACAGCACTTATGTCCGCAACGGCGAGGTGCTTGGCAATGTCCAGTACGTGGCTTATCTGATCCAGGAGAATACCGGCGCAGATATCTTCCGCATAGAACCGACCACGGCTTACCCTATGAACCATGCCGAACTGGAAGCTGTCGCCACCCAGGAGAAGCGCGATGGAGCTTTCCCTGAGATTGCGGCGCAGATCGAGAACTTCGATCAGTACGATACAGTGTTCGTAGGCTTTCCGAACTGGTACGCAGATATGCCCCGCATCCTTTACTCGCTTTTCGAGAATTACAATTTCTCCGGCAAAACCATCGTGCCTTTTGTTGTATCCGGCGGCAGCGGCTTTTCCGGCTCTATAGGTACCATCACAGAGCTTGAGCCGGATGCGACGGTCATCAGGGACGGGTATTCCATCACCCGCACAAGGATTGAAGATGCCGAGAGTGGCGTGGCAGACTGGCTTAACGGTCTTGGATATTAAGGCAGGAATAAGCAGCATGAACACAAAGAAAAGAATAAAAATGATTGTGGACTTTATGATGGTGATTGTGCTGCTGTTCCTCATGACATATTCTCTGGTTGGAGAGACGGTACACGAAGTCCTGGGAATTGCTATGTTTATCCTTCTCGTTATCCATCATGTTCTGAACGCAGGATGGTACAAGGGCATTATCAAAGGGAAATACAATGCGGTAAGAATCACGATGACGATTACAAACATGGCAATGCTCGTGCTTATGCTTTTGCAGATCATAGCAGGGATCGTTCTTTCCAAGCATGTGTTTTCGTTTATGGGTTTGACCATTGGAACGGGTACGTTTCGGCTGATCCATCTGGCGGTTCCGTACTGGCTGTTTGTCCTGACATCTTTTCATCTTGGTTTACACTGGAAGATGATGCTTACAGTGTTTTCACGGGGAAAGACCTTTGGGAAAAAATCTGCCTGGATCTGTCGGATAATTGTCATAGGCGTTTCTGTATATGGCGTTTATGCTTTTATCAGGCGTCAGTTTTCGGACTATATGTTTCTGAAATCACAGTTTGCTTTCTTTGATTTTTCCGAGCCGCTTGCAAGGTTCATCGTGGATTATCTTGCGGTGATGATTCTGTTTGTCGCAGCCGGGTATTACCTGATGAAGGTGGTTGGTGTCAGAAACAGAAAGGGGTTGAAACAGTCATGAAAAGGATACTGGCAGGTACTCTGTGCCTATGCATGGTATTAGCTGTTGCAGCTTGCGGTAATGCAGGGCAGACAGAAAATGCGGTAAATACATCGAATGGAATCGAAGTATCATCTGCAGAAGAGAATAAGCCTGGTGAAATGGCAGTTCCGGAAACAACAAAACCGGAGAATAATACAGAACAGAGGAATACGGCAGTGGGTGAGTTTGATTTTGAAAAAAGAATAGTATTGCTGAACAGCGGATATGAGATGCCGATCATCGGACTGGGTACATGGACGCTGTCCAACGATGAGGCTGAAAACAGCGTTTACCACGCTCTCAAGTCCGGAATGCGTCTTATTGACACGGCAAGATACTATGGTAATGAGGTCGGTGTAGGACGCGGGCTCCAGCGTGCTATTGATGAAGGCATAGTTACAAGAGAAGATGTCTTTATCACCAGCAAAATCTACGGCGGTAATTATGAGCAGGCCGGTGGCATTATTGATGAAGCTCTTTCAGATCTGGGGGTGGAGTACATTGATTTGCTACTGATCCATCAACCGGGAGCGGATGATGAGGGCGTATACAAAGCGATGGAAGAAGCGGTGAAGGACGGAAGGCTTCATTCTATTGGGATATCCAACTATTACACAAAAGCGGCAGTGGATGAGGTGTTGTCCTTTGCAACGATTACGCCTGCGGTCATTCAGAACGAGAACCATATATACTATCAGAATGTAGAGCTTCAGGAATATGTGAAGCAGTATGGCATCGTAGTTGAATCCTGGTATCCGTTCGGAGGCAGGGGTCATACAGGTGAGAATTTCAACAATGATGTGATCGTGGAGCTTGCGGAAAAACATGATAAGACATCGGCTCAGATCATTCTCAGATGGCAGCTGCAGGCCGGATTCATAGCCATTCCCGGTTCATCGAATCCGGATCATATAGCGGAGAATTATGATATCTTTGATTTTGAGCTGTCGGATGAGGATATGCAGCGCATCCGTGATCTGGATAAACATGAGCGATATGAGAACTGGTAAAACAAAATGCGAGGAGGACGATGATGAGCAAGGTACTTGTTATTTCCACAAGTCTGCGGGCGAAGAGCAATTCAGATATTCTGACAGAGAGGCTGATCGCAGGGGCAAAGGATGCCGGACACGATGTGGAGCATATCAGTCTTAAAGGCAAGGAAATCAAGTTCTGCGTCGGCTGTCTCGCCTGCCAGAAAACGCAGAAATGCGTTCTGAAGGATGATGCTGTCGAAATTGCCGAGAAGGTCAAGGATGCTGACACGCTCGTGTTTGCCACGCCAATCTATTACTATGAGATGAGCGGACAGATGAAGACGCTGCTTGACAGGATGAATCCGCTGTATTCGTCGGATTACAAATTCCGCAATGTCTATATGTTGGCGACCGCAACGGAGAATGAGGAGACCACACCCGAAAAAGCGATATCCGGTCTGCAAGGATGGGTAGATTGCTTCGAGAAAGCTACACTCGTTGATTCACTTTTCTGCGGCGGTGTTTCCGATCCGGGTGAAGCTGCAATCAAGGATACAGAACTTGAAGAAGCATATAAATTCGGAAATCAGATAAAATAGAATGAAAAGCCTTCGAGTCTATGTGATTTCGGGGGCTTTTTTACAGTCGACCGCAAGGTCTTATACGCGCTCCTGCAGAAGCTGAACCTCGGCAAGATGCTCGCCTGCGATTACCGCAAGGGCAGGAATCCCTTTAGGAACTGACATTTTGAGGTAAAGGAAAAAATCTCGAAAAAATTTTGATGTAACTATTGACATTACATCTCGGCGGTGATATACTTTAATCAAGATGAAACCGCGACGGTTACATCTAATACCAACCACAGATTCTTAAGGAGGATACCACCATGACAAACAAGGAAAAAGCACTTGCTCTCATCAACACTTTCGTAAGCGGAGACACCGAGAAGGCAAAGGAACTTCTTGCTCCCGGCTACATCCAGCACAACCTCGCCTATGGCACCGGTGCTGATGCATTCGCAGGCAGCGTTGCCTACCTCGCATCCGCTCCCGTGAAGACCACTGTCAACAACATCCGTGCGTTTGAGGATGGCGATAAGGTCTTCCTGCAGACCGTCTACAACTTCGCCGGTATGGGTGAACAGGTCGCTTTTGACATCTTCCGTTTCGATGCTGACGGTAAGATTGCTGAACATTGGGACAACCTTGCTGCGAAGGCTGAACCGAATCCGTCCGGCCATACACAGATTGACGGATACGATACTCTGGAAGACCTCGACAAGACCGAGGAGAACCGCGAAATTATCAAGAACTTCCTGCACGATGTGATGCAGGGCAAGGCTCCCGAAAAGACGCCTTCCTACTTTGACGGCGATACTTACATTTAGCACAACACAGGCATTGCGGATGGTCTGTCCGGTCTCGGCGCAGCTCTTGAAGCTCTCGGCAAGCAGGGCATTCAGATGATTTACGATACCGTGCATCAGGTTCTTGCGCAGGGCAACTACGTCCTGGCTGTTTCCGAGGGAACTTTCGGCGGCGCTCCGACTTCCTATTACGACTTGTGGAGAATCGAGAACGGCAAGGTAGCGGAGCATTGGGATGTCATGGAAACCATCGCGGAAAAAGATACATGGCAGAATCAGAACGGTAAATTTTAATGTAACCGTTGAAATTACAGCCGTTTCGATGTAGAATGGTAGCCGGAGGTGGCGGTTATGCAGATATCAAGCAGATTCACCGTGGCTTTGCATATCTTCACCTGTGTGGATACATTTAAGGACGAATACAAGGTTACGAGTGATTTCCTTGCAGGAAGCATAGGAACCAATCCGGTTATCATTCGCAAGATACTCACACAGTTACAAGGCGCAGGGCTAATTTCGGTAGCAAGAGGAACCGGCGGGATTGAGCCGACAAAAGAACTGTCGGACATATCCTTCTATGACGTATACCAGGCAATAGAGCCGCTGGAAGGCGGGGATTTATTCCGATTCCACGAGAATCCGTGTCCGGAGTGTCCCGTCGGCAGGAACATTCATGCGCTGCTGGATGAAAAATTGAAGGCAATCCAGAACGCTATGGAAGATGAAATGAAAAAATACACGATAGCAGATCTGCGAACGGGAATGCAGGACATTCTTGCAAAAGAAACCTGACGCAAACGGGACTCCGGAACAGACAAGTTTCGGAGTCCTTTTCAAAGGAGATGCTGATTATGACGGCAAAAGATTATCTTGAATACATAGTCAGAGAAATACACACAACAATCGTAGCGACCGTAGATGATGAAGGATTGCCCGTTACGGCGGCAATCGACATGATGGATGCGGATGAGGACAGTCTGTTTTTTCTGACGGCGAAAGGCAAAGTTTTTTATGATCGCCTGGTTAAGCGGCAGTATCTTGCGCTCACCGCTATGAAGGGTGAGGATACCATGTCAAGCGTAGCGATATCCATTCGCGGCAAGGTGCGTGAACTTGGGAATGAAAGAATACCCGTACTGTTCGAGAAGAATCCCTACATGAAAGAGATCTATCCGACAAAAGAATCCATGCAGGCATTAACGACTTTTCAGATTTATGAAGGAACCGGCGAGTGGTTCGACCTGTCGAAGAAACCGATAGAAAGAGCTTCCTTTACCTTTGGCGGAACAGAGAAAAAAGCAGAGGGTTATTTCATAAATGACGCCTGCATTGGATGTGGAAGTTGTGCGGCAGTCTGCCCGCAGAACTGCATAATGACAGATAGTATTCCCTACGCTATCGAGCAGGAACATTGCCTGCATTGCGGGAACTGCCTGACGGACTGTCCTGTTGGCGCGGTGGAAAGAAGGTAATCATGAGAACTGAGAAAATGACGCAGGATCAGCGGCTTGACTACCTGGTAGAAGAATTCAAAGCTGATTCCGTTGAATATAAAGATTTGCAGACACCGAACGATGAGAATGGGAAACGGCGCGTTCTCCGTTCGCTGATGAATATCCGTATGCCGCAAAGAATGGACGAATCTGTTCTCCGCATTCAGGACGATTATCTGAAAGAACGAATCCGTGAAAACGGGATTGTGGAGCTTTCGGACATTCCTGTGATACGGGACGGGCTTTCCGTCTGGCAGGGCGATATTACGCGGCTTGCCGTTGACGCCATCGTGAACGCCGCCAATTCCCAGATGCTTGGATGTTTCATTCCGATGCATACCTGCATCGACAACTGCATTCATACCTTTGCCGGAGTGCAGCTTCGAGCCGAGTGCAACCGTCAGATGAACCTGCTGCGGGAAAGGTACGGCAGAGATTATGAGCAACCTACCGCTGTTCCGATGCTGACGTCAGGCTATAACCTTCCGGCAAAGAAAGTCATACATATTGTGGGACCGATCGTTCAATATAAGCTGACTCCGGAATTGGAAAAAGACCTTGCAGACTGCTATCGGAACACGCTGGATATGTGTATGGAGAACGGCCTTGTAAGCGTGGCTTTTTGCTGCATCTCTACGGGCGTATTTCATTTCCCGAATAAGCGAGCTGCGGAGATTGCGGTACAAACGGTGTCCGATTGGATGAAGGAGCATCCCGGATGCATGGAAAGGGTGATCTTCAATGTTTTTAAGGACGAGGACAAAAAATACTATGAAGAACTTGTATGATGAAATGCCGAACGGATATCTGGAGAGCATTCAAAAGGGACTCGCCGCAGTACGATATTTCAGCAGGCATATGTCCTACGGTACACAGATAAACGAAGAAAACATCGCAAGGCTGAAACAGGAAATCGAAACGGCGGATGCTATCGTCATCGGTTCCGGCGCAGGGCTTTCCACATCTGCGGGACTCACCTACAGCGGGGAGCGGTTTGAAAGATACTTCTTTGACTTCGCAAAGAAGTACGGTATCCGAGACATCTACTCCGGCGGCTTCTATCCCTTCCCCGATAGAGAAATCCGCTGGGCATGGTGGGCAAGGCATATTTATTTCAACCGTTTCATAGAACCGCCTAAACCTGTCTATCGGGAGCTTCTTGCGCTTGTGAAAGATAAGGACTGGTTCTCCATTACCACAAATGTGGATCATCAGTTCCAGAGAGCAGGCTTCGATAAAAAGCGTCTCTTCTATACGCAGGGAGACTACGGACTTTTTCAGACCACGGACGGCAGGAACGGCAAGACCTATGACAATGAGGAATGGGTGATGAAAGCAATGGCGGCACAGGGCTTTGTAAAGGATGCCCACGGCGTGTTCCGGGTGCCGGAGGACGGAAAAATAACCATGCGCATCCCGACAGAACTTATTCCGAAATGCCCGGATGACGGCACGGATATTACAATGAATCTCCGCTCTGATGATACCTTTGTAGAAGATGAGGGATGGCACAGAGCGTCTGCGGCATATTCCGACTTCCTGCGCAGGCACGAAAATCTCCATGTGCTGTATCTTGAACTTTGCGTGGGAGCCAATACGCCTGTTATTGTGAAATATCCGTTCTGGCAGATGACGCTGGCAAACAAAAACGCGGTGTATGCCTGCGTGAATTACGGCGAGGCGTTCTGTCCCGGAGAGATTGCGGACAGGAGCATATGCATTGACGGGGATATTGGAGAAGTGTTAAATCTTTTATGAAGAACAATGAGACTCCGAGTGGCTGAATAAACAGTTACTCGGAGTCATTTTTACATCTTGATTTCTGTGCCGTTCTGGAATGTGAATCGGATGTCGTCTTTGTTGTGGATGGTCACATAGTCGATCATGCTGTACCAAAGTTCATCGGTGAACTCCGTGACCGCATCCTGCTTGGCGAGTTCTGAAAGGAACTGCTCGACCATTTCACGGTGAGCCTGCTTTTCCGCAATCGACCGCTCCACGGCTTCGAGGCGGTCTCTTGTGCGGTCAAAGCGTTTAGCGAGGCTGTCGTAGCGTTTTTGGTATTCGCCCTGGTCCTGTGCAATGCGGGCGTTCTCCGCGATGCATTCCTCAATGAGTCCCGCCACCGTGTTCATCTCGATCTGCAGGTCTGTCCGTTCTTGCGCAAGCGCGGAGGTGTCGAAGACCGTATCCTTGATAGCTTCAAAATCCTCGATCAGCGCATCCTTTTCGGTAATGAGGATGTTCATCGCCTTTATGAAAAGACTCCGTATCTCGTCCTCGGTGATGTTCGGTGTTTCGCATTTGCAGTCCCCGTCGAATTTGTGGTTACATTGCCAGATGACCTTTCTGTACTTGTCATTGGAATGCCACACCTTCGAGCCGTACCAGCTACCGCATTCGCCGCACTTGATCCGGCTGGAGAAAGGGCTGATACTGCTGTTACGGTTCTGACCGGGATGTCTGAGCGCCATGAGTTTCTGCACTCTGTCGAAAACTCCCGGCTCTATGATGGCGGCGTGATTATTCTCCACATAGTATTGCGGAACCTGCCCGTCGTTTTTTATCTTCTTCTTGGTAAGGAAATCCGCAGTATAGACCTTTTGCAGAAGAGCGTCGCCTTTGTATTTCTCGTTTGTGAGGATGCTCTTGACGGTAGTACCGCACCATTTTTTCTTGCCTCCCGGCGTTGGTATCCCCTCAGCGGTCAGCAGTTTCGCAATCGAATACGGTGAGCGTCCCTGCAGGAACAGACCGTAGATTCTGCGGACGATCTGCGCCTCCTTTTCGTTCAGTACAAGGTTGCCGTCCTCGCCGCGGTCGTAGCCGAGGAACCGTCCGAACGGAACCGTGACCTTGCCGTCTTGGAATCGCTTTCTCTGTCCCCATGTGCAGTTCTCCGAAATGGAGCGGCTTTCTTCCTGCGCAAGGCTCGACATGATGGTAATAAGCAATTCGCCTTTGCCATCGAATGTCCAGATGTTCTCTTTCTCGAAATAGCACTCCGTGCCGTGTTCCTTCAGCTTTCGGATGGTCGTAAGGCTGTCCACAGTGTTGCGGGCGAAACGGCTGACCGACTTTGTAATGATGAGGTCGATCTTGCCCGCCAGCGCATCCTCCACCATGCTGTTGAAGCCGTCGCGCTTTTTTGTGTTGCAGCCGGTTATTCCTTCGTCCGCATACACGGAAACGAACTCCCAATCATCCCTGCCGTTGATATAGTTGGTGTAGTAGTCCACCTGTGCATCGTAGCTGCTTTGCTGTTCCTCGTGGTCTGTGCTGACGCGGGCGTATGCCGCGACCTTCCGTTTTTTCTTGCAGGACAGCGGCGTTGCCGTGTACTTGCTTTTGGTGGCAGGAATGGTTATCACACTCTTTGCCATCTCTCTGTCCTCCCTTCGTAAAAGTGGTATTCGAGGTTGCCGTCCTCAAGAACGGTGATACCTTCGATCTGTTCTGAAAAGACCTGCTCGTCAAAATCCTCCAAGCCGAGGATGTGCGCCGTGATCTGCCGTAGCTTGAAATCGGTGTAATTGATGTTGTCGCAGGTCATTCCTTTTTTCTTCTTCCCCATGCAGTACCAGTACACCCACTTGTTTGCGGAATTGACGCGGTGGTAGGTGTTGCCGCACTTGGCACATCGTATCTTACCCTGGAATGCATCCGTGAGCGTGACCTTGTGCCTCGGCGGGTTCAGATGCAGGTTTTTCCATCGCCGTGTCTCGCCGCCGACAAGGTGGAACTCCACATCGCCGTTCTTCAGAACAACGATGTCCTTGACACGGTTCTCGAAAATCTCCTCATCGAAACAATCGGTCTCAAGGACATCGGCGCAGATGTTTTTCAGTTCTTCCTCGCTGAAGTTCACGCTGGAACAGGTCATCCCGGTTTCCTTCTTGCTCCGGCAAATCCAATGCACATAGGTCTTGCCTCTGACTTTTCCTTTCTTGCGGGTGAACTGCGCTCCGCAGGTGCCGCATCGGATTTTCTTGGTAAAGCAGTAGGTGGGATTGAGGAGCGAGGCTCTGCGTTCCATCTCTGCCTTGACCTTTGCGTAGGTCTCACGGTCGATGATCGCCTCGTGGCAGTCGGTCATGTAATACTGCGGCAGTTCGCCGCGGTTCGGAACCTTGTCCTTTTTGATGGGATCGGACACATAACATTTCTGCCGTCTGATGTCCCCTGCGTAGACCTCGTTGAAAATAAGCTGCCGCACCGAGGCTTCCTGAAAATCGTTACCGAGGATGGTGCGGATGCCTGCGTTGTTCAGGTTATCTGCAATATCCCGCAGGGTAACGCCGTCGATGTACATCTGAAACATCCATCTGACCGATTCGGCTTCTTCGGGAATGATGATGTATTTTTTCTGCTCCTCATCGTATCGATAGCCGAGGATGTGCTTGTTGGCCACGCCAATCTCACCGCTCTTGAACCGCTTGTGGATGCCCCATTTTACATTCTCGGAAATGCTGCGGCTTTCTTCCTGTGCGAAAGAAGCGAGGAGCGAAAGCATCAGTTCTCCGTCCTCGGAAAAAGAACGGATGCCTTCTTTCTCGAACCATACCTCCACGCCGATGGACTTGAGGTGACGCACGGTTTCCAGAAGGTCGACCGTGTTCCTTGCGAATCGGCTGATGGACTTGGTGAGTATGATATCGATCTTCCCGGTTTCACAGTCGGTGAGCATTCTTTTGAACTCGTCCCTCTTGTAGGTGAGGGTACCCGTTATTCCGCAGTCAACATACACGCCTGCATATTCCCATTCGGGATTCTTCTGTATCAGTTCGCTGTAGTAGCTGACCTGTGCGGATGCGGAATGCAGAAGCCGCTCCGTGTCCTTCGAGACGCGGGCATACGCAGCGACCTTTTTTCTTGTCGGAAGGGCTGTCTTTTTTGGCTCTAACCTGGTGATTTTCCGCATGAAATCAACTCCTTTCCGACACTATATATCACTCTAAAAGCCAGTTATATCAAGGGTTTTCCCGATAATAATGTAGACAAAGTCGGGCGATATTTTTCGAGGAGTTTTGTCTTAATCTGGTGGTATTCCTCCTCCGAGATGGAACCCTTTTTGAGAAGCGCATCCGCAATCTGAACGGCGGCCTGATACCGCATTTCGCGGTCAAATTCCTGCTCACTCATGGCGTCCACCGCCTTTGAACCGAGCCGTGATGTAACACTCGTGGGAGCAGTATTTCCTGTGGCTGTTTCCGTAGGCGGAGAAGGGCTTACCGCATCCGGCGCAGCGAAAGTCATAGACGGCTCTTTGCTTTATCTGCTCCGGGTGAGAGTGCCACCAGTTCTCGCGGCATTCCTTTGAGCAGAATATCCGAGTCTTGTGTTTTTCGCTCTGCACGAGAGGAGCGCCGCATTCACGGCAGAAGGTCGGCACGGAGCCTGCCTTTCCGACTTTCTTATCTACGGTCAGATTATTTCTGCGGCAGTAAGTTTTGACGGTGTTCATCGGAATGCCGACAGCTTCACCGATTTTCGCATAGGTCGCGCCCTTGAAGCGGAGTTCCGCTATGGTGCGTTTCTGTTCATTGGTCATGAAGATTCCTCCAATCCGAGGATTCCTATCCTCATGGTTAAACAGAAAAAGGCGGTCGGGATTGAGGGTGTGCAAATAAAAAAAGCCTGTGAGCATTCCGAAGAACACCCACAGGCAATCGTATGCGCAGATATAAAGTTTTAGATGCGGGTACAGAAGTCGAGCGAAATCCAGCCCGCGCCGCTTTTCAGCCGTCCCCAACCCGTAGTAGAGCCTTTGCCGGACTTCACCTCCACGATGGTGTAAATGCCGACAGGGATGAACTGCGTCCTGGCGTAATCCGTCCCCGGTCCCTTGCGGATATTAAGGTCGGAGATGCTGACCTTCACAAGGAACGGAATGTCAGCCGATGCCGCCGGAACAGTTGTTTTCGGTGTGTAGATGTTTACACCGTCCACATCGAACACACTATATCCCAGATTGGCGTCCGCGCATTTCTTGGCGTTCTCAAGAATCTTGAACGCGCCTTTCTGCGACTTGGTATCCGCCCAGGTTTTACGGACGCGGTACCATGCGATTGGCGTTTCGGATTCCTTCACATCGTACTGCGTGAGGTTCCACCGCTCGATGATGGAGCAGAGGTTCTCCACATAGGTAAGGCTCGTGGCGTAGCCACCGTCCTTGATGATCCGCACGGCTTTTTTGTAGTCCGTGCAGCCCTTCAGCCCCTCGTAGCGGAGCTTGCTGCCGTTCTTCGCGCCGAGCAGATAAGCGGAATGGTCTGCGATGGAGTCCTCCACGCACGGGTACTTTCGGAAGTCCGCAGTGATCGTCTCGTAGCTGCCATCCGTATGCTGCTCCTTCGTCTGCTTGGTGTACTTGGCTCTCCCGTCCCAGGTCGAACCGCTCCAGGTGTTACCGGAGAGGGAGCATTTCATGCCGAACACATTATTTGCGTTCTGCGCCAGTTCGGATTTGCCGTAGCCGGATTCCAGGATGAACTGCGCCATCGAAACCGATGCGAGGATGCCCGTTTTCTTCTGATCGGCGGTAAACAATGTCCCCACACTCTTTACAACATCCGCTTCGGAAAGCGAGGAAAAGGCAGAAGCCTGTGTTCCCTGTGTAGTTGTGGAACCATCGGAACCCCCGGTACCACTACCGAGCGCCTCCGTGACCTTCTCGGCAAGATCGCCCATCCTGGCATACATCCAGTTGCCGGGACAGCTTTTGTTTGCGAACCACCGATGGACGGTCAGGATCATCTCGCCGGACTTCGGCTCATAGTTAAGCGTCTTGTCCTTATCGCCGAACCATAACAGCTTGTTCTTGCCGTTGCGCTTGCAGATGTCCACGCACAACTTGATAAGCGTCTGATATACGATGTCACGGAACGCATAAGGCTCCGTGGTGTCGCTGGCGCACTCGATGGTGATCGCCCGCTGGTCGTTCGCGCTTGAGGAGGAACACCAGGAGCGGTTCTTCTCCTCAACATACATCCCGACGCGGCCGTCCCTGTCAATGCCGTAGTTGGATGACGCCTGGGTACTGGACTTATAGAACCAGTCCCCAAGCCCCTCCGCCGTACATTGACCCACGACACAGTGGGGAGTGATGCGGTCGATGGAATGCGTCCGCTGCCCGGAATGATTCGGGCTGAGTTTGGTGTAAGCCACCATAGGGCTGTTCGTGTAAGCCATTACTCGTCACCGTCCTTTCCATCGGTTTCGCGGTCGTGGAGCTGCTCTAGCACCGCCTTCAGCTTTTCAGGGATGGGCAGTCCCAGGTGCGCGGCGTTCTCCGTAAGGCTCACGCCCTCGTTGGAGATGTAAAAGAAAATGACCGCCGTGCGCAGTACGCTGCCCGTGCCGATGACCTGCACATCGAGGATATTGGCAATCCCCACGAGCAGGAAGATAAGCACCTTGCGGCAGATGCCCTTGAAGCCGACCTCGCTTGAGAGCTTCTTGTCGGCAACGGCGCACATGACGCCCGTGATGTAGTCGATTGCCACGAAAGCCACAAGAGCGATGAGCAGACCGTCACAGCCGCCGAGGAAGTAGCCAAGCCAGCCTCCGATTGCCGCGATGATCACCTGAATCGTGTTCCAGAACTCTTTCATAAGATTTGTCCTCCTTTGCGTTTTTGGTATGAAAAAAGCGACTGCCCGTAAGCAATCGCCGTTTTCCGAAAGATAGTGTGTCGTATTGTGTTATATTGTCATACCTGTTTCGGCAGCCACTCCCACAGCCGCAAATCCTCCTGCCCAAGGGACCACATACACATCCCCCGGAGCTTCCACCGATAAGCCGCCTCGTTCGCCCAATAGACGAGGGAGTCCACGTCCTGGTAATAGAGGATGGAGAATCCGTCCGCATCGCCGAGGAACAGCCGCGATATCCAGATGTTGATGTCCACGGGTATGACCGTTGCCTGGTAGTCGTTTCCGCAGGAAAGCGAGAGCATATCGTCCGAATGGAAAAAGTCGTAGTCCATCGAAATGTCCTCGCTCCTCGTGGATGATTCTTCCACGTCTGCCGTCAGCGTGAACACCTGGAACTCGCTGTCCCATGTGCAGTTGCTCCTGCTGATACGGCCGTAGGATTTCTGCGTCCCGTCCGGCATGACCACATCGAACCGCTCATACGGCTCGTATGTCCAGGCGTCCCCAAGGCGCATCAGTTCGCAGACCGTCCGGTTGTCGGAGCGATACCCCGCATAGCCGCCGGAGAAGCCGCTGACCGTTGCCGCGAACCGCAGCGTATAGGATGAGCCGGAATAGACGCGCACCCTGTTCCCACGGATACGCATTTCCACGGTGTACATATTCGGATCGTCACGAAGTTCGGCGTTCGGCGTCCGAAGTATCTCCTGAGAGTAGCTGTCGAGGAGCGTGGAGCCGTTATACAGTTCCACCGCCTGACTGTCATAATTGAGACAGCAGAACAGGCTGCCGCAGAACACGCCAGCCCGTCCGCTGCCGTTTGCAGGGAACGCCAGCCTTGCACGGAGATGGATGTCCGAGAAGCCGTCATATTGCCACGCAAGCTGACCCTTGCCGTCAAGCTGTGAGTAAACGCGCTCCGTGGAGTATTCCTCCGACCGCCACACCTCGAAGGAGCCGGACAGCGTTTTCCAGTAGTTCGTCTCCAGTACGCCATAGTCCCGGAAATCCTCGTACCACACGAGAGCCGAGTCGGGCTTTCTGCGGAGCATCTCAAGCGTGAGACGGAATCCTCTGTCGGGACCGACCATGTTGCCTTCCACATCCTTGAACTGCCTCGGTGAGAAGGAATAGGTCGCTTCTCCCGCGGACGGCGTTTCCGAAAAAGATGAACAGACACGGAAACCGTAAAACTGAACGCCCTTTACATCGACAGAAATCCTTATCGTATGCGTTCCCGCCGAAAGGCTCACGCCGCTTGCAAGCGAAGTCCAGAAGGTAGACCTCCAATACGGCCACCACAGGCGGTTTTCCGTATAGTGCGTGGTCGCTCCGTCCAGCGACACATAGATGCCGTTCTTGTCCCAGAAGGGATAACAGAGCCGCACCGCCACATCGTAGGTCCCCGCCGTGCTGACGGTGAAACGGTAAGTGACCGAGCCTTCGTCTCCGAGCGTGGCGATGCCGTTCTCGATGGACACGATGCCGGACGCGCTGGCGTAGTCACCGCCGTCATGGTCGATGATGATGTTTTCAAACTCGGTTTTCTGCTGCTTGCCATATGCCGTCAGATAGTGCCTGCCGTTGTATGTCCCGCTCATCTGCGGATAGGAATAACTGTCGGCATCCCGTCCTTCCATGTAGTCGTACACATGAGGGAGCGCCCACGGCACTTTGTTGTTATCGTCCCAATATCCCACGAACGGGATGAACGGCTGCGGCGGCTCGTCATCCGTAAAGTTATACACGCCCTTGAGCCAGTTCTGCGCGGCGTAGTAGGTCTGCGAGGTTCCACGATAGTATTTGCCGATGTTCTCCGGCTTGTCGTATATCTGCCAGTTCCATCCGTAGGCGGGCATTCCGAGAAACACCTTCTCCGTATCCATGACCTGGGACGCATAGTTGTAGATGCCCTCAAGCCAGGAGCTCGGGGAAACCGGTCCCGGCGCGGAGCCTGCCCATGCCATGCCGTAGCTCATGATGGACGCGGTATCGCAGTAACGGTTAAGGTCTGCGTACACGCACCAGTTCTCGCCGCCGACCGAGCCGTTGACCGAAGTCATACCCGGAAGGCAGATGTTCATCATCTTGGAGGGATCGTAGGCTTTGACCGTGTTATAAATATTACGGAACATCGCCGTGGATTCCTCGTGCGTGGAATACCCGTCGCCTTTTTCCAGGTCGATGTCGATGCCATCGCACCACGGATATTTCTGCATGATGCGGACGATCTCCGAAAGGAACATATCCTGCGCGCCGTTCGTATTATCACGCAAGGCGCGGAAGATGCTGTTCGTACCGTCATTCGCCACGGTGAGTAGCCAGTTGATGTGCGGATAGCGGTTGATGTAGGTGAGCATACTTGAAATGCTGACGCCGCTCTCGTAAATCTCCCCGGTAGCCCTGACCTTGAAGGAGAAAAGACCGATCTGGCTGATGCGGTCACCATAGTCGCGCAGAGCGTTATACATCCTGGTGTTGCCCATGAAAGTCCACACCATGATTTTCTTTCCCTTTAATGTGTCCATCAGAGCAGACCACCTCCATCGTCCATTTCCTGCATCGAATATAAAAGCTGCGCGGATTTCCCCTGCGGAAGGGACACGATGTGCTTGGAATCCCACGCCGCGCTGTACTGATAAAATCCGTCCTTCGTTTCCTTCACGCCGTTCCTCGTGCATTGCCGGGTAGACGCTAAAAGAGCCACATCGTCCCCGGCGTACATTGCATTCGGGAAGGTCGCTTTCTGACCGCCCGCGCCCTGGGCAAGCGTGACCGAGCCGCCCTCCATGTCCTGTTTCGGATGAAGGTGGATGTCAAGCCCCGCCGATGTGCCGCCGAGGTTCAATAGGATCACCGTTTCTTTCGAGCGGACGATGCCGTTGAACCACACGGGAGCGTTCTCCGATTCCTTCAGACAAACTTCCGTGTGCGGAGCGTATCCCGTCAGAGCGGAACCTTCCTGCAGTTGCAAGTCGGTGAACCATATCCTGCCGGAGCAGTCGGTGACGATAGGAACCACCGTGACGCTCACGACCCGCTTGTCCTGCTTCTTGTTCACAACCTCCGCAAGACGGATAAAACGGATATTACCCATCGAGCGTCCACTTTATCTCGCAGGGATGTCCTACCCATCCCGTAGCGACCGCTCCCGCCTGGAGGAGTACGTCCGTCACATACAGTTTCCCCGTGCAGTTCGTAATGCAGATTCGGACGGTGATGGACTTGACCCTCTCGACGTAATTCTCCGGCGCGACTTTCGCCTGTGTTTTTGAGAAAAATACCATAGCCCACCTCCGTCAGTACAAGTCGATGAACCGGCTCTCTGTCGAACCGTCCTCGTATTCTATGATGACCTCGATGCCGACCTGCGAGGAATCCGAGAGCTTCTCCAAATCCTCCGAGCCGATCTGCGCCGAGATCGTATAGCTGTCGCGGTTGGCGGGATACACGGTCTGTGAAAGACTTTTCGTCATACCCGACACACCCTCCGCCATGAAGGACGCCGTACCGGACGCGCCGTTCTCGCCGTCAGCCGTAAAGCCGGAACTCGTCCAGTAGGCAAGCCCGTCGTCAGCGCGGGAGTTTCGCAGCAGGTTGAACGGCACCATCTCACGGATATCATCGTTGGATACCATGCTCGTGCCTTCCAGCGTATCGGCGGCATTGTCCCATTGGCTTGCGGAACTGCCGAGGTTCTTCAGCGTGGTGGAAAGCTCCAGCACCGTGTTCCACGGCTCCTGCAGGTTGTATTCCCGGCGCACGATTCTTGTCGTGACCGAGATGCCCAGCTCCTTGTCCTCCACGCGCACATAGTCCCCAAGTTCCCACGCTTCATGCTCGTAGCCCGTGAGGACGGACAAGTCCATAGCGTTCAGCACATAGGAAATGGTGGGCTTTGCGTACTGCGCCAGCCGCATCTCCGTGTATTCCTTCATCTGATACGGATTCGTAAAAGACGAGCAGTCCAGCGTGGAGATGCGTACCTCGTTCGTATAGGAAAAGTCCTCCACATAGGGCTTGCCGCCGTTTATGTCGGCAAAGGTCAGACCGTCCGCGCCCACGGCATAGAGCCTGGTCACAAGGCTGCGGGTATCGACCACCCTCTGGATGGACTTCATGTTCTTTCTGTAGGCAAAGAGCGCGCCGCTGTCCTTGCCGTTGACGGTCAGCAGATGCACCAGCCTGTTCGGGCAGTCGAAAACAAGATCGCCGCCGTGCAGGTCTGCCACGTTTCGGAGGATGGAGAGCGCATTTTTCTCGCTGCTCGTCCATGTCCTCTTGGTGCGCACATTGACCGTGCCGACAGACCACTCCGTCCCGGCAAGAGCATAAGCCATTGCTGTTTCCGCATACTCCGCTTCAAAGGTGCGCTCCTCTTTTCGGACGGAGAAGGTAAGGTCATAGAACTCCGCCTCGGCGTACACCTCCGTGACGGAATTGCCCTCGGTATCCTTGCTGTCCGTGACCGTGCGTACCTTGTAGATATCGTCCACGATCTGTATTTTCTTCTCGCTGTCGATATGGACGCGCTTGCTGTCGCGGTACGGAATCTTGAAGGAAAGCGTGTCCTCGCCGTTGATCTCGCCCGTGACGATGATGTCGTAGGCGTTCTCAAGCACAGCCTCCCACGCTCCGTTGGAATCAAGCACCACGGGACGGGAATAGCCAATCTTCTCATACGGCGATTTCGGAATATCATAGAGCCTGATGTCTATCAGTTTCGGCGTCTTGCTCACATCGCTTGTCGTAAGCGTCACCCGGAAACGGATGTATTCCTTGTTGGGAGACGCCAGTTTACCGTCAGCGGGAACGGCCACCCAATCGCTCCATGTGATGAGATCATCGCTCGTGGAAGTCTCCACCAGGGACACGGCGGTCGTGCCGGAAATATATTCGCTCGTCACGGACACGCGCCCCGTCCCGGAGAGACTGCATTCCGCAGCCGCCGTTGTAAGGACGCCTTCGGTCGGATATGTGCCGCTTGCCTTGCGGAGTGTGACCGTCCCAGGCTCGGTGATACCGTCAACCGCTCCCGTGGTATCTCCGGCATTCGCCATGACAGCGGAGCGGAAATAGTCCATGAGATCGTCCGCGGTAAGAGCCGAGTCGCAGTCCAGGAACCACTCGTCAAAGCCGCCCGCGTACCAGTAGGAATTGTTCAGCATCCCCCAGACAAGGTCAGCCGTGCAGGAGCGGTTCAGTTCTCCCGATATGGTCAGCGCGGAGGATTTCCACACCGTGCCTGCCGCCTTATCGCCGACCACATACCAGGCTTTTCTGTTTGCAGGTTCGATCACCGCCGCGATGAAGTACCACTTGGCGTTCTCCAGATTAAATGACGGCGTGACCGAGGTGTCCAGTATCAGAGAGCCGGAGGAATTGTAGAGCATGATCCTCGGCTTTCCCCGGATGAGAGACAGATAGAATATCGGATTGCCCGTGCCTGCCCTCGTGGAGAGGAGCGGCGTGTATGTGTTGCCCACGGAATAGGTGGTCGGACGCATCCAGCCGCCCACGATGATGCGCTCCCCGATATTGGAGAAAATCGAGCCGTCATTCGTCACACGCAGATAGGTTTTCTCGGAAGACGGATTGTTGATGTTCATACGGAAGTATGTGCCGAAAATGCCGTCTGTCAAAGACGCTGTCGTTCCGCTCCAGTTGTTGATATACACCTTCCGCTCTTTGCCGGAGGAGTCGGCAAGGCAGGTGTCGGCGTCGGGAGCGTCATCGTTAAAACGCCACAGGCCGTCCTTCGCAAGTTCCGCCAGGAACTCGCCCGTGAAGTCCGTCTCTTTATTGAGTATCGTTTTTAAGGACATCCGCCGTCACCTCCATCTGCTTTTTGCCTGGATATCAAGCCTTGTAAACGTGGCGTTGTTCGCCGCCACAGCAATCGTATTGTTTCCGACCTCAAGAGCCGGGAAATTAAGCTGCGAAAGATACGGCAGACCGTTCCGCAGCACATTGCCGTTCGAGTCCTCCACCCATGCGGTCATCATGTCCGTATCGACCACCAGCGTTTCCGTTGCCGCAAGAGAAGCGTTCACGACCTTAAGCTGTGAGCCGTTCGTGGTGATGGTGATGTAATTGCTCACGCCGGAGGTGATAACGCCCTTGATGCGGTAAACGGGATGGGATTCGATGTTTCCCTTCGTGCGTCTGACCGTATGGTTTCCCGTGGTGGTGATAGAAAACTCCTCATCCTCCACAGCGTAGGCAAACGGATCGGGACAGAGAAACTTAAGGTCAAAGCTGCCCGCCGAACGGATGAGCAGCCTTTCGCAGTCCACCTTCTCGGAGAGCCTTGCCATGAAGTACCTGTCCGGTACATCGTCAAAAATAAGCTGTTTCAGTCCGTCCGCGGGATCGAGCCACAGCGCGATATCGTCCAGCACCGACACGAGAGCCGCAAAGGTTCTCTTCGGAGGGATGCTGCAAGATACATTGATCTCCCTGTAATCGAAATCCGCGCCGAAGTCCGCGATACCGCTCTTGCCCGGAATGGACGCGGTATAGTTGCGGAGACTTCCGCACACCTGCCAAGAGGTGAGCCGCGCTTTCAGACCCATATCCGCTGATGATGTATCGTTATATATAAAGCCCATTCAGCCCACCTCCTTATGCCGTTGAAAAGCGTCCCTGCGCACGGGAGCCTGTCTGTATCAGGTCGTACAGTTCCTGTGAAATCCTGCGGATATCGTCCTCGCTGCGGACGATCATCTGACCGACAGAAACGAGCGCGCCGTAGGAACTGCCGCCGTTCGTACCCATTGCCCCGTTTACCGCAGAGCGGACGGTCGCGTCGGCGTCAAGGTTGAAATTGCTCGGCACGGCGGTATTCATATCGTCCGCCAGACCGTCCATCACATCCATGATGCCCTTGTTCAAATCCTGCGCGGCGTCAATCGCCACCTTCGCCGAATCATCGATACCTCCTGCAAGACCCTGGGTAAGCATATCGCCGACCCACGCCATCTCCTTGGACGGCGAGGATATTCCGAAGAAGCCCTTGATCTTACTGAGGAGGTTCGAGCAGAAGCCGCTGACCTTGCTCCACAGCCAGGACGCGGCGTCTCCGATGCCGTTCCAGATGCCCTTGATAAGGTTCAGGCCGACCTGCGCCATTTGCGACACGCCGCCCGCAAAACCCTTCACGATGGAGGATATGATCTGCGGCACGGCTTTCACGATTGCCACGATAATCTGCGGCAGGTTCTTGATGAGCGCCACGAAAAGCTGAACGCCCGCCATGATGATCTTGTCGATGTTCCCGATGAGCGCGTTCACGATAGATGTAATGATCTGCGGGATGGCGTTCACTATTGTGGTGATGATGGTCGGCAGGTTCTCGATCAGAGCCACAAGCAGCCGGACGCCCGCGTCAATAAGCTGCGGTATCGCGCCGAGGATAGCGTTGAGGATACCGTCAATGATCTGAGGAATCGCCGCCACGATTGCCTGGATGATCTGCGGCAAGGCGGTAATCAGCGAAGTCAGAAGCTGAATCCCGGCATCGATGATCTGCGGGATAGCCCCGATGATGAACTCCACAATCGCCGTGATGATGTCAGGCAGAGCCGCCACGAGGACGGGAATCGCGTCAAGGAGTCCCTGCGCCAGTCCCGTGATAAGCTGAAGGGCAGCGTCCAGCACCATCGGCAGATTTTCAATGAGCGTCTGCACGATCTGCGTCACCACAAGCACCATCTGCGGAATGAGAGTCGGCACAGCCTGGGCGATGCCCTGGATGAGCGACACGATGATCTGCATACCCGCATCCACGATCTGCGGAAGGAGCGTCACAAGTGCGCCTATCAGTTCCGTGATGACCTGCAAAACGACAGGCACGAGCGTGGGTATCGCACTGATGATTCCCTCCGCGAGAGCAGATATGATGGACGGCGCGCTTTCCAGCACAGCCGCCGCGATGGTGGAGATAAGGGAAACCGCCTGCGGTATCATGGAGGATACCGTTTCTATCACACTCGTGACGCCGTTCTTGATTTCTTCGCCTGCCTGCTCGTTCCCGGCAACAAGGTCGGAAAGCCCGTCCATGATCTGCGTGATGCCTGGGAGCAGTTCGCCGATCATGCGGTTCTTAAGCCCTCCGAGCGTACCCTGCAGTTTCGTGAGGCTGTCCTCGAAAGCGGCGGAGGCTGCCACGGCTTCATTGCTCATGACCATGCCGTAGTCCTGCGCCTCCTGCTTTAAGGCTTCCGTTTCTTCGGCGGTCATGTTGAGGACTGCCGCCATGTCCGTTGCGGAGCGTCCGAGCAGGTCAGTTGCGGCAGATGTTCTTTCTGCGCCTGCCTCCATATCTTGCAAAGCCGCAATAACGATGGATAGCTGCTCATCCTGGCTCTTGCCGTTCAGATCGTCAATGGAAAGACCGACCGCCGCCAGCTTTTCCGCAGCGGAGGACGAGCCGTTGCCTGCGTCCGCAATAACGCCGGAGAGCGTTTTCATGCCCGCCTGGAGGTTGTTGACGTCCGTGCCGCATCTCTGGAACACATAGTCCCACTCCTGGTAGGACTCCGCGCTGATGCCGATCTTCTGCGACATCTTGTCGATCTCGTCCCCCGCTTCAGCCACATCGTTCGCCATGTTCCACAGGGCTTTTCCGGCAGCGACCGCAGCCGCGCCGATAGCGGCAACGGCGGCAGCCATAGCCTTGCCCACGGTCTTGGCGATTTCGCCGAGCTTCTTGAACTTGCCGCCCGCGTCCTCCGACTGGTCCCCGGCATCGTCCACTTCCTTGGCAAACTCGCCCGCTTCATCGCCCGCCTCGTCAAAACCGTTCTCTGCGTCCTGGAGAGCCTTGTTGTTGTCCTCCAGTTCGCGCTCCATGTCGTTCAGAGCGGCTTCTGCGTTGTTAAGCTGAATCTGCCAGTTCTGTGTGCGCTTGTCGTTTTCGCCGAAGGAGGACGCGGCGTTATCGAGAGCCGCCTTCAGCGTTTCGATTTTCTGTTTCTGTGCGTCAATCTCCTTGTTCAGCACCTGATTGCGGGAAGAGAGAGCCTGCACGGATTTATCGTTTTTGTCGAACTGCGAGGATACAAGCTTCATTTCCGAGCCGAGTACCTTGAACGACTGGTTGATGTCGGACAGGGCTTTCTTGAATTCCTTCTCGCCCTCCACGCCGATCTTCAGACCGAAATTGTCAGCCATGCGTCTTTACCTCCTTCCCGTCAGATTCCGTATGGGATAACATCGTCAATCGTGAGATTCTGTTTCGGCTTCGAGATGCCGTTATACTGCTTATGGCACTCCCACAAATCCATAAACAGACCGAACGGCATCAGCCAGAACTCATCCTGCGAAAGATGAAGCTGACTGATGCCGTAATATAAAAGCCGGGTAAATAACTCCCCGTCACTTACCCGACTTGCGCGTTTTTTGGATCAGGTTCACTTTCCACATTCCGCTTTGTACCTCTGTACATCGCCTCCATGATGGCGTCCTTGTAATCCGTCAGTTCCATCGGTGAGGTGAGAAGCTCGACCTCCTCCGTGGTCAGTTCCGGCTTTTTCTCGTCCGGATGCTTGAGGTTGTGGACAAGGATGGTCTGGTTGCACAGGAGCGTGATGAGCCACACGATCTCATCGAGAGCCATCTCGAAGTTCTCCGACTTCATCAGCTTATCGCCCAGGTTCTCCAAGCCGCCGTAGCGTCCGGCGATTTCCTTCGTTGCCTTGGTGGTGAGGAGCATCTCGTACTCCTGACCGCCGATTTTTACGATTGCGCTTCTTTCATCCATGATGCGTTACCTCCTTAACCCTCGCCCTCAAAGGACGGCTCATAAACGCTCGTGTACCAGCCGGAGATCGTTTCGGCGGTCACGCCCGTATCGTCCTCGGACACCTCCGCCTTCCACGGATGGTTGCCCTGTTCGTCCACCTTGTTCCTGCGGTAAACCGTACCCTCGATGGTAGGCGTGGAGAACTCGATGCTCTCGCCCTTGGTGGTAAGGTTCGTGGCGGGAATGCCGAAGATCACGCGGTAGAGCCAGAAGTAGCGGTACTTGCCGTTCGCTTTCTTCGCGCGGAAACCGATAGCCACGGGATCGCCGCCGTCCTCCGATGCGGATACCAGGACGCCGTTGTCATCGACAGTCGCGCCCGTAAGGTCAGCCGCCGCAGTAAGACCGATGTTGTCCACGCCGAGGGAGAGCGTCCCGCTCTGGAACTCCTTCACGACCTCCGCCGCGCCATCGTCCGCATAAAGCGTAGCCTCTGCAAGCTCCACGGACAGTTCCGCTGTCATCGCTTTCGCAAGCGACACGGGAGTGCCGTAGGTCTCGTTGCCGCTGGCGTCCTCCGTGATCTTGGAATAGAAAAGTTTATCAAGACCGATTGTTGCCATAATGTTCAATCCTCCGTTTCATAAAGTTTCGCCACGTCAATGGCGTAGTGGTGGAAGCCGGTATCGTCCTCGTGTCCGATATACCGCCTGTCCGTGACAGTAAAATCAGCAGCAAGGAGTGCATTGCAAAGCTGCTTCTTCCGCTGCATATAGTTGCCCTTGGAGAACAGGGAGAGCCGCGCCTCCTGCGTCTCGTATCCGGGAGCATCGTCCGCATGAAGCTCGTAGGTGTCCGCAAGCGGAGTCACCACGACATATTCATCCGGCGGCTCATCGGAAAACACGCCCGTCTCCACGGAAAGACCGCAGCCCGTGACCGCAGTCTTGATCTCAGATAACAGGCTCATATGCCGTTCACCTCCGATTCCAGTTTTGCCTTCATCGCTTCGATGCAGGCGTTTTTCGATGCGGACTTCGCGGGCTTCAAAAACGGCTTTGCAGGCTGTCCGCTTTTGCCGTATTCGAGTATGGTTGCTATCTTGGCATTGCTCTCGCCGTCAGACCTCGGCTCGGCAAAGCCGACCTTCACATTGAAATCGCCGTTCTTGTCCTGCAGGGCAGGCGAGGTTCCGAGAGCGGACAAAAGCTGACCCGTGGAGCGTGACGGCTCCTTGGTGCCTTTGCCGATGATGGACGAGAGGTTGGAGCGCACCTTGCCCTCAATGACCTCCGCGCCCGCCTCCAGCACCTTCGGCAGAATCTCGTCAGTCCTGTCCGCCAGTTTCGATACCTTCATAAGGAACTCGTCCGGCATCTTGAATGTCGCTTTAGCCACTCTTTTTCACCTCCGTCCCCAGCACCTCAAGGTACATACCCCTGCCTTTCACATCCTCAACGGAAGTGATCTCGAAGGTATGCCCGCCGCAGAGTATCTTCATTTCCGTGGTGACCGTAACGCCGGGTATCACGCGGAAACGGAAAAGGTCGGTGGCGGTCGAATAGGTGGCCATGTTCGCCCACTTCTCGCTGCCGTGCCGGCCTTCCCGGTAAGCGCGTACCTCTGCAACGGTCACATCCGTTTCCGTCTTAAAGCCCTCATCGTCCTGCGTGAACTGCTTCTCCACGATGGCGATGGAGGTATTCATCTTTCCGAAACTCATAGTCACACCTTCCTCGTCCTCACAAACTCCATATCAGTCGTTTCCGCGCAAGCGCGAAAAGCTCCTTCATTCCGTTGCTCGTCCTCTCCCCAACAAGTCTTACGACTTGTCGGGGACCCCAATGGCTCATACGAGCCATTCACGGTCGATCCGAAGGAGGAGGTTGACCGTGTTCCATACCTGCTGCGCCGCGTTCGTGTTGTCAGCGAAGAAGCCACCCGTGGAGCCGTCCCTCGACTCATAGAAGTGGCTTGCCAGCATGATAACAGCCTGCTCCGTGGTCGCGGGCATGGCGTTCTCCGAGTAGTAGCCCTCCGCTATGTGCTGATAGCTCTCCGCATAGGAAACGGCGGCAGTGATGTACTGCGTGAGCAGCTCATCGTCCGCCGAATGCTCAAGTATCAGATTTGCCTTGACTTTCTCAAGCAGGGTATCCATCACCGCCGCCTCCTTTCTTTATCACGAATTGCCGGTCTTCATCTTGAGGAGCTGGATGCCCTCCGGCAGGATGACCTTGCCGTCCACGCGCTCCGTAGCCACATAGCCGATCTGCCCGTTGGTAGCGTACAGTTCGTTGAGTCTCTGCACGGTACGGCCTGCGCGGTCACCGATCCAGTAGTTCTGGAAATCGCCGAATGCAATAGTAAGCGCTCCCGCTGCCACGGTAGGCACATACGGAGAGGTATAAAGGTCATAGCCAAGCAGTTTGTCAGGCTGACCAGCCTGAACAGAAGGCTGCCACAGGTACGCACCGTTCTGATCCTTCAGCTTGCGGATGAGGGACACGGTAGCGTCGTTCATGAGGAACTTGGCATTTCTGCGGTAAGGAGACTTAAGCGCATACACAAGGTTAATGACCTCGTCCACAGTGATCGCGGTTGCGCTTGCAGCCGTAACGCCGACCGTGCCGCCGTTGGCGGTAAAGATACCCGTAGGCTGATTGGTGCCGGTACCCACGCAGAATGCCTCTTCCTCGGCACTACCGAACGCTCTGGCGAACTCGTTTGCGATATACTCCTCAAGATCGAACTCGGAATCCTGCAGAAGCTCCACGCTGACACGGATAAGGTCGGTCAGCTTGAAAGCGTCGATCTGCTTCTGACCGAAGGTCGGGCTGCTCTCGGTGTATGCAGCATTCTCCGCAGTCCAGGTCGCAGCGGAATGTCCTACCGCAACAGGAATCTTCCTGTCATGATGGGTAGTGATGACCTTGGCAAGGGAACGGATCACGTTTGCCTCGTCAAGTCCGGTGATGATCTGCTGCTCAAACTCCTCCGGCACAAGATAGCCGCCGTCTGCATCGGTGCTTTCGGAAAGCACGTTGTGGATCGGAGCCTTGCCGCGAAGGTGTCTGCCGAAGTCTTCCTTGTAGGCATTGGACGCACGGCCTTTCTTCTCATCGGCTCCTGCAGGTTTTTCCGGCATTCCCGTGAGAGGCTTGCCCACGGGCTTGTTCAGTTCCGCTTCCATAGCATCCCTGCGCTCCATGCGGCGGATCTCGTTTGAGAGATCGTTCAGATCCTGCTCCATAGCGGAATAGGTGGCGTCGTCCTCTGCGGACAGCACGCCCTTGTCGTTCCTGTGGGTGTCGAGGAATCCCTCCATCGTATTCCACAGCTTGGCTCTCTTTTCACGCATTTCGATAATAGTCATGATGTTTACCTCCGTTAAATAAAGTTTTTGATGGTGTTGAGACGGGCTTTCAGTTCATCGACTGAACGTCCCATCGGTTCTTCCTGCTGTGCAGGTGCGGGAATATCCGCTTTCTGCACAGGCTTTACCCTGGCACTGATCTTGTTCATCAGCGCCGCCTGCACGGTCTTTCTGGAAAACGCATAGGCGGGGATAACGACCTCGGCGGTTTTCTCATCTTCGAGAATGCCGTCCGCAAAGCCCAACTCCACAGCCTTGTTCGCATTCATCCAGGTTTCCGCATCCATAAGGTGCGACAGCTTTGCCCTCGAAAGTGAGGTCTTGATCTCGTAGGCATTGATGATGCTTTCCTTGACCTCGTCCAGCATTTCGATGGCTTTCTGCATATCCTCATGGTCTCCCATAGCGATGGTCGCGGGATTGTGGATCATCATGAGCGCCGTGGGAGCCATCAGCACCTTCGTACCCGCCATAGCGATTACGGACGCCGCAGATGCCGCGATACCGTCGACCTTGACGGTCACGTCATCCTTGTAATCCATCAGCATGGTGTATATCTGGCTTGCCGCAATGCAGTCTCCTCCGGGCGAATTGATCCATACGGTCACGGGACCGCTCCCTGCGAACAGTTCCTCCTTGAACTGCGCGGGCGTGATATCGTCATCGAACCACGACTCCTCAGCAATCGTGCCGTACAATTCAAGCACCCTTGCCTCGGCCCCGTCTTCGTCCGCCTGGTTCTTCCACGCCCAGAACTTCTTCGTCTGACTCATTGGCTTCTTCCTCCTTCCCTTGGTCAGTAGTTGTATCCGCAAAAGCGCCCGCCCTGGAAAGCGGGAGCATATTGCCGTTTACGAGGTAGAGATCACCGCCGTCCTCTGTCGGGATGCGGTCAAGGTTCTCCAGCTCACGGATGTCGTTGGCGCTCATCCAGCCGTTCTGCCTTGCCGTTGCATACCCGCTCATACGGCTTTGGTAATCTCCGCGAAGCAGTCCTTCCACATTGAATTTGATGAAGTAGCTCTTTTTCTCCGTGGGAGAGAGGAGAGTCCTCTGTATTGACTGCTCCCATCTGACCACCCATGGATCAAGCGTATATTTGACAAATTCAAGCGACTGCTGCTCTATATTGGAAAAGCTCGACTTCTCAAGGTCTCCGACCATGTGAGGCGGCACCCTGAAAATTCGAGCGATTTCGTTTATCTGGAATTTGCGCGTTTCGAGGAACTGCGCCTGCTCCGGCGATATGGAGATCGGTGTGTATTTAAGCCCCTCCTCCAGAACGGCGATCTTGTTGCTGTTCGCCGAGCCTCCGAACTGGCTCATCCACGATTCACGCACCCGCTGCGGGTCCTTGATTGTTCCCGGATGTTCCAGCACACCGCTCGGTGCTGCGCCGTTTGCGAAGAACTTGCTGCCGTATTCCTCAGTCGCTATCGCAAGCCCTATGGCGTTCTTTGCCATCGCAATCGGCGAGTAGCCCACAAGACCATCGAAACCGAGTCCCGGAATATGCAGTACATCGGAAGGATGGAGGATGACCGTGGAGTTGTTATCCTTCGGAAGCTCCTCCTGCGACTTCTGATAGGTGTAATAAAGCTGCCCGTTCTCATCCCGGCTGACGGTCATCTTGTTCGGCATCAGCGGATACAGCGCCACAACCTCACCCTTGCCGTTGCGTATTATCTGCGCATAGGCATTTCCCCATAACAAAAGATGAGTCATCAGTGTTTCCCGGAACACGAATGAACTCATCTCAGGATTCGGCTCGTCATGGAGCAGAAGGTATAACGGATGGTCGATGGCCTTTTCTTTGCCGCCGTCCTCCTTGTAGCGGTACATATGGAGCGGAAGTCCCGCAATGGCTTCTGACAATATACGCACACAAGCGTACACCGCCGTCATCTGCATCGCGCTCCGCTCAGTCACCACCTTGCCCGCAGACGAGCCGCCCATGTAAAAGGCGTAGCTGCTGCCGGGAGTTCTGTTTTCAGGCTTATCCCTCGACCGAAACAGTCCGCTGAATATCCCCATAAAGATCACCGTCCTTTCAGATAAACAAAAGACCGCGGGTGTCGTAAACACTCTCGGCCGTGTCATTGCCGCAGCGGATAGCCCGGTCAAGAGCCATCACGGTCGCCACGGCACCGTCTATTTTCTCCGTTGACTTTTCCTTGTCGGGCTTGATGTTCCCGGCAGGATCAGTCCGCACATATATGTTGTCCATCATCCAGCGCAGGACGGGATGCCCGCCGTGCGCGATGCGTTCCTCCAAGGTCAGCTTCATCAGTTCCTTGGTTGGAGGGGACATATCCTTGAAGCCCTGTCCGAACGGCACGACCGTAAAGCCCATGCCCTCAAGGTTCTGTACCATCTGAACCGCTCCCCAGCGGTCGAAGGCAATCTCCCTGATGTTGTAGCGTTCACCCAGCCGCTCGATGAATTTCTCGATGTAGCCGTAGTGAACGACATTGCCCTCCGTGGTCTGAAGGTATCCCTGCCGTTCCCACACGTTATACGGAACATGGTCGCGGGCTACCCGCAGTTCCATGTTTTCTTCCGGTATCCAGAAGAACGGGAGGATGATGTATTTATCCTCCTCGTCAAGAGGCGGAAACACGAGAACGAACGCCGTGATGTCCGTGGTGGAGGACAAGTCGAGACCGCCGTAGCAGACGCGGCCTTCCAGTTCATCCTCGACAACGGCGAATGAACAGGCGTCCCATTTCTCCATAGGCATCCATCTGACAGCCTGTTTTACCCATTGGTTGAGCCTTAGCTGACGGAAGGAGTTCTCCTCGGCAGGATTCTGCCTTGCAGACTCGCACGCCGCCTTGACCTTATCAATGCCGACCGTGATGCCCAGGGACGGATTCGCTTTCTTCCACACCTTCGGATCAGTCCAGTCGTCCGATTCATCCGCGCCGTATATGACGGGATAGAAGGTGGGATCGATCTTCCTGCCTTCGAGGATGTCCTTTGCTTTCTGATGCGTCTCAAAGCAGATACTGTGCGTATCCGTACCCGCAGTGGTGATCAGGAAGTAAAGAGGCTGCATCCTCGCGTCGCCGGAGCCCTTCGTCATGACATCAAACAGCTTTCGGTTGGGCTGGGTATGAAGCTCATCAAATACCACGCCGTGGATGTTGAAGCCGTGCTTGGAGTAGGCTTCAGCCGAAAGCACCTGATAGAAGCTGTTGGTCGGCTGGAACACGATGCGCTTGGTGGCGGTCAGTATCTTGACTCGCTTGGCAAGCGCGGGACACATCCGCACCATATCCGCAGCCACATCAAAAACGATGGCGGCCTGCTGTCTGTCGGCGGCGCATCCGTACACCTCGGCGCGTTCCTCGCCGTCACCACAGCAAAGGAGCAGGGCGACAGCGGCGGCGAGTTCCGACTTGCCCATTTTCTTCGGTATCTCAATATACGCCGTGTTGAACTGCCGATAGCCGTTCGGCTTCATGATGCCGAAGATGTCCCGTATGATCTGCTCCTGCCAGTCAATCAGTTCAAAGGGCTTACCCGCCCATGTGCCTTTGGTATGGCAGAGGCATTCGATGAAGGATACGGCATAATCGGCTTTGTCCTTGTCATAAACGGAGTCCTTCGCCTTGAACTTCGTCGGCTTGTATTTCTTCAGATGTCGCAAGACGTCACCTCCTCGTGGCATAAAAAACAGCCGCATCGCTGCGACCGTCAAAACTATCTGTACGAGAGACAGAGCCTTTCGGCTCGTCCCTTTTGTTATTTGCTTTTTGCGTTTACTGCTGCATCGCCCAGGCTATGGCGTGTCCGTCATCCTCGAACTCGACCTCGCTTGCCGCCCGCAGCCCGATGGTTCCTTCGCAGGTATGGTCATCGTCAAGGAACTCGTAGGTTGCTCCGAAGTAACAGGGCTTGTTCTGCCCGTTGTAGAAGTATCCCGCGATGACCACCTTGTCTCCGAAGGTCATCAGCTTGCTCCATCTGCATTCGAGGTCTTCCGGCGTGGTGGGGTTCGGCAGTCTGTAGGTTCTCATTGCATCGTTGATCGTCATGGTCTTTGTCCTCCGTTTTCGGTGTTTTCCCTTTCGGTATGTACATATATCACTCTGAAAGCACATAATAGCAAGTCATTTCCGAGAATAAATGTACCAGAGTATCGCGGTTGGAATTGTGTACTTTACTCCTCGCCGTAGAGGATGAAATGCACATATTCCTTGCGGTTCTCTTCGAGGAAGGTCACCAGTTCGTAGAAGTCGCGCTCATAAGCGAGGCGCTGCACCATGTTCACATCAAACATATTCGTAAGCCCCGTGTCACGGATGGCGAGAATCTGTTCCTTAATCGTCTGCGTCATCGCTGCACACCTCCAGTCCCGATACCAGTTTGGTATAAATGGTGGTATATCGTTCGCACTCCGCACCTTCCGTTCCCGCGATGGTCTGCAGGAAGAAGTCGGCGGCTTCCTTGCGGGAATCCCACACCTTTTTCTCTCCGTAGCAGACGGTCGTGACTGTGGCGAGTTTTCTTACGATGTCTTCGCCGTAGACCACATTCAGACCGCTGCCGTTATCCCAATGCATGAGGAGGGAGCCCGTATCATCCACGCCCACGACCGTTCCTTTCGTGCCGGGAGCGGGAGCCTGCGCATCGTCCATCTTTACCAGTTCCACGCGGGTTCCGGCAGGATACTCCCTGCGGATGCGCTCGATGGTTTCTTTATTCGGAAATCTCATGATCCGCACCTCCGTTTCTGAATGCCGAGGAGCCCGTGAGGTTCTTCAGCAGGATTTTTCTGTCGGTCTTGTAGTCTGCTCCGATAAAGCCGAGGCGGAGGAGAAAGCAGCGGAATGCGTACTTCTCGTTGTCGACCGCCTTTTCGGTCGCCGTCACCCTCGTGGCGTTCTTCGCCATCTCGGAGAGCTTGCTGATGAAGTTGGTGTAGGCGCGTACCGCATCCGGCTCGGTCTCGGTGAACCAAGGGAAGGAAACCTTCTCGTCCGTCACCTCGATTGGAAGATCGTCTGTGCCGATGGCTTTCTTGATGAGCGCCGCCTTGCTTTCGACAAGCCTTTTCAGATTGTCGAGCGCGGCGTCCGTGAAGAAGCTCCTCGGCATCTCGACCGTAAGACCGTCCACATCGGCCTGTGCCTCGGTTTCGGCGGCCTCGTCGGATTCTTCATCCTGCGCCTCGCATTCAAAGCCTGCAGCGGCGATGGCCTCAAGCACCTGCTCGACCTCCTCGCTGTCGGCGCGGTCATCGAAGAGGAGCGTTCCGTCCTTGGTGACCGTAAAGTAGTCGATCTCGTAGTTGCAGGTTGGCATGAATTTGTATTCAGCCTTTGCCCCTGTGGTGTCCGAGATGACCTTGACCAGTTCCTTGCGCCTTGCGCCTGTTACGTTGTACTTTACCTGCATTGTGTTTACCTCCGTTTTCTGCTTGTTTTCTGTGCCTTTCGGCATGTATATACATCACTCTAAAGCCCCGGAATAGCAAGCAAATTACGGATTTTCCGCTGTAGAATAACCACCCGATTATGCGGTCGGAAACTGTGAGTAATACACAATGCCCGAAAGCACGAAATGGACGCACGGAAGAGCGACGCCGTTGCCCCACAGCTTGTATTCGGCGGAGTCGGCGTGCGGCTCCTTGAGCCACTTGACAATCTGCGCATCTGTTTTCGGCTTCGAGGAAGTCCCTATGACCTTGCGGTGCGTTTCAAACACCTCGCGCCAGAACGCCACGTCCTCATCGGTCGGCTCATCCGTTCCGAGGTCATCGCACCACCAGTCGGGAAAACCCTGGAGCCTCGCGCATTCCGTAGGCGTGAGCCTGCGTACTATATAGTAGGGTTCCTCCGATACGGTCGGCGGGTCCTTGTAATCCGTAGCGACCAGCGTGTTCGCCACATCTTCCTCCGCTTCGGTGTGGTAGGAGTTCTTGCTCGTGGTATATACCGGGTGGGCGACAGCGCCCGGTCCTTTCGCCACCATTGTAGGCTCGACTTCTTCCTCGACCGCTATGCCGAACTGTGCGTTCTGTCCCATGTTATATGTAGCGCGGTCGATACCGTAAGCCACGCCGTGCTGTTCCGTTGCGTTCAGCGTAAAGCCGACGCCATCCTCCGAGTAGCCGCTGCCTTTGTGGGACGGTCTTGTGCCGTTGCCCTCCAAGGCCACGACAGCCATGCCGCCCTGGTTGCAGGTGGGATTACCGCCGTTGCCGTCAAGCGTCCGCGAGGTATCCGCCTCGTAAATCCCGCTGTGGGGATTGGAGGACTTCATGGCATTGGAGTCCTTGGAGCAGATGCCGAACACGGTCGGCACGAAAAGTGTCTGGTCATTGTTGCATCCGAGCGTAGCAGACTTGTTGTCCTGGATGAGCGCACCCTTGCCGCCTCCTTCACATCCGCTGCGGATTTTGAGTGTTTTCGGCGTTTCCACCACGAAGGGCTGGTTGTTGCCGCCCGTGCCGTAGGTCGACATGACCGTGGGAGCGACTTCAACGGGACCGGTATAACGGGTGTCCTGACTGTGGTTCTCATAGACCGCGGCGGGAACAGTCCCGGCTCGGAGCGTCGGGGAGGTTTCTTCCTCATATCCTATGGATCGGCTCTTTGCCGAATGCTCCGTGCAGAAGCCCGCTGCACCCATCACTACGGGAGGATGTCCGTGATTCTGTGCGCGGAGCGTTCCCGTCACATCCTCGGACACATCCATGCGGTCGCCGCCCTGGTCGTTCAAGCAGACAGCGCCTGTCGTTCCAGGGCTTTCTTCAGCAGGATCGGCAATTCCTTGCCACGAGCGGAAGCCCTGCGGAGTATACCCAGACAGGCCTTCGGACTCAAATAGTATTTTTCCGGCACATTGACCTGCAAAATCTGCGACAAGGTAGATGCGTTTTCTGCGCTGGGGAACTCCCCAGTATTGAGCATCAAATACCCGCCATGCGACGGAGTAATCGTCTGCCACGATGCATCCTGCGCCTGACCATTTCTTCGGTCGAGGAGTATCAGCTTCACAGTCTTTGACGCGGCAGATCTCATCGAGGACGGCTTTGAAGTCCTCGCCCTTGTTTGAACTGAATGCGCCTGGGACATTTTCCCAGACGATGTATCTCGGATATTTTCCATCGGTTGCACACCTCATTTCCTTTACGATTCGGACGGCTTCATAAAAAAGCCCGGAGCGGTTTCCGTCCAGACCTTCACGCTTGCCCGCGATGCTCATGTCCTGGCACGGCGAACCGAAGGTGATGATGTCCACAGGCGGGAGTTCCGCTCCGTTCAATGCGGACACATCACCGTAATGCTTCATGAACGGCAGCTGTTTGGTGGTCACCCGAATAGGAAACGGCTCGATCTCCGATGCCCACAAGGGAGCGATGCCGGAAATCAAGCCACCTAAAGGAAAACCGCCGGAGCCGTCAAAGAGGCTGCCGAGCGTCAGTTTATTCTGTTCCATCGGGGAGTTCCACCTCCTTCACAAGGTCGGCGTAGGGTATCTGTTTCCCGTCCCGTTCCACAAAAATATCCTCCGGCGCGATACCGTTCTCCACGGCTCTGCGGAGGATGACCGATGCGTATTTCTCGTCCAGTTCCATCATGTGGCAGATTCGGTTTGTCTGTTCACATGCCATCATGGTGGAGCCGCTGCCGCCGAAGGTGTCTATCACGATTGCGTTCTCCTGGGAGGAGTTGCAGATCGGATAGCCGAGGAGGTCGAGCGGCTTTGATGTCGGATGGTTGGCATTGCGCTTGGGCTTGTCGTAGTTCCAGATGGTGGTCTGCTTTCTGCCGCCGTACCACGGATGCTTGCCGCTTTGCAGGAATCCGTAAAGTACAGGCTCATGCTGCCATTGATAATCCGAGCGTCCCAGCACGAGGGAGTTCTTCACCCATATACACACGCCCGCCAGATGGAATCCGGCATCAATGAACGCTTTTCTAAAGTTCAAGCCCTCGGTGTCGGCGTGGAACACATAAGCCGCGCCGCCTTTTTCGAGTGAATCCGCCATGCACTTGAAAGCGGAAAGCAGGAAGGCATAGAACTCGTCATTCTTCATGGAGTCGTTCTGTATGGTCAGCCCGCTCGAACTCTTGAAGGACACGCCATACGGAGGATCGGTCACGATGAGGTTGGCTTTCCTGCCGTCCATCAGCTTTGCCACATCCTCTGCGGAAGTAGCGTCCCCGCACATGAGTCGGTGCCTGCCGACCGTCCAGATATCTCCGCGCTCCACGAAGGAGGCTTTCTCAAGGGCAGCGGTCAGGTCGAAGTCGTCATCCTTTACATCCGATTCCTTGTTCCCGGCAAAGAGGTCGGCGATCTCATCCGCCTCAAAGCCCGTGAGCGATACATCGAAGTCCGCGCCCTGCAGGGACTCAATCTCGATGCGCAGGAGTTCCTCGTCCCATCCGGCATCCTGGGCGAAACGGTTGTCGGCGATGATGTACGCCTTTTTCTGCGCCTCGGTCAGATAGTCCACGAACACGCAGGGCACCTCGGTGATGCCTTCTTCCTTCGCCGCAAGAATACGACCGTGACCGGCGATAACGCCATAGTCACGGTCGATGATGACGGGATTGATGAATCCGAACTCCCGGAGGGAGGAGCGGAGCTTGGTGATCTGTTCCGGCGAGTGCGTCCGCGCGTTATTTACATACGGTAGGAGTTTCGCAATCGGAACGAGCTGCATTTCAGTCGTCGTCTTTCCCATATTTCTCCACAGCCTCCTTCAGTTCTCTGTATTTGTCGGTATGCTCCCACGCAGGGTAGCCGTTGCCGAAATGCCCGTAGGCGGAGTAGTCGGCAAAAGAGCATCTGCGCAGCGCAAAGTCGTTGATGATCGCGGCGGGACGCATATTGAACACATCGTTTACCGCCTTTGCGATAATGTCATCGCCGATCTTGCCCGTGCCGAAGGTATCAATCTGCACGGCCACGGGATCAGCCTTGCCGATGGCGTAGCTGATTGCGACCTGACATTCCTTTGCAAGGGACGCCGATACGATGTTCTTTGCGATGTACCTCGCCATGTATGCGCCGGAGCGGTCGACCTTCGTGGGGTCCTTGCCGGAGAACGCGCCGCCGCCGTGTGCGCCGAGTCCGCCGTAGGTATCCACCATCAGCTTTCTGCCCGTAAGCCCCGTGTCAGCACCGGGACCGCCCTCCACGAATCTGCCGGAGGGATTGACGAGGATTTCCGTGTCCGCATCGAAGGGGAACTTCGTAAACACGGGATGCAGCACCTCGGAGATGATCTCGTTCTTCAGCACATCGAGGTCTTTGTCCTTGCTGTGCTGGACGGATACCACGATGGTCTTCACGCGCTTGGGCTTGCCGTTCACATATTCCACGGTGACCTGCGCCTTGCCGTCCGGCTTGATGCCGCGGATGATGTTGTCACGACGCACCGAGTCCAGTCTTTTACATATTTTGTGTGAAAGAAGGAGCGGCAGCGGAATGTACTCGTCCGTCTCGTCCGTAGCGTAGCCGTAGACCGTTCCCTGATCGCCCGCGCCGAGGTGAGCGTAGCAGGAGGTGTCGCCGTTCCTTGCTTCGATGCTCAAATCCACGCCGCCCGCAATGTCGCGGCTCTGCTTATGCACAAACACATAAATCAGAAAAGCGAAGGGATTGTAGCCGAGCTTCTGCAAAGCCCTGCGCACCTCGTAGCGGATGTCCACGCTCTTGGAGCAGGTGATCTCTCCGGCAACGATGATGCGGTGCCTTGTCGCCATGACCTCGCAGGCCACGCGGGAGGACTTGTCCTTATACAGACACGCATCGAGGATGCTGTCGGAGATATAGTCGCAGAGCTTGTCGGGATGCCCTGCGCATACGCTTTCAGCGGTTTTGTAAGTTTTCATGTCAGTTTCCTTTCCGAGCGGATAAAAGCCGCTCCATCAAATCGTCCTGTGGGCTTCTGCCGCCGTATTCCACGGAGCAGTTTTCTTTCACGATCTGGTAAATCTGATACCAGACCTGGTTGACCTGTTTCATATAGGTCTGGCTCATCGCCACATAGGGAGAAGCGATGGCGTTGCCCGTGGTGGGATGCTTGGCGAGAAATCCGAACTCGGAGATTGCCTCCTCGCACTGTATCCATCTGGAAACCGACATGGCGTACTGCTCGATAAGCTGGTTGTTTACTAACATTTCACAGCCTCTTGCCTTGAGCCAGTTCCAGGTATCACGGTAGACTTCCTCGGCGCACAGGTCTTTGCCGTTTTTCTGCGCTGCTTTCAGGTACTCCTTTACAGGCGGCACGTCCACGCCCTCAATCTCCGCAGGCGCGGGGAGTACCATTGCCGTGTCCGCCTTTCCGTTATTGATTTTGTCCACGAGAGCCTTGCGTTTCGGTCCCGTACCGGGACGGGGACCGCCTCTCATCGTTCCGTCTTTTGCCACTAAAATCACCTCGCTTTGGCGGGCAGGGGTTAATACCCCGTTTGAATAGGAATTTTTGCACACGAAGCCCCAGGCCGCTGTCCGCTATAGGTCCCGCAGAGATTTTGACCGCCCTACCGGTCGCCCATCTCCACATGGATTTTGGTATGGCACGACTGACAAAGACTCATCAGATTGCTTTCCCTGTGGTCACCGCCTTTCGAGATGGGAACGATGTGATGCACTTCCTCGACGGGAGTGTACCGACCTTCCTTGAGGCAGCGTTCGCACAGCGGGTGTGCCGCAGCGTAGCGGTCTCGGATTCGTTTCCAACACCTGCCGTATTTTTTGTTGCTGTCGGGAGCGCGTTCGTAACGGTTGTAATCGTCCCGCACGGCTTTCCTGTGTTCCTCACAGTAGGGACCGTCAGAGAGCCGACCGCATCCGGGATAGCGGCATGGTCGTTTCGGTTTCCTTGGCATCCTTTCACCTCGCTTTCCTGGGCATGAAGAAAGCCCCAAAGGTCTGCACCCTTGAGGCTTCTTGATTCTGCTCCGCTGATTATAATGTACCATAAATGCAAGGTGGGCATTGCTGGGCAAAACCGGGTATTTTCGGCACATTTATATCACGATGGGATCAGCCGGGACGATAACGCTTGCAAGCGCCCTGCGGTGCCACCGTCTGACCGTGCTTTCGTCAGCTTTGAGTTCGTCACCGATCTGCTCCCATGTCATGTTATGGATATAGCGGTAGCGGAGAACCATCTGCTCGTCCGTGTTCTGGACGGCGTCAATCACCTCGCGCATCTGGTCTTTTAAGGATATGAGTTTGTCGATCTCGGTCTTTATCTTCATCTCCAAATCCCACACCTTCTCAAGGCAGCGGATGAAGGGAGCCTCCGTGTTGCGGTTCGGGTTATAGTGTTCCTCGAAGCTGGGAGAACTGATGCTGCCTTCCATGTCGCGAAGCCGTTCGAGTTCCGCAAGATCGGAATTTATCCTGTGGTCAAGCCTGTACGCCTGACGCAGATATTCTTTTGCAGTCATAGCCGTTAATCCTCCTCTCTGAGTTTTCGTATCACCATTTCGCCGTCCACATCGGTGAGGCACTTGTACCAGCCGGAGCGGAAGAACCGTTCTATGGATTCAGCCTCCGCTTGAGCGAGATGGTTTCGCGGATTTCGCCGCAGTTTCCTTAAGGCGGTGCGGTAGTCCTTTGCCGCCTGAATGATGATGGCGTTCGCCAGTTTTTCATACGGGTCCATCGCCACCTCCGTTCCCGTGACCTGTGACCTCACGGCAGTCGGTTGTGAAGTAGCGGATTCGGTAGCCCTTCTTTACGGCGCGGTCGTATTCCGCCTGCATACCAGCCGAATATTCCGAGCCGAAAATCCATATCTCGTCGCATTTGTCCATGAAGATGTTTCCGAAGGACAGCCCCAGCATCCGCTCGGCGGGAATCGCATCATTAAGGAATAAAGGAAATAAAAGGTGCGCCGCGAAGGGGATGTATCCGCCGTCAACGGCGAATCGGCAATATTTCTGTGCCGCTGCGACATTGTTTTCAATATCCCCGGCATATCTGCTGCAGATATAGACGATAGGTCGGTATTCGGAGGCAGCCTGTTTCCGGGCTTTTGCGTTCGCCTTACGAATCGCCTTCCTGCGGTCGCTTTTTTCCTTCCTGTCGCATTTTGCAAGGACAGCACCCGCAGTCGGATCATAATAGCCCTCGGAATTGTGGTATATGTTATTTGGCATCCTGCTTCACCTCCAGTTCGGTAATTTCGATGTATATGCCGGTTGGCTCATCCGACCAGCGTTTCTCAACGGTCTCCCTGACTACCTGGGAATCGTCCTTCCAGAATCCGCATTTCGTCATGCAGTCCTTGAGGAGCTTCTGCAAATTGTCGGTATCGGGCTTGGTCACCCGCCAGTCGCCGTTCTTATGGGACTTGCCCTTCGGAAAGAGCCACAGCGTCGTGAGCGAGACGGCTCCTTCTATCGGCTTGTCCGGCTTATGAAGGATGAGATGACCGATGAGCAGTTTCTTTGCGTCCTTCACGGGAGCGGGATCGTAAAATATCGGTTTGCCGTTCACGACGCGCACCTGCTTTTCCTGCGCGGTTGCGGTCGGCGGCTTCATTGCAATAAAAAAGTCCATTTTCTACACCTCCGTGTATCCTGGGTTCTTCTATTCCGTGCTGTTACGTTGCGCTCCGCAGAAGTGGAAGGGCAGGCTATGCAGCCCTTCACACTTTGGGAGTGTAACGACCGTTCTTCCGTCTATATCTTTTTATAGACAGCGTAGAAGAAGAAAATCCGGTCAGCCGTTTTCGGGGTTCTTTTTCGTGATGACGCCTTTGTCGAGAGTGAACTCGTCGCCCATTTTCTTGAGCCTTGCGTACACGGTCTTATCGATGACGCCCATGTACTCCGCCATGTCCTTCACGGTGACTTTGCCGTCCATGTCGAGAGCGGAGAAAGCGGTGCGGAACTCCTCGGCGGCGTCATCAGGCGTCTTGCTCTTCGGGTTGTTGAGCCGTCCCGCCTGCGGAGTGCCCTGTGCGGGCATCGCGCCGAGCGTCCCTTTGTCATCGACCTTATGGATCGGGTACTCGAACCAGAAGTTGACGGGCGTGATATTCGGAAACTCTCGCAGCGAGGATTCGAGCCGCCATGCGGTCTCGTTGCCGTCGCGGACGTTGTTTGCAATATCCTCGGAGAGTTCAAGCTGAATCATGTCAAGCTGTGCATCGGGATCACGGGCGAACACGCCGGAGCCTGACGCTCTGTCCATCGCTTTTTTCATGCCCTGCGCACCCTTGCTGTGATGATGGCAGTATATGGTGCTGCACCCGGTCTCCGTGCAAATCTTGTCGAACTGGTTACAGAACGCGCCCATTTCGGAGGCGTTGTTCTCATCGCCCGTGATGACTTTGTAAATGGGATCGATGACGATAGCGTCAAAGTGCTGATCCCGCACACGGCGGATGAGTTTCGGCACAAGCTGGTCGAGCGGTACGGCGTGACCTCTGAGGTTCCACACCACGATGCTGTCCGCGTTCTTGATGGGCAGACCGAGCGCCTCGTAAATTTTGAGGAATCGGTTGATCGCGCTTGCCGGATCGATCTCAAGGTTCACATAGAGGACTCTGCCTTTCTTGCAGGGAAAGCCGAGCCAGGGCTTGCCTTCCGCGATAGCGATGCACAGTTCCATGAGAAGAAATGACTTCCCGGCTTTGGACGAGCCGGATATCAGCATCTTGTGTCCTCTGCGGAGAATCCCCGTGATAAGTTCCTCCGGCAGTTCCGGCGGATTGTCCTTAAAAGTGTCGAGGGATACCATGTCGGGCAGTTCGTCCGAGACGCCCTCCACGAAATCCATCCAGTCCACCCATGACTTCCTGCCGATATTGGTCGCAACAAGGTACTGGCGGTTGCCGTTCCTCGTGACTCCCGGCATACGGGAAAGGCGGGACGGATTGCGGTTCTGCTTGTCGATGGACACGCCGTTTTTCTCCAAGAAGTCGTAAAGGAACTCCACACGCTTTCTGTACTCGTCATAATCCTCCGCATCCACGCGGACGATGGCATGGAGGCTCTTGCCTCCGCTGTGAACGAGCGCAGCGATAGGCAGTTCCAGCTTGCGGAAGACGATGTCCTGTTCCGCAACGGGGAGCGTGTCCGACTCCACCAGGGCAAAGCGGAACTTCGTGATGTTCTCGTTCTTCACGCCATCCCCGTCGAGGGGATTGAAGCGAATCCATGCGCCGACCTGCGGTTTCCAGTCACCGATGGTCGCGCCGAGGTCGTCAGGATGCTTTTTGAGCGATGCGATGAGTTCTCCGGCGGTGCGGTCGTACACGCCCTTGCTCGGCAGCCACTTTCCCTCGGCGTCCTGCCACACATCATTCGTGACATAGCCCACGCGGTCGTCAGCATCAAAGAGCAGTTCGAGGTAGGTGATGAGGTCTGCGGAAGGGCTCCACGAGTCGGGAGCCGTGAATCCGTTGAAACCGTCAGCACCGTCATATTCGATAGCGTCATCCCAATTGAGGCATCCGTCCTCGCCGCTGAAGGAAGTCCAGCCGCGTTCCTTCGCCATCTGGACGATGGTGCCGCCCTTGACGGGAGTGCCGGAGCCGTGAAAGCTGTTCCATTTGCGTTCGCACTCGCCGGGATGATAGCGTTTGTCGTTCCGGGACCAGTCGTCCCATATGGAGCAGGGGTAGCCCTCCTCCTTTAACGCCATGCCGACCGCTATCCAGTCGGCACGGCTCAAGGTCGCCACATCAATGGCTTTCAAAGCCGAAAGTATATTGTTATCCATAAACGGTTACCTCCTTATGGTCTGTAGAGCGCGGGAGTGATCCCGTAAGGGACACGCCAGCTATTGTCAGCAAGCATCGAGATGAGGGAACTGGCGTCCTCGAACGCCCAGGTGCCGACCTGCCTGAAACCGTAGCGTTCCAGACAGCGTATCTGCTTCGGCGTAGCAAGCCCCATCTGCTGACGGCGCTGCAAGCGGTCGATGAGAAGGGACGCAAGCCCGGCGTTCCTGACGCTGTCGGCGAAGATGCCCCTACGTTCCAGGAATGCGACCTGCTTTTCAGACGGCGGAGCCATTTCCCATGCGAAGGTCGGCACATAATTCGTCAAATCCTCCGCAGCAATCGAGAGCGCATACTGAAGCGGATCGACCAGCTTGCGCTTCTTCCCGCGCATTTCTTCGAGCTGCTTGGCAAGAGCTGCCTCGCGCTCGGCAAGGACATCACGCTCCGCCTGTTCCTCGGCTTCGATAAGGTCGATGCCCTCATCGTCCGACTTCATCTGCTCATCGATCATCTTGGCGATTTTCTCGTCCTTGCTGATAAGAGCGGACGGTCTGCAAAGGTCGTGCCTTGCCGTCATCCAAAGGAAGTCGAGCAGCAACAGATGGTCTTTTCCCGGAGCAAGCCTCATGCCGCGTCCGACCATCTGCTGATAAAGTGAGCGGATTTTGGTAGGACGCAGGATCACGATGCAGTCCACGGACGGGCAGTCCCAGCCCTCGGTGAGCAGCATGGAATTGCAAAGCACGTCATATCTGCCTGCCTCGAAATCGGCAAGCACCTCCGAGCGGTCATCGCTGTTGCCGTTTACCTCTGCGGCGCGGAGCCCCACATTGTTCAGCATGGCGCAGAACTTCTGCGAGGTAGCGATGAGCGGCAGGAACACAACGGTCTTTCTGCCCTGGCAGTAGTTCGCCATCTCGACCGCGATCTGCTGAAGGTACGGCTCCAATGCGTGTCCGATCTCACCTGCGGAGAAGTCGCCGCTTGAGATGCCGACATCCGCGATGTCCAGTTCAAGCGGAATCATCTGTGCCTTGATCGGGCAAAGGTAGCCCTCACGGATAGCCTCGGTCATGCTGTACTCATAAGCCTTGGAATCGAAGAACTCTCCGAGGTTCTTCATGTCGCCTCTGTCGGGCGTCGCCGTCACGCCGAGAATATTGGCGGTCGGGAAATGGTCGAGGACGCGCCTGTAACTGTCGGATAGGCAATGATGCGCCTCGTCAACGATGATGTCCTGGAAGTAATCGTTCGGGAACCGGGCGAGTCTCTTTTCCTGCGCAAGCGACTGCACAGAGCCGACCGTCACCGGGAGAAAGCTGTCAAGGCAGGAGGACTCCGCTTTTTCGAGGACGGAGTCAAGCCCTGACGCTTCCTTCAGCTTGTCCGCCGCCTGGTCGAGCAGCTCCCCACGATGCGCCATGATAAGCACACGGTGTCCCTTGTTTACCTGGTTTTCTGTGACCGAAGAGAACACGACGGTCTTTCCGCATCCCGTCGGGAGGACGAGGAGTGTCTTGCGGTACCCCTCGTCCCACGCGGAAAGGATCGCCTGTTTCGCCTCGGCCTGATAAGGTCGAAGTTCAAACATACGGCACCTCCTTAATTGAACGGCAGGTCTTCATCCCCGGTGATCTCCATCCAGTCGTCCTCTGCGGGGAAGAACTTCTCGTCATAGTCATAGAAGCGGTCGACATCGTTTGCCTGACGCTCGTTTCCGTCACGGTCGGTATAGGTGCGAGGCTTGAAGTGTGCGCGTCCGCGGCTGCCCACGACCTTGTTCCAGTCCATGACGAGCCTCTCGCCATGCTTCTTCTGACCGATGCAGCGGAAGAAAGCGGAAATGCGGAACTCCACGACACGGTTCAGAATGAGGTCGGTACGGACGCTGGCGATGCCGTCATCGGTCTTGACCTGCAGGGTAAGAGTCGCCTTGTTGCAAGCCGACATCTTGGCGGAGCCGGGAAAGCGCCCGCGCTCGAAGTCGGTAACGGTGAAGTTGTAGTCGCCTTCCGGCAGGATGATGAACTCTTGGCCATCGTTCTCGATGGCGTCATCCCAATCCATGCCGGCGTTGTTGTTGATGTAATCAGCCATGATAAAAAATCCTCCTTTGTTAGTCCAGGACCGTGCGGTCCGCATTGATAAGGTTCAGAATCTGCGGCCAGTATTTGATGAGCCAGCCGGAGATGAATTTCTCGGAATAGCTGTCGATGGGAGCGTCGGCGGCATAGTGTCCCTTGTCCGCCACGACCTTCTGAAGCTCCGCATCCGTCACATTCGACTCCGCCATGAGGGAGCGAAGGCGGTCGATGGGCTTGCCCGCATCGGCGGCAGGCTCGGCACCCGTCTTGAAGAGGTGTGCGATGTTCTTGAAGTCCAAATCCATCTCTTCCGGCAGGCTGTGGCGGTTCTTGGCGTCCCAGCACGGATGGTGCGAGGTATAGATGACGCGCTTGCCGCCCTGGGCTTTCTTGGCGTTCGTCTCGGTCGTGACCACATAGGTCTTGTAATTAAGGAACAGGAGCATATCGCACCATTCCTTCAAAAGCGGCGCGACCTGCTTGGACAGCTTCATTTCCCATCTGTCGTAGGCTCCCTGTTCGTCGGGCTGCTCGAACTTGCGCATCTTGGCGTGCGCCGTAATGACCACGTTCTTGCCGGACGCGATGACGGCATCGAGAGCGGCAAACAGCCTGCCGAACTCCTCGCCGAGAATCGTGTAGCCCTTGCCGTAGCCGAAACTCTCGATGGAGTTCTGCTTGTACTTCTGGCAGACATAGGCGACGCAGAGCGCCTCCGCCCAATCCGCCGTGTCCAGCACGAGCGTCTTGCAGACATTCGGATCAGCCACGACCTCGCTGATGATGGAGAGCAATTCCTCCCAGGACTGCGGCCTGTCGATACGGCGTACATCCATGTGTGCGGTGCCGCCCTCGGTATCGATGAAGAGCGGTTCCGGGAATGCGGCGGCAAAGGTCGTCTTGCCGATGCCCTCGCTCCCGTAGGCGACCACCTTTAAGGCGCGGTCGATTTTCCCTCTGGTGATGTTTAACATCCGTCAAATCCTCCTTATCTGAGTGAGCAGGAGTAGTCCTCGACAACGGCGCAGCCGGGTACTTTCGTTCCTGCGTTGATGAGCTTCTTGACCTCGGCCTTTGCGACTTCCGGCGCCGGGATGCGGAAACAGTCGAGGTGCTTGTTGCGCTTGAGCCAGCGGATCGCTTTCTCCGCGTCCGACACATCCACACGGGAGGTCTTGCGGTAAGCGAAGGTCGCCACGCCAAGGTCGGTCTTTTCGCCAGCGCATTCGCGGTCGAGTATCTTCATCAGCCGTTCTTCCTTTTTCGCAAGCCTGTCGCGGCGTGCTTTGAGACGCTGTTCCTCGGTCTTCACGGCGGCTGCCTCGGCACGGATGTTCAGGACGAGCTTGGCGAGATATTCGAGGATGGATTTCTTCTCCATCTGAAGCGACTGAATCTGCGTGAACAGTTCGTCCGCATCGCCGAGGATTTCCCCGGTCTCCTCGTCAAACTCGATGGCATCCGTCAGCCGGAGGATTTCCGTGTTGATCTCATACAGTTTCACGGGCTGCCTCCTTTCCGATCTCCTTGATCTCCAGTTCCTCCACGGTGTCGCCGGGAACAATGACCGTGAGCCTTGTCTTGTCGCCGAAGAGGAATCGGAGGAACCTTTCCCTTACCGAAACTTTGCGGCAGGCTACGATTCCGCCGTTCTTCGGCTTCTTGCTGACGCTGATCTGTAATGTGTGCTTCATGGCACTTACCTCACTTTCCGGAAGGGATGTTGTTTTGTCCTTCCGCTGTTAAACAGAAAAGGGACACCGAAATTGAGGGTGTCCCTTGAGAAAAATCAGAGAAGTTTTTTCAGCTTCTTCTGAGCCGACTCGATGGACTCCTTGACGCTGTTGAACGCGGCCTTTTCCTTGCGGGCGATCTCCGCAACGGTCATGCCGTCCTCGAACAGTTCAAACCTGCGCCTCTGCACGGGCGTAAGCTGCGAGAGCATTGCCTCGCGCTTTTTGGCGAACTCCTTCTCCATGAATGCCTTTTCGGGATTGTCTGCAGCGGAGAAGTAGTCCTTGTCCTCGTAGTCCATGTCATCGAGCGAGAACGCCGTGTGATAGCGGTGGCGTTCATTGCTGGCGTGTTCCTCACGCCGGGAGTCCAGGATGACGGTACCGATCTCCTCCGAGACCTCGACCTCCGTCACCTCGCCGGTTGAAAATTTGTACTTGATAATCATGAAAAAAGCTCCTTTCAGATTCGTTTGTGGAATCCGCCAGGAGCCGTATTGATGTCCGCAAAGACACAAAAAACGGCAGAGAAACTACCAAGATGGTCGTTTCGCTCTGCCGTATTGCGGTCTGGCGGAAATCCAGTTGTTTAATTGTTCGTGCGGTATTTGATGCTTACCGGACCGGGAGGAATAACAAGCGTGGTGATGTATTTGCCTTGCTTGATCTCAACAAGTCCGTCATCCTCATCTACAGTACAAGCCAGTTGATGAGCATCTGGATGCTTAACCGGGATAAGTCTGTGTGAATCAGGCGGTTTCTCGACGGAAACAGAACTGTCGCAAGTATTGACATTCGGGTACACGGTGGGCAAAAAAAAGAGCGATTCCAAAGATTCATCCGGGAAAGCCTTTATCAGCCCGCTTATTACCTTGTTCCCACCGTTTCGTTTTCCGTTTAACAGCCTTGTGGTCTCGGAACGGGATACACCCATCTGCCTCGCAAGCTCACTTGCTGACCATCGCCTGACCGCCATCAGTTCCTTAATCCTGTCGACATTTGGCTTCATGCTCCGACCTCCTTTCCAAAGATATTCACACATATTATATCACCGATGTACCCGATTGTCAACACACAGAGATAAAATGTACCCAAGAAGAAATTTTTATACCCGGACGGCAATTTATTTCTGAAAAGTGTTGCTTTTTGGCAACACTTGTGATATAATAGGTGACAAGGAGGTGCAAAACGAAATGAGCAATGTAGGTGATGTTATAAAAGAGCGTCGATTAGCGAAAGGAATGTCCAAGAGAGCACTTGCAGAAAAGGCCGGCATCAGTCATTCCGAGGTGCATCGTATTGAAAATGGCGAACGACAGAATCCGTCTGTGCCTATGCTCATTGCTTTGGCGGATGTATTAGGCATTCCCCATGACGATATTCTTGTGCTCGCCGGGTATAAAACCGACGGGGAAAGCACTCCGTTGATTGAGCGTGTGTTCCCTGACTTAAAGACCAGAAAGCAGCAGGAAACCGCGCAAAAAATCGTTGACGGTCTTTCTCGAAACAGCGACCTGAAAGATTCGCAGTACGATGAGCTCGTGAGACAGGTTGAAATGTATCTGGACTATGCAAAGAAGAATCCAGATACCTGATTATCCACGATACGCATTTGCAAGGCAACGAGCCTATCGATTACTATGCGAGCTGGAAATCGACAGACTGCCAGTTGATCCTTGGAAGGTCGCGGCAGCCCTTCCGAATGTTCATATATGCAAATGGACAGACTTAAGGGATAACTGCGGCGATGCTGATCCGCTTTTTATAGACAAAGAAGGAGCGGATGCAAAGACACAGCATTTGCGGGGACGAGAGGATTATCTTGTCGTTTATGATGATCGAGTGGAGAATTACCAGCGAGTACGGTGGACGATAGCTCATGAGATCGGACATATCGTACTTGGGCATCTGACTTCATTTGACGCGACGGCTTTATGCCGTGGAAGTCTTACGGAGGCGGAATATAAAGTGCTGGAACGAGAGGCGGATACATTTGCCGTAAATCTCCTGGCACCCATGACGATCATAAACAGATTGCCTTCTATTCAGACGAAGTCGGACTTTATGGTTCTGTGCGACCTGTCGGATGAGGCATCGGACAATTGCATGGAAGAACTGCGTCTGCTGAAGAGTGGGAAAAAGATACCCTTCCCGATAAAAGAGGAGGATATACTGCACCGTCAGTTTTTCCGCTTCATCAATGAATACAACGGTACAGAAGTTCCGGCTCTGGAGTACGATGACCTGGAGATTGATGAAGACTTCGATGATTACATCGAATGTGATTATTGGGGATTCACTCTGATGGCAATCAGAAAGTGGAAACTCGAAAAGGAACTGTATGCTGCTCTTGAGGGCAGCTTGGCACTGTATGACTGTGATGACATGGTCGTATTTGTGAAGGACGCAGGGAAGGTTGATTTCGTGGCGCAGAATGAGGGCATCATTCTGGAAACGCTGCAGAAATATGCCGATTCCTGTGTTAAGCGCGTTTCGGCATATGCTGCCAAACTGCGCACAAAGGTCGAGTAACGGCTAATAAAATGTAAGGGAGAATCTATCATGCCTAAATTAACAATATCACAATTGGAAAGCCATCTGTTGAAAGCGGCAGATATTCTCCGTGGCAAAATGGACGCTTCTGAGTTTAAGGAGTACATCTTCGGAATGCTCTTTCTGAAGAGACTGTCCGATAACTTCGCACAGAAACGAAAAGAACTGGAAGCGGAATATAAGGATGATTTGACGCCGGAAGAACTGGAGGATTTCCTTGAGGATAAGACTTCCTACGGCAGCACCTTCTTCGTGCCGCGTGAGGCTCGTTGGGAGTGCGAGGATAACGGCGACGGCTGGACGGGACTCCTCCACGTCAAGGTGGATGTAGCCGCCAAGCTGAAACGCGCCCTTGTTGCCATAGAGAAGGAAAACAGCCAGCTTGATGGCGTTTTGAAGAATATTGACTTCGCAAAAAAGGTCAAGAACAAGCAGATCATTACAAACGAGCGTCTTGTTCAGCTTGTCTGGCACTTCAACAAGCACAAGCTGACAAACGACAACTTCGTATTTCCTGATTTGCTTGGTGCAGCCTACGAATACATGATCAAGAACTTTGCGGACTCTGCCGGAAAGAAAGGCGGCGAATTCTATACGCCGTCTACGGTCGTTCAGTTGATGGTACGAATCATCAAGCCGCAGGAGAACATGGAAATATACGATCCTACGGTCGGCAGCGGCGGTATGCTCATTCACAGCAAGCAGTATGTTGAAGAGCAAGGCGGTGATGGACGCAAGCTGGCTCTGTTCGGACAGGATGACGCCGCAACGGTATGGTCAATCTGTAAGATGAATATGATCATGCACGACATCAAGGATGCCGACATTCAGCACGGTGATACCCTGATGGAACCGTACTGGCAAAAGAACGGTTCAGTACGCCAATTTGACCGGGTAATCGCCAATCCTCCGTTCTCTCAGAACTATACGAAGAACGATAAAATGAAGTGCCAGAACCGCTTTGTCTACGGCTGGGCTCCGCAGACCGGCAAAAAAGGCGACCTCATGTTTGTGCAGCACATGATCGCCAGCACTAAGCCGGACGGAATGATGATAACGGTCATGCCGCACGGTGTTCTGTTCCGCGGCGGTGCGGAGAAAACCATCCGCAAGGGTATCCTCACAGACAAGCAGGACATCGTTCAGGCAATTATCAGCCTGCCGCCGGATCTGTTCTACGGTACCACCATACCTACCTGTCTCCTTGTCATCAACAAGAAGAAGCCGAAGAAACTCGCGGGTAAAGTGCTGATTATCAATGCCGACGCGGAATACGGCGAAGGAAAGAATCAGAACTTCCTGCGCCCGGAGGACACTGAGAAAATTGTATGGGTATTCGACAATATGGTCGAGGTTCCCGGATACTCCAAGATCGTCAAACTTTCGGATATCCTTGATGAGAAAACGAACGATACCAATCTGAACATCAGCCGCTATGTTGACAACTCTCCGGCACAGGAGCCGCACGATGTCCGCGCTCATATGCTTGGCGGAGTGCCGAATGTGGAGATTGATGCGCTGAATGGTCTGATTGCGAAATATGAAATCGCTCCTTCGGACATCTTTTCCGACCGAGGGGACGGTTATTCCGATTTCGTGGAGAGATGTGCTACGAAGGGATTGATAAAATCCTTTATTTCCGAACACAAGGGTGTCCTCGGCGCAAAGGACAGGATGCACGGTGCTTTCGAGGGCTTCTGGAAAAAGGCTGCTCCCGCCGTCAACAGCGTCCACACCGATATGGGCATTGCAGAGTTTGCTATCAAGTTTACGAATCTTCTTGCGGAGACGCTTGAACCGCTCGGTATTCTGGATCAGTTCCAATGCCAGGGTGTGTTCGCTAACTGGTGGGAACACAGTTATACCGTCCGTGAATATACGGAAATCGAGCAGTCTGTCGAAGGCAAGGAAACAAAGGTAGATGTCAAAGAAGTCATCCGCATTAAGAATGTATTTAAGACCATCAGTTCCGAAGGCTTTGTTGCCTCGCTTGTCAGCGATGACAAAATCGCCTCGGAGCATTTCGCAGATGAACTGGACGAACTCCGCAGCCTTCGTGACGATGCGGAGAATGCCCAGGCTGATCTGATGGCGTATGTCGCTTCTATCGAGATGGAAACAGATGACGATGATTCCGAAGACGGCGACGAGGAGAAAGAGCCGAAGGAGCCGTCCGTAAAGGAAGTTGAGACCTACCTCAAGAGCCTGGGAACGGACGAGGCCAAGGCATCGTTGAAGCAGATTGCCGCGCTTAAAAAGGAAAAGAACCGCTTGAACCGCGAGGTCAAGAAGAAGGAGTCAGAACTTCAGAAAAAGATTGATGCCATCCGCGAGGAACTGACCGAGGAGCAATGCGAAGACCTTGTGATGCAGCTTTTGCATGACGGATTTGTGGAGGAACTGGACGCATACCTTTCCGCAGAAGTGCAGAAAACCATCCGTGCGGTCAATAAACTGTGGGAGAAGTACCATGTTTCCGTCACTACGCTGCTGGATGAGCGTAAGAAAGCCGAGGATAAACTGAACGGCTTCCTGGCGCAGTTGGGCTATATCCCGAAAAAGGAGGCGGACGCATGACCTCCATGACAAAACACACCCTTGTCGACTGCTTTTCTCTGCGCGCCCGCATCGGCTGGCAGGGACTTCGGTCGGACGAGTTTAAGACGGAGGGTCCATACCTTGTAACGGGCGTGGACTTCCATAACGGCAGAGTCGATTGGGACGATTGCTATCATGTCACAGAAGAACGCTATGCGCAGGATAAAGGAATCCAGTTGCATGAGCACGATCTTCTTATCACGAAGGATGGAACTATCGGAAAAACCGCCGTGGTCATTGACTGTCCGGAAAAAGCCACGCTGAACAGCGGTGTTTTCGTTGTGCGGGCAATTAACAACGAGGTTGTGCCGGAGTTTCTGCATTATATCCTTCACTCCCATTGGTTCGATTTGTTTGTGCGGAATGTTCTGACAGGCTCCACCATCAAGCACTTGAACCAAGAGAAATTTTACAAGTTCAGTTTCGAGGCTCCTGATGTACCGACGCAGCAGAAAATCGTGGAGGTGCTGGAGTCTATTGATGCTGTTATCGATAAGACGCGGGAGTTTATTACCAAATATACGAACATAAAATCGGGAATGCTCCACGACCTATTTGAGACACATCTTGAAGGACAGAAAACTCGTCCACTTGGAGAAATCTCAAATATCCAAAGAGGTGGATCACCGCGTCCTATTCAAGACTTTATTACCGACAGCGAAGATGGTATCAACTGGATAAAAATTGGTGACACCTCACTCACATCCAAGTATATTATGTCGGCAAAAGAAAAAATCATCCCTGCCGGAGTAAGACATTCGAGAAAGGTTAAACCTGGCGATTTTGTTTTGTCAAATTCCATGAGTTTCGGGCGTCCATATATCGTAGGTATCGACGGTTGCGTTCATGACGGCTGGCTTGTCATTTCCGATTATGAGGATTCGCTTGATGTGAATTATCTGTATTACATTTTGTGTTCTCATCAGGTTCAGAAGCAACTGGAGGCTTTGGCAGCGGGATCGACCGTTCAAAATTTGAAATCAGATACGGTTAAGAAGGTTGTCATTCCTGTTCCCGATGATATAGATGAGCAGAAACGACTGGCTGAGATGATTTCTTCAGTCGATGAGAAACTGGATAATGAAAGAACATATCTTGCAAAGTTGGAAGATACGAAACGAGGTTTAATTAGAGATTTGCTTGAAGAAGGCTATGACATTAGCCCGTTGATGTAAGGAGGCGGCGTTTATGGCGGGTAGACCATCCGAATTGATGTATGTGGAGACTCCACTGCTTGAACAATTAAAGAAGCTGGGCTGGACGGTCGTTCAGTTGGATGACAGCGAAAAACACGATCCTCAGAAGAGCTTCCGGGAATCCTTCTCGGAGGTCATTATCGTGTCGCGCCTGAAAGCCGCGCTGAAGCGTCTGAATCCGTGGCTGAACGATGTGCAGATCGATGATCTCTGCGTTCAGGTGCAGAACTATCCGCATCCTCTCCGGCAGATTCTTGAAAACAACGAGGAAGTCTATGATCGCATCACGGAAGGGCTGTCTGCCGACAACGAAGTGACCGGCGAGGTGAACTGCCCCGTTCGGCTCATTGATTGGACGGATGTAGACGCCTACGACGGTCCTGATGCCACCGACAACGACTTTCTTGCCATCAGCCAGTACAAGGTGCGTATCCCCGGAAAAGAGGAACATATTATTCCCGATATCGTTCTGTTCGTGAACGGTCTTCCTCTCGTGGTCATCGAGTGCAAAGCGCCGGATATTACGGAACCGATGGCGGAAGGCATCGACCAGTTAATGCGCTACCAGAACCGCCGAGGCGCGGAAGAGCCAGAAGGCGTGCCGGAACTGTTCTACTTCAACCAGATCGTCATTTCCACCTGCTTCCATGATTGCCGCTATTCCAGCATCACGGGAGGCGTCAGCCATTTCATGGAGTGGAAGGACGCATATCCATATAAACTGCGCGATGTTAATCCGAACGGCAAGCCCTCCGCGCAGGAGATTGCCGTTGCGGGTATGCTTGAGCCTTCTCATCTTTTGGACATCGTTCAGAACTTCATTGCTTACAAAGACGAGGACAACGGCGTTCGGGTGAAGCTTGTTCCTCGCTATATGCAGTATCGCGGCGCATCTAAAATCATCGAGCGTCTGCGTAATGCCGCCAAGGGAGAAAAAGGCGGCACTCTCTGGCATACCCAGGGTACCGGCAAAACGCTCACGATGATGTTCGTCATCCGCAAGATGTACAATTCCTACGATTTGAACAATTATAAGGTCGTTTTAATCGTGGACAGAAAAGACCTGCAGACGCAGATGTTCAAGACCACGAAGACCGTGAAGTACGCTATCAATATTGCCGGAAGCATTGATGGGCTGAAAGACCTCATCAAAAATACGGCGAGCGATGTCACCGTGGCGATGGTTCATAAATTCGGCGAGGCGGAAAAGAACAAGGATAAGAAGGACAAGAAGAAATCCGGCTCTCTGGAGCAGAGAACTTCCGTCTCCACATTCCCCGTTCTGAACACGAGCGACCGTATCCTTGTTATGATTGATGAGGCACACCGTTCCGAATACTCGGAACTGGCCGCTAATATGTGGAAGAGTATGCCGAACTCGGTCAAAGTCGCTTTCACGGGTACTCCGATTACCAAGACAGTCGACAACTTCGGCGGTTATATCGACACCTATACCATGCGGCAGGCCGAGGAAGACGGCATTGTCGTGGAAATCAAATATGAAGGTCGCGCCACAGACAGCGAGATTACCGACCACGATGCCATGAACCATGCCTTTATAGACATCTTTGGTTATCTTGATGATGAGGAGCAGCTTGAGATTCTTGGCAAATATACAGTCCGAGGATACCTTGAGGCGCAGGAAGTCATCAACGAAAAAGCTGCCGATATGCTCGACCATTATATCAGCACGGTATTCGCCAATGGCTTTAAGGCGCAGATTGTTGGCGTCAGCAAAGAGGCTGCCTATCGTTACAAGAAAGCAATAGACGACCTTCTGCCGAAAAAGATAGCTGAACTGGAGCGCAGCAATCCGAATCACATTGACATAGAACAGCTTAAGAAGGTCAAAACCGCTTGTATCATCTCTTCCGGTGGTGCGAACGAGGATCAGCATCTGAAGCAGTACACAAATGAGAGCGAGAACGAAAAAATCATTGACGGCTTTAAGGCTCCGTTCGGCGAAACAGGACTCAAAGGCGGCGATGGCAATTACGGAATCCTCATTGTTACCGCTATGCTATTGACGGGCTTTGATGCGCCGGTTGAACAGGTTATGTACCTGGACAAGAAACTGACGAACCACAATCTCCTGCAGGCAATCACAAGAGTGAACCGTACCTGCGGCGCAAATAAGAAGTGCGGATACCTGGTAGATTATGTCGGAATCACGAATCATCTCAAGGACGCTCTTGCGGATTATGCCGATCCTGACAGGGATGAAATCATGGCGTCCCTCCGCGACAAGTCTAAAGATATTGATGCGCTGAATACGGCGTACAACGAGATTATTCAGTTCCTCAACGAGAAGGTCGGATATGCACTTTCGCAGACCTCCGATATCATCGAAGAACTCTGTCTTGATGAGGAACTCCGTGAGGAATACAACGGTCGTTTTTCCGTGATATCACGTCTGTTTGACCGCGTTCTTCCGAATCCCGCCGCATTGGAATACAGTGAGGATTACAAAACGCTGGCTTTCATTCGTGAGTCTGTAGCGAAGATGACCAGGAATCCGAGATTTTCAAACAAGGACGCCAGCAAGAAGGTGCGCGCTATCATTGAGGAATATCTCACCGTCAACGGCGTGGATATGGAAATCGCTCCAATCTCGCTCCTTTCGGATGACTTTCTGAAAGGCGGCGAAAAGAAAAAGAGCGATCGTGCGGTAAGCGAAGAAATCAAGTATGCCGTCCGTGAGTTTATCAATATCAATATGCCGAAAGACCCGGAACTGTATGCCCGACTGAGTGAAAGGCTTGAGCAGATTTTGGAGGAGTTCAAGAACAATTGGGCTGAACTTCGCAAAGCACTCGAACAGTTGCGCCGCGACATCAAAGCCGGTCGTGCAAAAGAAAACACCTATGGTTATGAGGCTACGCACGAGATGCCGTTCCTTGGTCTTCTGAAGACAGAGTTTTATGGCAAGAAGTCCTTTGACGAACTGTCCGAGGATCAGATGAGCGTTCTGAAGAATCTGACGGATGATGTTTTGAGTCGCTTCAAACAGGAAACTGAAGCCGTTAACTTCTGGAACAATGTAGCCTTGCAGCAGGAACTCCGCACCTATATCATCAAGCAGCTCATATCGCCGGAGATTAAAAAACAGGTGCCGGATATTGTGAAGCGCCGTAAGGACATCGCGCAGAAACTTATGGAACTCGGCTATCAGCATTTCGGGAGGAATGATTGATGCAGGAAATAGCATACCAGGTGGTGCGCTCCAACAGAAAGAGCGTGGCGCTTGTAATAGATAATGAGGCAAACCTTATCGTCCGCGCTCCGGTTCTCATGCCGGACACGACGATAGATGAGTTTGTCCGCAAAAAAAGACGTTGGATAAATGAAAAACAGCAACAGGTGGCAGTTTTCGGAGAAAAGCATCATCCCGTTGTTGTGGAAACAGGCGAAAGCATTATGTATCTCGGCAGCAGTTATGCCATTATCAAAGATGCGGTCGATGCGGTCGAGATTTCCGGGAATGAACTTGTTGTCCCGGAGGATTATGATGTTGAAGCCCTGACTGCCTGGTTGAAGGAACAGGCAATGCAGACTATTTCGGAGCGTGTCGCGTTGTATGCGAACATCATGGGCGTTACGCCCGGTACCGTTAAGCTGTCGGAGGCAAAGGCGCGATGGGGTTCCTGCAGTACAAAGAACAATCTGAATTTTGCATGGCGGCTTATCATGTGTCCGCTTTCGGTTATTGATTATGTCGTGGTGCATGAATTGAGCCACATCACCTATAAAAACCACAGTCCTGCCTTCTGGGCAAGGGTGAAGACCGTACTGCCCACCTACGAGGACGATCAGGAGTGGCTGAAGGTAAATAAAAAATTGATGGAGATTATATAAGAAAACAGGAACATATTAACGGAGGTGCAGCATGGCTATACCAAAATTCAAAAAGGAGCATATCATCGAGGCGTTAAAGTACATCGATGAGAACGGAGTACCTTTCCATAACCAAAGCACGAAATATGAACTCGTGACCGAGGACGGAAAACGGTATCCGCCGAAATATGTGGTGGCCGTAGCTGACCATTTGGCAAACGGCACAGATATTTCCACAGAGGGATTCAATGCCGTAGAAGCAAAGAGTTATCTGGAAGGTCAGGATTTTACCATTGAGACAAAGCAGCAGGAGAAATTTGAACTGTCGGTTACCGCCGAGAGCGTGGAATCCACGGATGAGCGGTTCACGATGGATAACTTGAGTCTCGGTGATAACTATAAGCCGCTTGATGTCTATTTCAAAAAGGCAAATGGCGAGGTCGTCAAACGCTCTTATAGCAAGGGTGAAAGAAGGAACTCTAATCAGACCATGCCGCGTATCGCTTTCCAGGTTTTCGAGAAGCAAATCTCGGCTATGTCGGTCGAGGACAAAGAATCCTTCCCTATATGCAAATACAATCCGAACAGCGATATGATTTGCGGCATATATCCCAGCGTGGATGAATTTAAGAAGCATCGCAACACCATAGAGTATCTGACCTACGGTTATGATAACGGCAGGCAGTTCGTTATATACTGCTGGAATGTGTTCTCCACGATTATCTTCGTTCAGGAGTGCTTAAAGCGTTTCGGCGAGTCTGGAGATCAGTTTATCCTTACATACCGCGAGAAGGATGAAAAAGAAACAGAGGCTGCGGAGACAGAAGCTGCGGCGCAGGAAGAACTCGTGCAGCAGTTCAAAGGGTACAGGAATCCCTTCTCCTCTATGCTGATTGCATCAAAGAATCTGATATTCAGAGGTGCGCCGGGTACGGGCAAGTCGTATCTTGCAAAAGAAATCGCCACAGACATCATCAGCAACGGATACTTTGATGATTACACGCTCCTTACCGATGAACAGAAAAAGCAGGTGGAATTTGTACAGTTCCATCCGAGCTATGACTACTCTGATTTTGTTGAAGGACTGCGTCCGAAGGTAAATGATGACGGCACGATGGGCTTTGAATTGCAGGACGGCATCTTCAAAAAGTTTGTAGCCCGCGCAAGGAAGAACTATGAAGATTCTCAAAAGTCCAAGGAAACGATAGAAAAGGAAATCTCCGTGCAGGAAGCCATGACGGATTTCTTCTCCAATATCGAACTTGGCGTGGATACTTTTAAGACCATAAACGGAAATGAGTTCACCGTTACCAGCGTGGATGACCATCACATTAATATATCCATTCCAGGGAATGCTACTGTCAACAAACTCACCTTAAATCTGGACGATATAAGGAAGATGCTTGAATCCGGGCAGAAGTTCGACAAGATAAAGGATATTACAACTTTCTTCGGTAAGACATTTGCTACGCAGGCATATTCCTATGACTTTGCAATTTACAAGGCAATCAAGGCAAAGAAAGGTGCGGCTTCAAAAGCGAAGGCAAAGCAGGAAGAACTGAAGAAATACATCTTCATTATCGATGAAATCAACCGTGGTGAGATTTCAAAGATATTCGGTGAACTGTTCTTTGCGATTGACCCTGGGTATCGCGGCAGAGCCGGAGAAATTTCCACGCAGTATTCCAATTTGCATTCCGACCCGGATGATAAGTTCTATATCCCTGACAATGTTTACATCATCGGTACCATGAACGACATCGACCGTTCTGTGGACAGCTTCGATTTTGCCATGCGCCGCCGTTTCCGTTTCGTAGAACTTAGAGCAGATGAGCGTCTTGAGATGCTGGCTTCTCTTGAAAATGAGGAGCTTGAAGCCGAAGCAATCAGAAGGATGTCGGCTCTCAATAAAGAAATCGCGGCTGTGGAGGATTTGAACGAAAACTATCAGATTGGTGCATCATACTTCCTTAAGCTGAAGACACTCGACTTTGACCAGCTTTGGACGGATTATCTGCAGCCTCTTCTGCAGGAATACATCCAGGGAATGTACGATGAGGAAGGAATCATGAACAGGTTTGCGAAAGCCTACGGTTATCAAAAGCCTGCCGAAGGTGATGTGAATGAAGCTACTCAAGATCAAGGATAATTCACAACAGAAAAAAGATGCCTTTTCCGATATCGGTACTCTTACGGGCAAGATTGCTGACAAGACATTGGAGCAGCTTGAGCGCGAGGGTGTATTCGTGTTCCCTGAAATCGTCAAGGATGCAGAGGACATAACGCGGGATCAGATGATAATCCAGAGCGTTAACGACACTTATCGTTCCGGCAATGTGATGGGATTCCTCGGTTGCGGCGATGAACGGCTTATTATTGAGTCGCGCTTTGGCGGTGATGAGGAAGATTATTTTTTCCAATATCTCCTTGACCGGGTTTTGGATTTTCCGAACATCGTAGATTTAGAGTCTGATGCCAATCAGGACAATCGGTTGTTTAATTTCCTGCTCTTTCTGTTCCCGTATTATCTTAAAACGGCAATGCGTAAGGGCTTGTTCAAGCGGTACATTCGTCACAGGTACAACGACGGGAATGTAAAAGGTTCTATCGATATCGCAAGGCACATTGAGAAAAACACACCCTTCACCGGGAGCGTAGCATACAGCCAGCGAGAGTTCTCATACGATAACAGCCTGATGGAATTGGTACGGCACACGATTGAGTTTATCAAAAGAAAGCCTTATGGGAACAATCTCCTCATAAAGGTGAAGGATGAAGTGAAACTCGTATTAGATGCCACACCCGGATACGAGCCATACGACAGGCAACGAATCATTGAAGAAAATAAAAAGAATACCGTTCGTCATGCGTATTATCGTGAATACCTCGCTTTGCAGCGGTTGTGCCTTTTGATTCTCCGCCATCAAAAACATCAGATTGGTTCGGGATCGAAACAGATATACGGCATACTGTTTGACGGCGCGTGGCTGTGGGAGGAGTATGTCAATTCACTTATTGAGAACGCTTTCTACCACCCGATGAATAAAGGCGGCAAGGGAGCCCAGCGTCTGTTTGACGGAAATATCGGTCTTATTTATCCCGACTTCATCAGCAGGAACAATGAGGCAAGGATTATCGCAGACGCCAAGTACAAGCCGATGGATAACATTGGCAATAGGGACTATTTGCAGGTGTTGGCATATATGTTCAGATTCGATGCCAAGGCAGGATATTATCTTTACCCGGAAGCAGAAGGCTCTGACGATTTGAAATTATGGATGAATCGCGGCTCGACCTACGAGGCTGATGTAATGCCGCGAGATGATATCAGCATTACCAAACACGGCTTGAAAATCCCCGTGGATGTGCAGGATTACGATGGATTTGTTATGAGGATGAAGGCTCATGAACAGGAGTTTATAAGCGTATTCTCTGTTTGATGGGTATGCAGTTGCAAAGGAGGATTCTATGCTTGGAGCAATAGTCGGTGACATCGTAGGCTCTGTTTACGAGTGGCACAATATCAAAACTAAGGAGTTTCCCTTATTCCGGGACGACTGCTTTTTCACAGATGATACCGTCATGACCTGCGCCGTTGCGGAGGCGATTATGAACGGCGGTGAGCGCGATGACTTCATCGACGCCATGAAGAAATACGGTCGGATGTATCCTGATGCGGGATACGGCGGCAGATTCGGAGCGTGGATTAACTCTGATAATCGTGAGCCTTATAACAGCTACGGCAACGGCTCTGCGATGCGTGTTTCTCCTTGTGCCTGGATGATGGATTGCGGCTTCTGCGCAAGAACGGGAATGTGGCCGTCCAACGGCAGAGAGCGGGCAAAAACATCTGCCGAGGTCACGCATAACCACCCGGAAGGCATCAAAGGTGCGATGGCAACAGCCGATGCAATCTTTATGTGCCGTTATTACTTCGGCGGTTATTATGGAGACTACGAACAGCCTATCAATGATGATCCGGCAGAGTGCAAGCGGCGCATCAAGGAACACATCGAAAACGAGTATGGCTACGACCTTTCCAAGACGCTGGATGAAATCCGTCCCACATACCGCTTCAATGAGACCTGCCAGGATACTGTACCGCAGGCCATTATCGCTTTCTTGGAAAGCACGGACTTCGAGGACGCCATCCGAAACGCCATCTCCCTTGGTGGTGACAGCGACACCCTCGCGGCGATCACGGGCAGTATCGCAGAGGCGGCCTACGGTATTCCCGACTGGATTAAGGACAAGGCTTATTCCTATTTGGATGAGCCGTTGAAGGATGTACTCAGAAGGTGGAAGAAGTTTATTCCAAAAGGTTGATTAAAACTACTGCAAGGAGTGTGTGAATTATGGCATCAAGCAAAGAATACTTGGATTTTATATTAGAACAGCTTTCCGAATTGGAGGATGTGACTTATCGCGCAATGATGGGAGAATACATCATTTATTATCGATGCAAGATAGTCGGTGGTATTTACGATGATCGTTTCCTTGTAAAGCCCACAAAATCTGCCGTTGCTATGATGCCTAATGCTGATACAGAACTTCCGTATGAAGGTGCAAAGGAAATGCTCCTCGTGGACGATGTTGATAACAAAGAGTTCCTAAGAGAATTACTGGATGCCATGTATAACGAACTCCCTGCGCCTAAGAAAAAGAAATAAGGTTGTTTGTACTTTTTGATTATTCCTCACACATTTTGATTTTGCCTATACATTTTGATTTTCCCTTTGAGGGGTTCAAATCGAGGGTTCACAGTGGTTCACATCCTCGCGGGTAAAGTCGCAGAAAATTTGAAAATGAGCATAAAAAAAGAGGGCTTCTGGCGGAGCGATACCGCTGAAAGCCCTTGTTTATTGGGGATTTCCCTTGTATCAAAGACAGCGTTTACATAGATGACGGATGGAGCGGGGCTAACTTTGAGCGGCCCAGTTGGAAACAGCTTGTTGCGGACATTGAGGCCGGGAAAATCGGCTGTGTGATCGCCAAGGATATGAGCCGTGTCGGGCGTGACTATCTGCAAACGGGCTTCTATACCGAGGTTCTTTTCAGACAGCATGGCGTTCGGTTCATTGCTATCTCTAATGGTGTGGACAGCGAGGACCAGAGTACGGGGGAGTTTGCCCCGTTCATCAACATTATGAGCGAGTGGTACGTGCGCGATTGCAGCCGCAAGCAAAAAGCACAGTATCAGATACGGGGTAAGTCCGGCAAGCCTGTCACCAACACGATTCCCTATGGGTTCAAGAAGGACCCGGATGAAAAGCACCACTGGCTGGTGGACGATGAAGCAGCGGACGTTGTGCGCCGCATTTTCCATTTGAGTGCGGAGGGAAAAGGCCCTCTTGCGATTGCCAGAATCCTGATGGAAGATAAGGTGGAGCGTCCCTCTTACTATCTTGCCCAACGGGGGCGGGGAACGTGCCAGAGCAAAACGGATATGTCCCGCCCCTATGACTGGACGGATGCCACGATTCGGGATATGCTTGCCAAGCCGGAATATATGGGCCACACGGTTAACTTCCGAGCCTATAAGCCCTCTTACAAAGACAAGAAGATGATTAAGCGTCCGCCGGAGGAATGGCTGATTTTTGAGAATACCCACGAGGCCATTGTTGACCCGGAGACGTGGAAGCTGGCCCAACGAGTACGGCAGACGGTACGCCGGACGGACACCACGGGCGAGGCCAATCCCCTGACTGGGCTGATGTTCTGCGCCGACTGTGGAGCCAGGATGTATAATCATAAGCGGGGCGGCAGGGCATTAAGGGAGGGCTGGAAGCCTGACCCGGAAAGCGGTCTTTATGCTGGCGATAATTATAATTGCGCCACCTATATGCTGACCGCAAAACAGTCAGAACAAAAGTGTTGCAGTCACTATATCTCTACGAAAGCAGTTCGGGCGTTGCTGCTTGACACTATCAGGACAGTCAGTACCTACGCTATCTCTGATGAAAAAGGGTTTATGGAAAAGATTCGCGCCGCCTCCCAGCTTCGGCAGGAAAACGCCGCAAAGGAACTGAAACGCAAGCTGAACCGGGACCGCAAGCGTTCCTCTGAGCTGGATGGGCTGATTCAAAAGCTCTATGAATCCTTCGCCACGGGCAGTCTGACAGAGAAGCGATTCAAGCTGCTGTCGGATGGGTATGAGCGTGAGCAGGAAGAATTGGATGCGGCAATTGAACGGGAACAGGCTGCGCTTGATGCGTTCGCCGCCGATACAGACCGGGCCGGTCAGTTTTTGGATTTGGTCAAGCGGTACGCTGACTTCTCTGTGCTGACCACGCCGATGATTTTGGAGTTCGTGGACAAGATCGTTGTCCACGCGCCGGACAGGTTCAATGGCGAACGGATGCAGGAAGTTGATATTTACCTGAAGTTTATCGGAAAATTCGATGTGCCGCTCCCGGAACCTACGCCGGAGGAATTGGAGGAACAGGAGCGGCGACGGAAGATTCGGGAGAAACAGCGGGAATATTCCAGGCGTTCCCGTGAGAAGAAAAAGCGGGCGGCAGAGGCCCAGGGTTGAATATGCTGCAAAAAGGGGCGGTCTGAGGACCACCCCTTTTTTCGCCCTAAATTTCAATCTATGTGAAATCAGCGAACAAAACAGTATCAGCATAACGCTTTTTCGTGGAAACACGCAACGCCAAGCGGCGAACGCAATACGTCTTCCCCTGCTGGTATTCACCATTTCGCATGACTTTACGCTAAACGCTGAAATTCGATGTGCGCTCCTGTGACCTGGGCATGGTGAACGACCTGCCCGGTTTGCTGGGAGCGTTTTCTATTCCTACGCCGGAGGGCGAACACAATTTAGAAAGGAGTACAATTTTTATGAATATCAGGAACGAAATCAAAGCCTATATTGTCCGGGAGGGCTTCACCATGAGCGAGTTAGTGGAAAAGCTAACGGAGCAATACGGATGGAGTCCCAGCGTCCCGAACCTCTCCGACAAGCTGCGCCGTGAATCCTTGCGCTATAAGGAAGCGGTCGAGCTGGCTGACGCTCTCGGCTATGACCTCGTATGGCAGAAGCGGAGATAAGGGGGATTATGGCAAAAGAGAAGACCAGCGGTATCTATTTCAAAGTTACAGACGAGGAACGGAGCTTAATCGAACAGAGGATGGCGTTGATGGGCGTTCACAATATGAGCGCCTATATTCGGAAGCTGTGTATTGACGGCTACATTGTCCAACTGCAAATCAAAGAGCTGGACGAGTGCACAAAGCTCCTGCGGTACACGTCCAACAATGTGAACCAGATCGCCCGCCGGGTCAACTCCGGCGGCGGTGTCTATCCTGACGAGGTGGACGAAATCTGCGGCAAGCTGACAGAGGTCAGCGGCCTGTTCGGCAGCATATTGGAGCAGTTATCGAAAATCAAATAGCGGTTTGGTGGTGGGCGAAGATTTTTCGTTCACCACCTTTTTCTTTTTGCGGGAGGTTTAGAAAATGGCAACAACACGATTGATGCCGCTGCACAGCGGCATGGGCCGAACCGTGGCCGAGGCCCTGGGCCGGGTGACGGCCTATGTAGAGAATCCAGAGAAAACCAACGGCGGCGATTTGGTCACGGCCTACCAGTGTAACCCGTCTATTGCTGACCAGGAGTTTTTATTTTCCAAACGGCAGTATGCTGCCATTACCGGCAGGGAACGGAAGGACAATGATGTGATCGCCTACCACATGCGGCAGTCCTTCAAGCCGGGGGAGATCACACCGGAACTGGCAAACAAGATCGGCTATGATCTCGCTATGTCGCTGACCAAGGGGAAACACGCTTTCATCGTCTGCACCCACGTTGACAAACACCACATTCATTCTCATATCGTGTTCAACTCGACTGCCATAGACTGCACTCGAAAATTCCGAAACTTCTGGCGGTCCTCATTTGCAATTCGTAAAATCTCCGATATGCTGTGCCTGGAAAATGGTCTGTCGGTGATCTCGGAGCCGAAGCCCAGCCGGGGCAGCTACGGCACATGGTTAGGTGAGGATAAAGCGCCTACCATTAGGGGACAGTTGGAGGTCCTGATTGACACCGCCCTCGGTCAAGGCTGCAAGGATTTTGACAGCTTCCTCGCCGCCATGAAAGCGGCGGGCGTGGAGGTAAAACAGGGCAAACACCTTGCGTTCAAAATTTCCAATGGCAAGAGGTTTCTCCGCTGTGATTCCCTCGGCGTGGATTACTCTGAAACGGCGATTATGGAGCGCATTTCCGGCAAACGGATTGTCACTCCAAGGGCAAAGGCGGCGGTGAAGTCCAAGCCTAATTTGCTGATTGATATTCAATCGAAAATGCAGCAGGCCAACTCTCCCGGATTCGAGCGGTGGGCGAAAATTTTCAATCTCAAAGAGATGGCAAAAACGGTCATGTACTTGCAAGAAAACAATCTGACCGACCTTGGAGAATTGGAGAAAGCCTGTGATGCGGCGGTTCAGAATTTCAACGATTTAGCTGACCGGACGAAAGCCGCCAGCGCAAGAATGAAGGACATCTCCGAACTGCAAAAGCACATCGGCGCTTACGGTAAGACATGGGAGATTTACGCACAGTATCGGAAATTGACGGGCAGGAAAAGGGAGAAATTTTACGAACAGCATAGCAGTGAAATCACGGCCTGTCAAGCGGCCAAACAATACTTTGATTCCCTCGGTTTGAAGAAACTGCCGCCCATGCAATCGCTAAAACAGGAGTATGCCATGTTGAAGGTGGAGAACAAAAAGCGGTATCCAGAGTACAAGCAGGCACGAGAAAAAATGTTAGAACTGCTCACTGCCAAAAACAATGTGGAGCGAATTTTAGGTGTGACAGAAACGGAGAAAAATCGTGACCGCCAGCAGGGGGCAAGATAATGATTTCCCCGCTTCCGGCAGGTAACGGCAGACGCCGAAGGCGGCTTAAAAGGACCGGCGCATTTACGCCGGTCCTTACGGGGGCTTGGGGGCGTCAGCCACCAACAAGATATAATTTATCTGTCATGAAAAACAATACCATGTCTTATTATAGTCCAAAGCAGGGAAGATTTCCAGTATTTCTTGCAG